>OGQP01001256.1_pt1 | contig 15258 bp, 9 predicted proteins | sample 1553251 | NCBI WGS metagenome assembly OGQP01 (sample SAMEA2580016, study PRJEB22360) | human gut metagenome | biome: human gut; feature: human-associated habitat; material: faeces | place: Denmark | collected 2008/2010 | reverse complement strand
CCCGATTCTTCCAGGGTTACGGACTTTTTTCGCCCGCCTTAGCCGATGAATACTTCAGTTCCGAGGTCGCTTATCAAGATTTTTATAATTTGAAGTACGAGCCTTGGGAACCGAACATCACGACCTTGGTTAACTTCGATGCTAAATGGAAAGATCTTCTGCCGGCTAATACACCGGTACCTACCCCATTAGATGACGCTCATAAAGATAAGGCAGGCGTATTCGAGGGAGGCGGTTACATCGCTAAAGGCATTTATCGCCCGATGGATCACTGTATGATGCGTGATTACGCTCCATTCTGTCCAGCTTGTAGCCGGGCGATCTTACAGATGATCGATTACTTCACGGATAAACCGATAAAACATTAAAAGGAAAGAGCGGGTACCCTAATAGCTTTGTTACATCAACTATTAAGATACCCGCCAGCACTAACCTATCAACATTTATTTCATCATCGGAACTTCTATCAAAAGAACTTTAGCGTGCTTCAAGACTTCTATCGTAATGCTTTCGGTTTCCCAGAATCCGGCCCCGTCACGCTTAGACAGGATCGTATTACTTACCTCCACCTCTCCGTCAATCACGAATAAATAAACCCCATTATTTTTACTATGTAGCTTATACTCCTTTACTTGACCGGCATCTAGGTTTCCTAAAGAGAACCAAGCGTCTTGGTTGATCGACGCAGGAGCGCTACCATCCGGAGCGATGATCAAGGACAACTTATTCTTTTCCGAAGTAACCGGACGCACGTCATAACTGGCATAATGAGGCTTGGTATTCTCCTCACGGGGAAATACCCATATTTGCAAGAACTCCAATTGTTCATTACCGCTGTCGTTGAACTCACTATGCACGATACCGGTACCGGCGCTCATCACCTGAATATCTCCCGGTGTAATCACCTCGCTATTCTTTATGCTATCCCCATGGCGTAAATATCCCTTTAACGGGATGGAGATAACCTCCATATTCTTATGTGGATGCATATCGAATCCCTCACCCGGCGCCACGGAATCATCATTCAATACACGTAGCATCCCGAAATGAACCCTTTCCGGATTGTAATAATTAGCAAAACTAAACGTGTGATGTGTTTTCAACCAACCGTGATTCGCATACCCTCTGGATTGAGCCTTATCAACTACAACTCTCATATTTTCCTCCTTTTTAAATCTACATTAATAACAAATCCATAACTATAAATGTTGCGTGACGCATATTTCGAACATTTCATGTAAACATGTGATTCATATGTGAACAGAAATCGCTACTTTTGCGCAATTAAAAAAACTCATCCTGTAAATATAAAATCTTATGGCAATCTACTTAAACGATGTATCGAGAACATTTGGTGAGTATTTACTTATTCCCGGTTTAACCACCAAAGAATGTATTCCCGCAAACGTTTCATTGAAAACGCCGCTTGTGAAATTCAAGTCTGGCGAGAAATCCGCTATTGAATTAAATATTCCTTTCGTTTCCGCGATCATGCAATCGGTTTCCGGCCCTAAACTGGCAATCGAGTTGGCTCGCAACGGAGGACTTTCCTTCATCTTCGGCTCGCAACCAATTGAGAACCAAGCGGATATGGTTCGCAAAGTAAAGAAATTCAAGGCCGGATTCGTTATCAGCGACTCTAACCTTACGCCCGAGAATACCTTGGCCGACGTGCTTGAGCTAGTCCGCCGGACAGAACATTCTACGATTGGTGTGACAGATGACGGTACGCCTAACGGCAAATTGCTAGGTATGGTAACCAGTCGCGATTACCGTGAAGGCAAAGACCCGATCGACATGAAAGTGAAAGATTTCATGACCCCGTTCGCTAAACTAATCGTTGGCGAGCTAGGCATGACCTTGAAAGAGGCGAACCAGATTATCTGGGATCATAAGTTGAATACATTGCCAATCATCGACAAGGATCAGAAGCTTCAATACTTCGTATTCCGCAAGGACTACGATAGCCACCGTGAGAATCCGAAAGAGTTATCCGGCGGAGATAAGAAATTATTAGTAGGTGCCGGTATCAACACCCGCGACTATAAGGAACGTGTTCCGGCATTGGTAGAGGCAGGCGTTGACGTATTGTGTATCGACTCTTCCGACGGCTATTCCGAATGGCAGTACGAGACCTTGCACTGGATCAAGGATACCTACGGAGACAAGGTACTGGTTGGTGCCGGAAACGTGGTTGACCAAGATGGTTTCAACTACTTGGCTGACGCCGGAGCGGATTTCATCAAGGTAGGTATCGGTGGTGGTTCCATCTGTATCACCCGTGAGCAGAAAGGTATCGGTCGCGGACAGGCTACCGCCTTGATCGACGTAGCGAAAGCTCGCGACGAGTATTTCAAGAGACACGGCGTTTATATCCCTATCTGTAGCGATGGTGGCTTGGTACACGATTACCATATGGTATTAGCGTTGGCTATGGGTGCCGACTTCCTGATGATGGGCCGTTATTTCGCCCGCTTCGACGAGTCTCCTACGAAGAAGATGAAAATAGGAAACAACTTCGTGAAGGAGTATTGGGGTGAAGGATCTAACCGTGCGAAGAACTGGCAGCGCTATGACATGGGTGGAAACGAGTCCTTGAAATTCGAGGAAGGCGTGGACAGCTATGTACCGTATGCCGGAAAATTGAAAGATAATTTAAACGTAACATTGGGTAAGATGATCGCTACGATGTGTAGCTGCGGTTCCATCTCTATCCAAGAGTTGCAGCAGCATGCCAAGATCACGCTTGTCTCCTCTACAAGTATCGTTGAGGGTGGCGCTCACGACGTGATCCTGAAAGAGCAGAATTAATTACAATATGTATTCTAGTAGAGGCGTGGCACGCTACGTCTCTACTATTTACACATTCAAATAATTTACCATGAAAAATCTATTACTTACAGTTATCCTTTTGTGTTTTTGTTTGCCATTCGTAAAAGCCGCCGATCAAAAGATGATCTTAATCTCGACCAACGAGACGGACTTGATTTTACAAGTAGCCCCCAACGGACGGCTCTACCAAACTTATCTGGGAAATAAATTAGTAAACGAATCCGAATTTGAGAACCTCTCATGGAATATCCAAGCCGGAACGGATGGCAGCGTATCAACCCGTGGATGGGAAGTGTATCCTTGCTCAGGAGCGGAGGATTATTTCGAACCGGCTTTCGCCATCCAGCACAACGACGGGAACATGACCAGTATATTCAAGTATGTTTCCAGCGAATCCAAGAAACTAGACAATAACGTTACGGAGACAATCATCTCCCTGAAAGACGACGTATACCCAGTGGAGGCTAAATTGCATTATGTAACTTTCGCTAAAGAAAACGTCATCAAGGCTTGGACCGAGATTCGTCATATGGAGAAAAAACCGGTCACGATTACCCAATACGCTTCCAATATGCTTTATTTCGAGAGTCCTCGCTATGTATTGACCGAGTTTAGCGGTGACTGGGCCAAGGAAGTACAGATGAGCAGCCAAGACTTGAAATTCGGGAAAAAGATTATCGATACGAAACTAGGCTCCCGTGCCGCCATGCACGCTTACCCGTTTTTTGAGATTGGGTTAGGTGCCCCGGCCAGCGAGAATACAGGAGATGTTTTAATGGGAACGATCGGTTGGACTGGAAACTACCGCTTTACGTTCGAGGTGGACAACGCCGGTAACCTTCGTGTCATCTCCGGCATCAATCCCTATGCGTCCGCCTATGAATTGAAACCGAACGAATGGTTCGTCACCCCTGAGTTTATCTTTACGTTGAGTAACCAAGGAACCGGAAAAGCCAGTCGTGATATCCATGATTGGGCACGTAATTACCAGATCAAGGATGGTAAAGGCGATCGCCTTACCCTACTGAACAACTGGGAATCGACCGGTTTCAATTTCAACGAGAAGAAATTGGAGGAACTAATGAAAGAAGCCAAGCATCTAGGTGTAGATATGTTTTTGCTGGATGATGGTTGGTTCGCTAATAAATACCCTCGTCAAAACGATAAGGCCGGATTGGGCGATTGGGAGGTTACACACGATAAGTTGCCGAACGGCATTCCTCATCTGGTGCAGACCGCTAAAGATGCCGGCGTGAAATTCGGTATCTGGATCGAGCCGGAGATGGTAAACCCCAAGAGCGAACTTTTCGAGAAACACCCGGACTGGGCGATCCATCTACCGAATCGTGAGACCTATTACTATCGCAATCAACTTGTCTTAGACTTAAGCAACCCGAAAGTACAGGATTACGTATTCAGCGTAGTGGATAATATCATGATCGAGAATCCGGATCTGGCTTTCTTCAAATGGGATTGCAACAGCCCGATTACCAATGTCTATTCTCCTTACCTCAAGGAGAAACAGAATCAATTATATATTGATCATGTACGAGGAGTCTATAACGTATTCAAACGGGTAGCCGAAAAATACCCTCACCTACCAATCATGCTTTGTTCCGGAGGTGGAGCCCGCTGTGATTACGAGGCATTGAAATACTTCACGGAATTCTGGTGCAGCGACAACACCGATCCGATCGAGCGTTTGTATATCCAATGGGGATTCTCCCAGTTCTTCCCGGCAAAGGCAATGTGCGCCCACGTGACTAGCTGGAACAAGAATACCTCCATCAAGTTCCGTACCGACGTGGCCATGATGTGTAAGATGGGCTTCGATATCAGCTTGAAGGAAATGAACGAAGACGAGATGAAATATTGCCAAGAAGCGGTTGCCAACTACAAACGTCTAAAGGGCACAATCCTCGACGGCGATCTCTACCGTCTTGTTTCCCCCTACGAGACCAACCATTCATCCGTGATGTACGTGGATAAGGCAAAAAGCAAATCCGTCCTATTCGCTTATGATATCCACCCTCGCTTCGGAGAAAAGACTTTCCCCGTAAAGCTACAAGGATTGGACCCGAATAAGAAATATAAGGTACAAGAGATAAACCTCGTGCCGGGCCAGAAATCGACCTTGGTTACCGACGGAGGTACCTTCAGCGGAGATTTCTTGATGAAAATAGGAATGAACGTGTTCTCTACGGCCCATGCCCGTAGCAAGGTCATAGAGCTGACCGAGGTTCATTAACTGTCAATTGTCAACTATCAACAGTCAGCTAAACATGGACATTATCCACGAAATAACCCCACTATCGGAAAAGGATTGCTTCTACATCGTAGACCGACGTAAGACAGAATTTACCTATCCGATCCATTGCCACTTGGAGTACGAGCTCAATTTCATTGAGCACGCTCCGGGGGTAAGGCGTGTGGTCGGTGATTCCGCGGAAGTGATCGGAGAATACGAGTTAGTATTGATAACCGGGAAAGAACTGGAACATGTCTGGGAGCAGAACGCATGTAAATCGCCTCTGATCCATGAGATCACGATCCAGTTCTCTCCCAATCTCTTCGGGAATAATATATTGGAGAAAAACCAATTCAACAGTATCCGGAAAATGTTGGAGAAAGCTCAATGCGGCATCAGTTTCCCGATGTCTTCCATCTTGAAGGTTTACCATTTACTGGAAAAGCTGGTTTCCGAGGAGCAAAGTTTTTATGCGGTCATCAACTTCTTGACCATCTTGTATGAGCTTTCCATCGAGGAGGACTACAAAGTATTGGCTAGTTCCTCGTTCGCTAAAATAACGGATATACATTCCGAGAGTCGTCGTATCCAAAAAGTACAAAATTACATCAACGAGCGATACCAACAGGATATCCGCCTGAACCTACTGGCTGAACTCGTAGGTATGGCCCCTTCCGCTTTCAGCCGTTTTTTCAAGTTAAGGACAGGGAAGACCCTCTCCGACTATATCACCGATATCCGTATCGGTTACGCCGCCCGCATGCTGGTGGACACGCAACGATCCATCGCGGAGATTTGTTATGACTGCGGCTTCAATAACCTCTCGAACTTCAACCGTATCTTTAAGAAAAAGAAAAACTGCTCTCCCAAAGAGTTCCGGGATAACTACAAAAAGACAAAAATCATTGTATAAGAGACCTTTTTAACAGGGATAAATACATATCCCCCCCTATTTCTATACAAAATCCCCCCTTCTCTTTTCCTTCACACATCTATCTTCGCGACCAGTCACAAAGGCTTTCATGCCTACGGCTACCCCATCGATGTGTTAAAAATACACTCCGGCAAAAAAGTATTATTCTTGGATAAAATAGTATTTGAACGCACTTGGGATCCGACGTAATTTTGCGACAGAAATTAACAATACATATTAACAACAAAAAACAATTGCCTATGAGGAAGGACCGAAAATCTAATGTTTTTAGCAGTTAACCGCTAATGACCCTATTGAGTAAATGAATTTTAGTTTAGCCTTATATGATTTAATGTAAAAAATAATGAATTCAACAATTAAGAAAACGACGCTGTTTTTAGGCGCATGTATGGCCTTCCAGCTAGGTGGCATACCACAAATGTTAGCCGCCCCTAGTACTTCGATGGAAGTCATGCAACAAACAAAAAGAATCACTGGTACCGTGAAAGACGCAACAGGAATGGAAGTCATCGGTGCCAATGTTATCGTAAAGGGAACGACAAACGGAGTGATAACCGATTTGGATGGTAAGTTCAGCTTAGAGGCCGCCCCCGGCTCTATCATAGAGATCTCCTACATTGGTTATATGACCCAAGAGATTCCCGTAACCGCCCAAACATCCGACTTACAGATCACCTTGAAAGAAGACTCACAGAGCTTGGACGAGGTAGTGGTAGTAGGTTATGGTGTACAAAAGAAAAAGTTAGTGACAGGTGCTACCCTTCAAGTAAAGGGAGAGAATATCCAAAAATTAAACACGACAAACCCGCTAGGTGCCTTGCAGAGCCAAAGCCCGGGCGTCAATATCGTAGCGAACTCCGGCCAGCCGGGTAAGAGTTTCGATATCAACATTCGTGGTGCCGGAACAAACGGCAGCACGACTCCGCTATACATTATTGATGGCGTCGAAGGCGACATCAATTCCTTAAGTCCCGCCGATATCGAGAGCTTGGACGTATTGAAAGATGCCGCTTCCGCTGCGATCTACGGTTCACGTGCGGCCAACGGTGTTGTATTGATCACGACAAAGCAGGGCAAACAGGGTAAATTACAGGTTAGTTACGACGGCTATGTAGGTTTCCAGAACGTATACAAAATGCCGGACTTGCTGAATGCAAAGGAATACATGGCAGTCATGGACCAACTGAACTTCAACACGGGTAACCAACCTTACACGTGGACGAATTACATGTCACAAGAACAGTACAACCGTTACATGAGCGGCGAGGATGAGGGTACCAACTGGCTTGACGCAATCCGCAACAAGAACGCCATCACTACCAGCCACTCCTTGAACTTGGCCGGTGGTACGGAACGCTCCAAATTCTCCACAGGTGTATCCTATACGAAACAGGAAGGTACGCTAGGCAAGCCGGTCGCTTCCGACTACCAACGTTTCACGGTTCGCATGAACTCTGAACATATTTTGTGGAAAGAGGGTGACTTGGATATCATCACATTCGGAGAAAACCTGTACTATAATCATAATGAATCTTCCGGTATCTCCGAGGGTAATCAATACGGTAACGACATCTCTTGGATGTTACGTGCCAACCCGCTGGTTCCTATCTATAACGAGAACGGGGATTACTATATGTATGACGACTTGAACAAGGCCGGTTGGTTCAACTACAACTCTTATACGAGTAACCCAATCGCCGCAATGGTCAACTCCTCCCGTGGAAACAACAAGAGCAAAAACTACGGATTAACTATGGTTGGCTACTTGAAGGTACAACCAATCAAGGGACTCGTCTATAAAGGACAGGTCAGCTACAAACAGAACTCCAGCTCTTACCGTGGCTACAGTCCGGCTTATAAACTAACCTCTACCGATCAGAAACTAACCAATGAGGTTACCCAGAACATGATGACTGGTTGGGACTGGCAGATCGAGAATACGCTTAGCTACACCTTCAACATCGAGAAACACAACTTCGATGTATTAGTCGGTCAATCCTTCAAGAAGAGCGGTTTCGGTATGGGTGAGTATCTGGAGGCAACGGCGAACGACCTTCTGTTCTCCGACTGGGACCGGGCTTATATCAGCAATAGCATGGCTTCTCAGCCTACCTCAGCCAAAGGATATCCGACAGGGGATAACGCCTTGGCGTCATTCTTCGGACGTATCAACTATAACTTCAACGAGAAATACATGGCTAGCGTGATCTTACGTACGGATGGTTCCTCGAACTTCGCCCGTGGTAAACGCTGGGGTACGTTCCCTTCCGTATCGGCTGGTTGGGTCGTGAGCAATGAAGATTTCATGGAAAACACGCACGACTGGATGGACTTCTTGAAGATCCGTGCCAGCTGGGGTCAGAACGGTAACTGTAATATCGATAACTTCCAATATTTCTCGACCGTAGCGTTCGACCACCTCGGACAATATTCCTTCGGCAACAACAAGGGTACGGCCACGCAAGGCGGTTATGCCAGCATCATGCCGAACGAGGACGTGACATGGGAGACTTCCGAGCAGTTAGACCTTGGTCTGGATGCCCGTTTCCTAAGCGGCCGATTGAGCTTGAACTTCGATTGGTACAACAAGAAAACCAAGGACCTGTTGATCGTTGCCCCGATCCTAGACTCTTACGGAACGAACGCTCCCTATATCAACGGCGGTACCGTGGAAAATAAAGGTGTCGAGATCGGCTTAGGCTGGAACGACCAGAAGGGCGACTGGACGTATGGCGTGAACCTAAACCTTGCCCATAACAAGAACGAGGTTACGCAGATCAACAACAAAGACGGTTACATCCTAGGTCCGGACAAGGTACTGGCCGAGAACACACGTCCTGTATCCCGTATGGAAGTAGGACACCCGATCGGTTATTTCTGGGCCTATAAAACGGAAGGTGTCATGCAAAACGCCGACGACGTGCAGGCTTATCTGGATAAGAACTGTAAAGGCAACGCAGCCAACTCCCTGCAAGGTAGCTCCATCCAACCGGGCGACTTGAAATTCGTAGACGTGAATGGCGACGGCGTGATCAACGAGGACGACAAGACCGAAGTCGGCAACCCGCACCCGGATATCACGATGGGTCTAAGCTTCAACGTTGGTTACAAAGGATTCGATTTAGCGGTAACCACCTATGGGGCCTTCGGACAACAAAATATGCGCTCTTATCGTAAGTTTACCGACGGCAACGTGGAGAATTACACCTCCGAGGTATTTGAGTACTGGCACGGTGAGGGAACCTCCAATCGTTATCCTCGTCTGGTTCCGGGTAACACAGGTGTCAACTTCCAACAGATATCCGATATCTTCGTGGAAGACGCCAGCTATTTCCGCATCCAGAACGTTACTTTGGGCTACGACTTCAAGAACCTATGGAAGAACTGCCCACTGCCGCAATTACGTCTGTACGTAAGCGCCCAGAACCTCTTCACCTTCACGGGATACAAGGGTATGGACCCCGAAATCGGTACGAACGATAGTTATCGCGAGGACAATCCTTGGGCAAGAGGTATCGACTTAGGTTCTTATCCTTCACCCAGAACTTATATGGTAGGTGTTAACATTAAATTTTAAGAGAAAAGCAACATGAAAAAGTTAATATATGCAATATGTATGGGCGCTGCCGTAGCCTTCTCCAGTTGTGAGGACATGCTCGACACGACCAATTACACAGAGAAGACAACCGCTACATTCCCGGAGTCGTACGACGATGCCCAGCAAATGATAGCAGGCGTTTACGCCAGCATGGCATCCGTTTGCGCCAACCCCGAGAGATCGTTCCTTTATTACGCCCAACTAGCCAGCGATGACGCGCTAGGCGGGGGCGGCTCGAATGCAGGCGGGTAAGCCCGAGGCCGGCCCCGCCGAAGCCGGCTACAACCGCATCGATGCCACTGGAAAGACCGTTATGCCGGCGTATTCCGTGCCAACAGCGCCATAGAGACCTTGGATAACTGTCCGGACTTTCCTTCCACGGAAGCACGTAACCAATTGATGGGCGAGGCTCTCTTCATGCGTGCCTATTTCTACTACGAGCTAGCCTCGATGTACAATCGTGTACCCCTAATCACTACATCCCAGACAAGCGACGTGCCACAGGCAAGCCCCGCCGAGATCTGGGGACAGATCTTGCTAGACCTTAAGACAGCCGCCGACATCATGCCCGCATGGCGTGGAGGTACGTCATCCCTTGAGGCAGGACACGTCGACAAGTACACCGCCGAGGCCATGTTAGGCCGTGCTTGGTTGTTCTACACCGGCATGTACGGGAATGGCGAAGATATAGCCGCCTTGACCAGCGCCACTTACAACCCGCTGACCTCCGTCACCTTGGCCGACGGCTCTACCCTTACGAAGGATCAAGTGATCTCTTATATCGATGATTGCGTGAACAATTCCGGATATTCCTTAGCATCCGACTTCCGTAGCCTTTGGGCTTACACGAACCGTTGCACGGTGAACGATTTCGAATACACCGCCGGAAAAGGATTGAAATGGGTAGAGGATGATAACGCCGTCAACCCGGAATCTATGTTCGCCATCAAGTTCAATAAGCTGGCCAGTTGGAATACTACCATCGCTTTCGCCAATGGTTACGCGCTTCATTTCGGTCTTCGCGGAGATCAAGACGTAGCAAATACCTTCCCCTTCGGACAAGGTTGGGGAGCCGGGCCTGTAGCACCGAATTTCGTGAACGATTGGGCAAGCGCAGAACCAAATGACATGCGTCGCGACGCTTCCGTATATCGTACGGACAAATTACCCGCTTATAACAAAGGCGGTTGGGCGGACTTCGTACAGGAAACGGACTACTATGCCATGAAATGGTCTCCTGTCGCATGCAAGACATCCAATGCCGAGAGCGGCTACTTCAAGACCTTCGAGAACGAGATGTACGGAATCGATGGCTGGACGCAAGGCGCGAATAACCAAGCCTTGGACAACATCCACGACTTGGTATTGATCCGCTTCGCTGACGTTCTCTTGATGCAATCCGAGCTCAAGGGAGATGCCACCGGTATGAATAAGGTGCGGGAGCGTGCCGGCCTTCCGGCTATCGGCTACTCGCTCCAAGCTCTGCAAAACGAGCGCCGTTGGGAATTAGCTTTGGAGGGTACCCGTTGGAACGACATCCGCCGCTGGCACATTGCCGCCGCGGCCTTGCAGAAACAGATAGGTACGCCTATCTACATCGCAGGTAATCCTACCACGAACAAGGCGCAAAATGGTGGTTACGCCTCCCGCTACAACACCTCCGCCGGTTTCATGAAGATACCTGAGAGCCAAATCTCACTCTCCAGTGAACTCCAGCAGAACGAAGGTTGGGGAGCGGACGCCGAGTACAATGGCTGGGCTAATTAATAACCTTTTAATTCAGAATATACAATCATGATAAAGAATATATATTATATAGCAATGGCATTGATCGCAGGAATGATGGTTTCCTGCGACCCAATCACAGAAAGTGATCCGGGCATATCCGCCAACTTAACCGAGGCGGATCTGCAAGCCCGTGTAGCGCTTACGCAAACGACGGCCGGACAAAACAAGTTCACCTTCTCCACCAATCCCACACTGACGGTACAGGTATTGGATCAAGACGGGGCCATCCTAGCCACCGGAACCGAGGGTTCCATCATTGGCACTCCTCCCCTCACGAGCTTGACCGTCCGGGCTATGAACCAAGACGGCTCCATCACCTCTTTCTCTAACGATGTGACGATCTCCGAGTATGTGGATGTGCCTTCTATTTATGAAGGATTATTCGGACCGGAGTATAATTCTGTAACTTGGGTTTGGGATACAGATGCCAGCAACGGCCTTTGGGGAAATGGTGCTTATATGGAAAGCACAGGTCCGGAATGGTGGCAAGTTCAAGCCACAGACATCGACCAACAATGTACTGAGAAAGGATATGCCAAAGATGGATTAGAAGGTTGGATGACTTTTACCTTGGCTGGCAAGAAAGTAGAAACCAGCCGCGGTCAATCCGGAACAATCGCATGGGACTTATCCGCTGTAGCCAAAGAAGGTTGGGATCAAGGTACATTAACGTTCACCGGAACCATTCCTTTATTAGGACTGGTGAAAATGGGAGACACTGATGATACCTTCGCTCCTCAATATGAATATCACATCTTGGAAGCGGATGGTGAGCATCTTAAACTAGCGGCTCCGAAACCCGGCGCAGGTGATTGGGGAGAGGCTTGGTTCTGGAATTTTAAAACAAGAAAATAAAGAAAATATATCATGAAGAAAGTATTATTCATTCTATATTGCACTATTAACAACAACTGTTATTAATATCAATGCTGACGTAAATGGTCCATCACCTTCCTATGCCGCAGAAAGAGAAGGGTATTCAAAAATGTACGTTACAGCTCAAAATCAGGACGCCCATATATCAATGGTTATTGAAGATCAAAATTTCATGGAATATACTATCACCAGTGGTTTTTATAGTGGAGGTCCATGGGTTTACTTTGTTGAACATGGAAAGTATAAAGTTGTTTCCATAGATAAGGGATATAGAGTCTCTTGTAATGGATCTACAGTTCAAGTAGGATCTGTCATAACTTTTAGCGGCGCAACTGGGCATATTGGATTTTACGTAAATAATTGATCTAAAAATGAATATCACGATACTCAATGTTCTCCGTGACATTGAGTATCTCTGATCGGATAAATGAAGAAGATGTATCTCACTAGCAATATTTTATGATGAGATTATCCCAATAATTCATTCATTCTTGTTATATAAGAGGGGCGGAGCGTTTATCGTTCCGTCTCCTCTCTTTTTATCTTACACGGTACTCGCCCTGCAAATATCCTTCCGTCAACCAAACCGCTCTCCGGCCATCTTTTTGATTTCCATAGAGCATTTACCTTGACACACCTATTTTCCAAACCTAGCGAAATAGCGAGAAAGCAGTAGCAATAAGCACCCCTTTTTGTTAAAATACAGCGTTTTCCACACACAATAGGTGCCGGAAGCCTGCGTAACTAGTCGTATTAGGCAACGCCGATACTGCCGTTGGGCATCGTAAGTAGTCAAGAATAGGGTTATGAGTAGTCGCGAATGGGCATTCTTACCCTGTTATAACCCTATTGTAGCACCGTTTTTCTTCCCTTCCTGCCCCCAAAACATGAAATACGATGAATAAATTCCGCTAGAATAAAAGGCCGTTATTCAACATTAGCCTATCAACCAATCGATTGTCGTTTTTTTCTTTCGTTTTCGGGAGCATACCTTACCTTTACCCGAAAGAATCGATTCTCCATGACTTAAATTTACAAACTGTCACTTTGCTAAAAGACGCAAGACAAGGAGATGTCAAGTATCCGTGAAAGATGATACATCTTACAACGGTAATATCATACATCCTACAACAGTAAGATCATACATCTTACGGCGATAAGATGCTACAACTGTACCTTACTGAAAATAAGTTCGTGCATTAAACTCCATAATCGGACGTTTTAAACTGAATAACGTCGCAAATATCGCAGCGTTTCTCCTGTTCTAATGTCGCATCAAGTACTTAAAATATGTATATACACGAAAGAGATAATTGGACATCATTCAGATAGGACGTTTCCGAGCTTACCGCACTCCTTGAAGAGGTGGGGCGTAAACGAGGAATGCTGTATGGCAGACTTGCCTCACACCATCCCCAACGTCTCAAACATCCCCCGGTAAACGGCGGCCTTCTCCTCCAACGGCCTCGGATAAGCTCTAGAGGATGAAGGCATACGGAACAGCCTCATCGTCCTTCCCATACAAGAAAATTCCGACGAGAAGCCCACTTTCGGCTCCTCCGTGCCGGGCAATACGGAGAGGAGGGTATCCATCGCTTTCTGCCCGGTTACCACGATCGCCACGCATTCCGGTATCTGGGACAAGACCTTTTCCGGATCGATCGGCCGTACCACCTCAAGGAACTTATCGGAGGCATTTGCTTTCAAGCGGATCACCTCCATGGCGGTATCACCGATCCCGATCCCCTTTTCCCGGCAGAAAGCCTTCGCCTTCTCCTCGCTGAACGCCTTCTTGTCTCGCAGGAACGCATCCTTGTTCCCATAGAAAATCAAGCCAAGGATGCGCCACATATCATTCTGGATATTCGGGTAATAAAAATCCATGCTCCAACGAGCTCTTGGAGGCGGAAAACTTCCCAGCATCAGCAATCTCGTATTCTCCGGGAGGAAGAAACCTAGCGGATGCAGCTCGGTGGTCATGCTTCCTTGCTCTTTTTGAGTTCCTTCTTCTGATCCTCTTTCGCCAGAAGCACGACGTTATACACGAAGTCCGTGATCCATTGCTCGGAGTAGCCTAGTTTCTCGGCATACTTACGCACGCTCCATGCGGCCTTCTGCACGCTGATATCCTTCCACTCGGACTTGGTCAAGATATCGTGAACCGTCTTCGTCGTCATATTATACAGCAACTTCTTCACCAGCATGGAGAAGCGGAACTTCCACTGCATCAGATTGCCAAGCAAGTTGAACAAGTCATTGCAGAAACCTTGGAACATGAAGAAATACGTCTTGATATCGTTCTGGTTCTTGCAGTTCTTCTTCACCGAGCTGTCGATCTCCTTGAAGAAAGCCTCGCTTAGGCCGTAATCCTCCATCAACACCTTGCGCACACGGGATTTCTCGGCGACACCCAATTTGTTATTCTGGGTCGGTATCTTCAACATGCGTTTGAACAAAGCCATATCGGCGAGCATGTTCAAGTTGGTGATACCCAAGTTCACGGCCATAACGGCTTGATAATATACACGGATTAAAGATACGAACTCCTCCACGGAACCTTTGCCGGCCTCTTCCGCCTCAGATACGTTCTTCTTGAATAGCTTAGAAATAAAATTCATCGTACGATTATTAAATAGTTTCGAGCCGCGAATATACGAAAACTTACCGCCAATACAGAATAACTATTCAATTCTCTCCACCGTAACCTCCGGGAATTGCTCCATCAATAGCAACAGTGGACTTTCCTCCGTGTTTTTACGGGCTTTCAACACGATGCTGACGACGTACTCGTCCTTCTCCTGATGCCCCAGTCTTTTCATGTCATAGCTTACCAACAGGAAACCTTTCTCATAGATAACACGGGCGATCCGGTTGATCGCCTCCTTGTCGGAGGTAGAGAATACCACCAAGGAACTGCGCATCCCGATGCTTTTAAAAATAACGCTCAACAGCTCCAGCCCGGCGAGCGTCAACAAAGTGGCG
>OGQP01001246.1_pt1 | contig 15360 bp, 10 predicted proteins | sample 1553251 | NCBI WGS metagenome assembly OGQP01 (sample SAMEA2580016, study PRJEB22360) | human gut metagenome | biome: human gut; feature: human-associated habitat; material: faeces | place: Denmark | collected 2008/2010 | reverse complement strand
AACTTTACATCTCCGAAATTTAATTTTGAGGCCATTATGACGATCTTTCCGGCATTGCTTCTGGTAACCTCCGAGCATATCGGCCATCAGATCGTAACCGGAAAGATCGTTGGAAGAAATCTTCTGAAAGATCCGGGTCTCCACAGATCCCTGTTTGCAGATTTCTTCTCTACCACAGTTTCCGGATGCCTTGGTTCTGTGCCGACAACTACTTACGGTGAGAACATCGGTGTCATGGCAGTGACAAAGGTTTACAGTGTACAGGTGATCGGTGGTGCGGCAGTGCTTTCTATCTGCTGTTCCTTCCTTGGTAAACTGGCAGCCCTGATCAGTACCATTCCAGGTCCGGTGATCGGTGGGATTTCCTTCCTTCTTTACGGAATGATCGGAACCTCCGGCCTTCGTATGCTGGTTGACAATCACGTGGATTACAGCAAGTCCAGAAATCTGACGCTGACAAGCGTTGTCTTTGTTGTAGGTCTTTCAGGAATTGCCCTGAAGCTTGGAAATGTTGAGCTTACCGGTATGGTGCTGGCATGTGTGGTTGCCATGGCATTAAGCCTTGTATTCTATATTCTGGACAAACTGAAGCTGACCAACGATCAGTGACAGGAAATATATTGCATAAAAAGCAGATGAAGAGGGAAATCTTTTTATCTGCTTTTTTTGCATTCAGAGAGGAAAAAGAAATCATGTATGGGAAGCTTTTTGTCGGATTTTCAGAGATCTTGTCAACAAAAAAACAGAGGGATTTTCAAGTATCTTATTGACAATCATTCCGTTTTATAATACTATGTAATACAGAAAACACGAACAAAGGTTCGGATTAAAGGAAACCTGATTAGAAAGAGAATAAAGAATAGGAGATTACATAATGATCAGTGAAGAGAAGCAGAAGGCGCTGGAAGCGGCTCTTGGAAATATTGAGAAACAGTTCGGTAAAGGCTCTGTCATGAAGCTTGGAGATTCCAGTTCCCATATGCAGGTGGAGGCAGTTCCCACAGGATGCTTAAGCCTGGATATCGCCCTTGGTGTAGGTGGTGTTCCCAAGGGACGTATCGTGGAGATTTACGGACCGGAGTCCAGTGGTAAGACAACGGTAGCTTTACATATGGTCGCTGAAGTGCAGAAGAGAGGCGGAATCGCAGGATTTATCGATGCGGAGCATGCTCTTGATCCTGTTTATGCCAAGAGTATAGGTGTTGATATCGACAACCTTTATATTTCACAGCCGGATAACGGAGAGCAGGCGCTGGAGATCACAGAGACTATGGTACGTTCCGGTGCTGTGGATATCGTGATCGTGGACTCTGTTGCAGCCCTGGTCCCCAAGGCTGAGATCGAAGGAGATATGGGAGACAGCCATGTAGGTCTGCAGGCCCGTCTGATGTCACAGGCACTCCGTAAACTGACAGCTGTTATCAGCAAGTCCAACTGCGTGGTGATCTTTATCAACCAGCTTCGTGAAAAGGTTGGAGTGATGTTTGGCAATCCGGAAACTACAACCGGTGGACGTGCGCTGAAATTCTATGCATCTGTCCGTATGGATGTACGCCGTGTGGAAACATTGAAGCAGGGTGGTGAGATGGTTGGAAACCACACCCGTGTGAAAGTAGTTAAGAACAAGGTGGCTCCGCCATTTAAGCAGGCAGAGTTTGATATCATGTTCGGAACCGGTATTTCCAGAGAGGGAGATATCCTGGATCTGGCTGCAGAATGCTCCATCGTAAACAAAAGCGGAGCCTGGTATGCATATGAAGGGGATAAGATCGGACAGGGACGTGAGAATGCCAAATTATTCCTGAGAGAGCATCCGGAGATCCGCGATGAGATCGAGAAGAAGGTTCGTGTACATTATCATCTGGATCCGGCAGATGAGACAGCAGAAGCAGCAGTACAGGCAGAAGATACAGAGAAGGAAGAGTAATCCATGCTGGATCTGGAAGAACGAAACCGTGCAAGAAAGAAAGCCATGCGGCTTCTGGAACATATGGACCGCACAGAGAAAGGCCTGACGGATAAACTCCGTCAGGCTGAATTTTCACCGGAGGCAGTAGAAGATGCCATTGCTTATGTGAAGTCCTATGGGTATATCAACGATGCCCGTTATGCCAGAACCTATATCTCCTTCCGCATGGAAACCAGGAGCCGTCAGAAGATCCTCTCGGAACTTCAGTTAAAGGGTGTGGACCGTCAGATTGCCCTGGATGCCTGGAATGAGATGGAAGAGCTTATGGAACCGGACGAGCGGGAGGTATTACGCAGGACGATCGAGAAGAAATATGCGCCGGACACAGAGCTTGATGAAGGACAGATGCGAAGGCTGTATGGATATCTGGCCAGACGAGCGTTCCGGTATGAGGATATTTCCCATACCCTGGAAGAAATGAACATCCGGGTGAACCGTGATATGGAATGACTCTGCGGAGAAAAAGAGCCAGTTTATATATGCTAACCAAAATCTGCTTTTTCATGAGAAAAACTTGACATAAATGTGAAAAACAGCTAAACTTGTATTGTTGTATTTGTACAATGAAAACTAAATAAGGAGGTGCTCCTGTGGCAGGCACAATTATCGGTGTTATTGTCGCTGTGGTAGTCACGCTACTTATTGCAGTTCCTGTTACTTGCAAGGTTGCTGTTGACAAGAAAGTACGCAAGGATGCGGAAATCATAGGTACAGCAGAGGATAAGGCAAGGAATATTCTTGATGAAGCATTGAAAGCAGCAGAGACCAAGAAACGTGAAACTTTACTTGAAGTAAAGGAAGAATCTCTGCGAACTAAAAATGAACTGGAAAGGGAAACCAAGGAACGGAGAAACGAGCTGCAGAGATACGAGAAGCGAGTTTTGTCAAAAGAGGAATCTGTTGACAAAAAAGCCAATGCAGTGGAGAAGCGTGAGCTGGAATGTACAGCGAAATTTAACGAGTTACAAGAAAAAGAAAAACGAGTAAATGAACTTGAGGAAAAAGGAGTACAGGAACTGGAACGAGTTTCAGGTCTTACCTCCGAACAGGCAAAAGAAGAATTACTGAAATCTGTAGAAGATGACGTAAAGGTGGATGTTGCAAGACTCTATAAAGAGCTTGAGAACAGAGCAAAGGAAGATGCCAATAAGAAAGCCAGGGAATATGTAGTCAATGCCATTCAGAAATGTGCAGTGGATCATGTTTCCGAGACAACGATTTCTGTGGTACAGCTTCCAAGTGATGAAATGAAGGGAAGGATCATCGGTCGTGAAGGCCGTAACATCCGTACACTTGAGACACTTACCGGTGTGGATCTGATCATTGATGATACACCGGAGGCAGTGGTACTCTCCGCATTTGATCCGATCAGGAGAGAGATCGCCAGAGTGGCTCTTGAGAAACTGATCGTGGATGGACGTATCCATCCGGCAAGAATTGAAGAGATGGTAGAGAAAGCCCAGAAAGAAGTGGAAGCACAGATCCGGGAAGATGGTGAGAATGCTGCCATGGATGTAGGGGTACATGGAATCCATCCGGAACTTCTGAAGCTTCTTGGACGTATGAAATTCCGTTCAAGCTATGGACAGAATGCTCTGAGACATTCAATTGAGGTTGCACAGCTTTCCGGACTTCTTGCAGGAGAAGTTGGTGTGGATGTGCGTATGGCCAAGCGTGCCGGACTTCTTCATGACATTGGTAAATCCATTGACCATGAGGTAGAAGGTTCTCATATTCAGATCGGTGTGGATCTCTGCAAGAAATACAAGGAGTCCCCGATCGTTATCAACACGGTTGCGTCTCATCATGGTGATGTGGAGCCGGAATCTCTGATCGCGTGTATTGTACAGGCTGCTGATGCAATTTCCGCAGCAAGACCTGGAGCAAGACGTGAGACCCTGGAAACCTATACTAATCGTCTGAAACAGCTTGAGGATATCACCAATGAATTCAAAGGTGTAGAGAAATCTTTTGCTATTCAGGCAGGAAGAGAAATTCGTGTTATGGTCGTGCCGGATCATGTAAGTGATGCAGATATGGTTCTCCTTGCAAGAGATATTGCAAAGCAGATCGAGGCAGAGCTTGAGTATCCTGGACAGATCAAAGTTAATGTGATCCGTGAAAGCAGAGCGGTTGACTACGCAAAATAAGCTTTCAATGGAAGAAAGTTCTGGAAATATCAAAGGTCGGACAGCTTTTTAGCTGGCCGGCCTTTTTGTCATGTGGAAAAACGGTCATATTACCGGAAAAACAGGCGTAAACTGGTACAGGGTGAGTAAATGGAGAGTAAGACAGAGAACCGGAAGTGGAAAAATGCCGGACGTTTTCCGGCGGAGCTTCTTTTTATGACCGGATTTTTTGCGGGAAATGTGTTGCCAAATCTGATCTGGAAAATGGAGTGGAAACAGAAAACCCTGGCTTCTTTTTATCTGATCCGCAGCTTTGCAGGAAAAGATATTTCCGGCGGAGCTTATTTCCTGGAAGTGCTGCGACGAAGAGGAGGTTTTTTTCTTCTGTTGTTTTTATGCGGATTTACAATATTCGGAGTGCCTTTGACGGTCGCATATATGCTGTTTTTGGGAATAGAGACAGGAATGATCCTGGCATTATCGGTTCTGGAATTTGGTATTTATGGCGGTGTGGCCGGCGCCGGACTTCTGATGCCGCAGTATCTGGTCTATATTCCGGCGTATTTTTATCTTGCAGGTATCGTATACAGACAATCGTATGGGATCTGGAAAAATTATGGACTTGTGCCGCAGAAAACAGGGGCTTATTTTCGGCAGGGAATCACAGTTTTTCTGCTGTATACAGGAGGAATCCTCGCAGAAAGTTTTCTGAATCCCTGGATCGTAGAAAAAGTTATAAAGGGCCTGAAATTTTTTTGAGGAAAATTTCCACAATATCTAGTAATGGTTTCCATAAAATCTGCGATATTTGGTGGTTTGCGCCGGAAAGTGTTGAAATTGTGCGGTTTTACGATGAAAAACTGTTTGATTTTATGTAAAATTCACAGTATAATTCAGTCATAAACGAGTATGATTTTAGAGAAACGGGATGCAGAGAAATGGACATAGAGATACGGGAATTTATTACATATTTACATAATAGAAAAAGGACGTCACATAATACAGAAGTATCTTACCAGAGAGACCTGAAGAAGATGGCAGTGTATTTTGCAGATCGTGGGATCTATGATATCCGAGATGTAGGAGAACTGGAGCTGGAAGGCTATCTCAGCTATATGGAGAGAGGACAGTTCGCTTCCTCAACGATCTCCAGAAATGTAGCATCTATCCGTGCCTTATTTCAGTATCTTTATCAGGAGAACAGGATCGAGAGGGATCCGTCTCTGGAACTGAAGCCGCCCAAGGTTGAGAAGCGGATGCCGGAGATCCTTACTGTGGATGAGGTGGACCGCCTTTTGAAACAGCCGGATCTGAATACACCGAAGGGAATCCGGGACAGTGCCATGCTGGAGCTTTTGTATGCTACAGGAATGCGTGTCAGTGAACTTTTGCGGCTGAATCTGGAGGATCTCAATCTGCGGCTTGGTTATGTAGTCTGTCACGATGAGGATAAGGAACGGGTGATCCCGATAGGAAATGTATGCAAAACAGCCATGGAGAAATATCTGAAGGAAGCCCGTGGAAAATTTGTGAAAGAAAATGAGACGGAGAGTCTTTTTACCAACTGTTCAGGAAAATCCATGAGCAGACAGGGATTCTGGAAGGTTCTGAAGGGATATGCAGAGGAAGCCGGGATCCAGCATGATATCACGCCGCATACACTGAGACATTCTTTTGCCGCACATATGCTGCAGAATGGAGCGGACGTGAAGAGTGTGCAGGAAATGCTTGGACATTCGGATATTTCCACCACACAGGTCTATCTGAATTTTGGCGTTGCGAAAATGCGAGACGTATATATGAAAGCACATCCGAGGCATTGATCTGTAAGAAATAATATAAAAAACGCGTTCAAAAAAGAACCGGCAGCTTCCAAAATGGAAGAATGCCGGTTCTTTTTTTGAACATAAAGTGTAAAAGGATCACAAATATCCGTTTCCTGAACTGCAGATCAGACAGATCTTAGCAATTTTCAGCAATCGTGTAAAGCAGCTTCTCAGACTCATCCCAACCAAGGCAGGCATCTGTGATGGATTTTCCGTAGATGTGATCTCCACCGATCTTCTGGTTGCCTGGCTCGATATAGCTCTCGATCATGAGACCTTTTACCATGGAGTGAAGCTCAGGATCTACCTGACGGCTGTGAAGAACCTCACTTGCGATACGAACCTGCTGCTCGTAATGCTTGTTGGAGTTGGAGTGGTTGGTATCCACGATCACTGCCGGGTTGGCAAGGTTCTTTGCATGGTATTTGTCATAGAGAAGACGAAGATCCTCGTAATGGTAGTTCGGGATCGCTTCCCCATGCTTGTTTACCGCACCGCGAAGGATTGCGTGAGAGAGTGGGTTGCCGGTGGTCTCAACCTCCCAGCTTCTGTAAATAAAACGATGAGCGCCCTGTGCTGCAACAATGGAGTTCAGCATAACGCTGTAGTCACCACTGGTAGGATTCTTCATACCAGCCGGAACATCCATGCCGCTGACAGTCAGTCTGTGCTGCTGATCTTCAACAGAACGTGCGCCTACAGCAACGTAGGAAAGCAGATCAGAGAGATAACGGTAGTTCTCCGGGTAAAGCATCTCATCTGCACAGGTGAAGCCACTTTCGCGGATAGCGCGCATGTGCATCTTGCGGATCGCGATCAGCCCGGCAAGAAGGTTCGGTTTTTTCTCAGGATCCGGCTGATGGACCATTCCCTTGTATCCTTCACCGGTTGTACGTGGCTTGTTTGTGTAAACACGCGGGATGATAAGGACTTTATCCTTGATCTTTTCCTGAACTTTGCGAAGTCTTAAAAGATAATCGCATACGGCATCTTCGTTATCTGCAGAACATGGTCCGATGATAGCGAGGAATTTATCGGATTTTCCGGTGAAAACGTCGCGAATCTCAGCATCGCGTTTCTCCTTGAGCGCCTGAAGTTCAGCATCGAGCGGATACTGATTGCGGATTTCCTCAGGAGTTGGCAGTTTTTTTATGAATTCAAAACTCATAGTACTTTATTCCTCCATAACTATAGACATTTCGATTATTTATTATAAACGATTATTGGCCGATTGTCGATAGGGAAATTTTAGCGCTTTCACGTGTAGAAGAGTAAGCAGCAACTCACCCAGAAAAATTCCGTAAAAATAGCCTCGGATCCCTGTTGCCGGAATTATAAAAACAACGGAGAAAATACGGATGAGAATGCCGGCAATACTGTGTATCAGACAGAGCCCCGGTTTTCCAAGTCCCTGCAGGATGCTGGTGAGCATGGTGTTTGTATAAAGAAAAGGACAGATAAAAGACAGATACCGTATGTAGGTGCCGGCAGTCTGGCTGTGAAAAAGCAATGTTCCGAGGAATGGGCCAAAAAGAAAGAATCCGCTTCCGCATAGAAATCCCAGGAACATGCACAGAAAAAAGGTCTGATCTGTGACACGGCGGATCTGCTTCTGCTTTCCCAGTGCATCAAGCTGTGCGATGGAAGGCATCAGCATTACAGCAGCGGAAGACGTAAGTGTGGAAGGAAACAGGAGCAGGGGCAGTGCCATTCCTGTAAAGATCCCATAGATCTTCAGTGAGTCTGAGGCTGTCATGCCGGAACGCAGAAGCATCTGTGGGATCAGGACCGCTTCTATGCTGCCGAGAAGTGTCAGAAGGATCCTGTTCAGGGAAATGGGAAAAGACAGTGTGAAAAGGTCCTTTATCAGCGGAAAGATCCTGACGGGAGTCTTTTCGTGTATAGGGTGATTTCCGAAATGAAAGGAAACTACCAGCAGCGACACCAGCGAAGCGGCAGTCTCTCCGGCAAGGGAACCTCCCGCTGCGATCAATGCAGTGATCGGACGCCCTTCGGAAAGAAAGATCAGATATAGGATATAGGTAGTGCCGATCCGTGCAGACTGCTCCGAAAGCTGCACGACTGCCGGAACAGAGGCTTTTTTTCGGGCATAATAATAGCTGTCAATGCAGGAATGAATGGCACAGAGAGGAATACTGACAGCTGTTATGCGAAGAAGACCGGCAGTCTGCGGTGTTTTCAGAATTGCGGAAGCAAAAAAATATGCGTGCTGAAAAAGCAGAAAACCGGCTGCAGCAGAAAAAAAGACAGCCATAAGTGTTCCTGTGACCAGCGAAAAACGTGCCTCCTTTTTCTCTTGAAGGGCAAGTCTGGACGCGATCAGGCGTGAAAGGGCAGACTGGATCCCTGTATAGGATAAAGCGGCCATAAGTCCCTGGAGAGGAAGAACCAGCTGATACAAACCAAGACCTTCCGCACCAATGGCATGGGAGAGGAATATTCTATAAAAGAAACCTGCGATACGGCTGATAAGGCCTGTGCAGGCAAGAATCAGGGTTCCTTTGAGAAATATTTTTTTTGACATGGATAACCTTGAGTCTTTTTTGTCAGTATATGAAGAAGTTAGTCTTGACAGAACCATATGTTTCTGATAGAGTAAACATGAAATCCGAGGAAAACACTGGGAATTGAAAAAGAGGTGAGCGGATGAAACTGTCAACAAGAGCAAAATACGGACTTAAGGCTTTGATAGACCTTGGTCTTTACAGTGAAAAAGAAGCGGTCTCGCTTCAGAGTATTGCGGGCCGTCAGAATATATCAGTCAGCTATCTGGAGCAGCTGATGGCACTTTTGAAGAAAGCGGGCCTTGTGAAGAGTGTCCGCGGCGCAGCCGGAGGATACTTCCTTGGAAGACCGGCAGAAGAGATTTCAGTGGGAGATATCCTTCGTGTCCTGGAGGGTGGCCTGGAGGCTGCAACATGTCCGGGAACAGAAGGTGACGGTGGCTGCCAGGGTTCTGATCTCTGCGTGGCTAAATTAGTGTGGAAGAGGATCAACGACAGCATCACAGATGCAGTGGATACCCTGATGCTCAGTGAGCTGATCGAAGAAAGCCGGAGAATACACGAAAAATAATTATCCTGAACAGGAGGAAAAGAAAATGGGAAAAATGATATATCTGGACAATGCGGCTACCACAAAGACCGCACCGGAAGTTGTGGAGGCTATGCTGCCGTATTTTACAGAGTTTTATGGAAATGCTTCAACCGTTTATGATTTTGCGGCAAACAGCAAGGCTGCCATCGCAAAGGCAAGACAGCAGATCGCAGATGTGATCGGAGCCAAAAAAGAGGAGATCTATTTTACTGCAGGTGGTTCCGAGTCTGATAACTGGGCTCTGAAAGCGACCTTTGAGGCATATAAAAATAAAGGAAACCATATCATCACAACAAAGATCGAGCATCATGCCATCCTTCATACCTGCGAGTACCTTGAAAAAGAGCGTGGTGCCAAGGTCACATACCTGGATGTAGATGAGAATGGTTTCATTGACCTGGATGAGCTTCAGAAAGCCATCACACCGGAGACCATCCTGATCTCTGTTATGGCTGCAAACAATGAGATTGGTACTCTTGAGCCGCTGAAAGAGATCGGACAGATCGCACATGAGCATGGAATCCTGTTCCATACAGATGCTGTTCAGGCATTCGGCCAGATCCCGATCAATGTAGATGAGTTCAATATCGATATGCTCAGCTCCAGCGGACATAAGATCAACGGACCGAAGGGAATCGGCTTCCTCTATATCCGTAAGGGCGTTAAGATCCGCTCCTTCGTACATGGCGGAGCACAGGAGAGAAAACGTCGTGCAGGTACAGAGAACGTTCCTGGTATCGTAGGATACGGTCTTGCAGCAGAGCGTGCAAACAAGTCCATGAAAGAGCGTACTGCAAAAGAAATCGAGATCAGAGATCATATGATCAGCAGGATCCTCACAGAGATCCCGTACGTACGTCTCAATGGAGATAAAGTAAAACGTCTTCCGAACAACGTAAATGTAAGCATCCAGTTCATCGAGGGAGAGTCACTTCTTCTGATGCTTGATAATTTCGGAATCTGTGCATCCAGCGGTTCCGCATGTACATCCGGTTCTCTGGATCCGTCACACGTTCTGTTAGCTATCGGTCTTCCTCATGAGATCGCACACGGATCTCTCCGTATGACCTTAAGCGAGGAGACGACAATGGAGGATGTTGATTTTGTAGTAGATAAGCTGAAAGATATTACTGCAAACTTAAGAAGCATGTCTCCATTATATGAAGATTTTATTAAAAAGCAGAAAAAATAATAAAAATACTTGCCAGGAGGAAAAAATAATGTATAGTGAAAAAGTAATGGATCATTTTCAGCATCCACGTAATGTCGGTGAGATCGAGAACGCAAGTGGCGTGGGTACTGTAGGAAATGCAAAATGCGGTGATATTATGAGAATATTCCTTGATATCGATGACGAAACTCATATTATCAAAGACTGCAAATTTAAAACATTTGGATGCGGTGCAGCAGTTGCAACAAGCAGCATGGCAACAGAACTTGTAATGGGCAAGACCATTGAGGAAGCTATGGAAGTAACCAACAAGGCCGTTATGGAGGCTCTGGACGGACTTCCGCCGGTAAAGATCCACTGTTCCCTGCTTGCTGAGGAAGCAATTCATGCAGCTCTCTGGGATTATGCAGAGAAACATCACATTAAGATCGAGGGTCTTTCCAAACCGAAGTCTGATATCCACGAGGGTGAAGAGGATACAGAAGAGGAGTATTGATTCCTTTTATTTACGATCATAACCGGGGCATGAGCAAGCTTCAGTCGAACAGAACCGTAAGCCATTGAAAGGACAGGTAAGTAAGAAGCATGACAGGACTTACGAACGAAGAAGTTCAGGAAAGAATTGCGCAGGGCCAGGTAAATAATAACGAAAACCCCAACACCAGGACATATAAGCAGATCATTCTGGAGAATACGTTGACATTCTTCAATTTTCTGAACCTGGTGCTGCTGGTTCTCGTACTGCTGGTTGGTTCCTACAAAAACTCCATGTTTGTAGGAATCATTTTTATTAATACCGTGATCGGGATCATTCAGGAGGTCCGTGCCAAGAAGACGATTGACAAGCTGGCCATCCTGACAGAATCCAAGACGGTTGTTCTGCGTGAAGGAAAAAAATGGAAAATTTCTACAGAGAAGCTGGTTGTCGATGATCTGATATTCCTGAAGGCCGGAGAACAGGTTCCGGCAGATGCGAAGATCCTGGAGGGAAGTCTTGAGGTCAATGAATCTCTGCTTACCGGTGAGGCAGACAATCTTCCGAAGAATCCGGGAGATGAGCTTTTTTCCGGAAGCTTTGTGACGGCGGGACAGGCCTGTTGCCAGATCATCCATGTGGGAAGTGACAACTATGCGTCAAGGATCACCAGCGAGGCAAAGGAATTCAAACGCCATAATTCAGAGCTTAGAAATTCCCTGAATGCCATTCTGAAGGTGATCAGTATCATTATCGTACCAATGGGTGCGCTGCTTTTTTATAAACAGTATTATTTTGTGGGAGACAATATCCGGGATTCTGTTGTCAATATGGTTGCAGCGGTCCTGGGAATGATCCCGGAGGGACTGGTCCTTCTTACCAGTGTGGCACTGACTCTGGGTGCGCTGAAGCTTGCCCAGAAGAAGACGCTGGTGCAGGAGCTGTACTGTATAGAAACTCTTGCACGCGTGGATACGCTCTGCCTGGATAAGACAGGAACTATCACAGAGGGTACCATGTGTGTGGAGGCGGTGGAGAACTATCCGCCGGTGTATGATGAGATTTCAGAGACAATATCCGGGAAAGATCCTGAATCCGGCGAAGGTGACAGCGATGGAACTGAGAGTTCTGCGACTTCTGCAGTTTCAGCAACAGATGCGATCGCAAAGGAGGATGGAAGCGCGAATCTCGTATTACAGGAAAAGTCAGAAGCTGACCCGGAGAAACATAGTCAGGAAGATCCGGAGAAGACCCGGGAGATCGAGCATATCATGGGAAATCTGCTTTCTGTGCTGAAGGATCAGAATGCCACTGCCGATGCACTCAGGGCAAGATTTAAAGTATCTCAGGATATGGAGCTGGATCATGTGATCCCGTTTTCTTCTGACAGGAAGTACAGCGGAGCTGCATTTACAGATACAGGTACTTATCTGATGGGTGCAGCGCAGTTTCTTTTTCCGGAAGGGAACCCGGAGCTGATGGAGTATTGTGGCAGATTTGCAGAGGAAGGTCTTCGTGTGTTGGTTCTTGCCCATAGTGTAAATGTGAGTGAGGGAGCGGAGCTTCCGGAGGGACTGGAACCTGTCGGACTTTTGCTTATTACCGATGTGATCCGTGCAGAGGCACCGGATACGCTGGCATATTTCGAAAGTCAGGGTGTTGATCTGAAAGTGATCTCCGGTGATGATCCGATGACGGTTTCTGCAATTGCCAGACGTGCAGGCCTTAAAAATGCAGAGCATTATATCGATGCGACAACGATCACAACTCAGGAACAGATGGACGAGGCAGTTGCAGAATATAGTGTGTTCGGGCGTGTAACACCTCAGCAGAAACAGGCAATGGTGAAGTCTTTGCAGGCTCAGAAGCATACGGTTGCCATGACCGGTGATGGTGTCAATGATGTTCTGGCGCTTAAAGAGGCGGACTGCAGTATTGCCATGGCTGAGGGCAGTGATGCGGCCAAGAATATTGCCAATGTGGTATTGCTGGATTCTAATTTTGCAGCAATGCCGGAAATTGTGAATCAGGGACGCCGGGTTGTAAACAATATCCGTACTGCGGCATCTATGTTTCTGATCAAAACGATTTTTTCCGTGCTGCTGTCACTGATCACGATCTTCTTCGGGGATTCCTATCCCTTTGAGCCGATCCAGATGTCTCTGATCAGTGCCTGCGCTGTTGGTATTCCTACATTCCTTCTGGCACAGGAGAATAATTATGAGAAGATCGACCATACATTTTTGCGTCATGTATTTATGAATGCATTTCCGGCTGCTGTGACCATCACGGGCTGTGTGTTCAGTGTGATGCTGGTATGCCAGAATGTATACCATTCCAATGTTATGCTGAATACAGCCTGTGTGCTTGTAACAGGATGGAATTATATGGCGGCACTTAAGACAGTTTACGCACCTCTGAATAAGTATCGAAAGGTGATCATTTACAGTATGCAGGTGATCTTTTTCGGTGCGGCGGTGGTTCTGCAGAATCTTCTGACACTGGGATCGCTGGAATTCGGAATGATCATTCTGGTGTTCCTTCTGATGACATTTTCTCCGATCCTGATCGATGTGATCACGGCCTGGCTCAGAAATATTTACAGCCGTTCGCTGGATAGTGGGGAACAGGGGAAATTTGCTGCATTTATTGATAAGCTGAGAAAATAATAATATGAGAAATAAAAAAGGACACTGCCCGTTGAAAATGGCAGTGTCCTTTTTTGCAAATAAACTGTGAAGCAGTTATCCAGTTATCCGGTGCAGAGCTGTGTAGAGAATGCAGATTGTGGATATCCGCCTGACAAAGCTATTATTTCGTGTGCATAAGCCAGATAAATCCGAAGGCCGGGATTTCTACAGCCTGTGCGTCTCTCTGAACTCCAGTGAGAAGATCTGTGTAGGTACCGTCCTGTTCGTTGATCCAGGCTACCTTATCCTGGTCGCTGAAGTTGTAGATGCAGATCAGCTTTTCTTTGGAGGTTTCTCTTACCAGGGCAAGGAGAGCTTTTTCCCAGGTTTCCAGTGTATGTGCAGAAACTTCAGGTGCAAATACCGAATGGCTGGCACGGATGGATTCCAGCTGTTCAAGGCTGTTGAAAATGCGTCCCTGGATCGTTTCGGCATCGGCTCTGTTCCGGGCAAGTGCCCAGTTGAAACGTCCATTGTGGAGCCAGCGAGGATCAGCTGCTTTGGAAATGTCTGTTTTATAGGTGTAGTCATTCAGCTGTCCGACCTCGTCACCGCTTCGAAGTACCGGAATTCCGGGGAGGGAAAGAAGCAATGCATGAAGTGCTACGTCATAGCGGATTCCCCGGCTGACACCCTCCATATTTCCTTCATAATCAAAACGCTCGATTCCTGCAAGAGATGCGGTTGTTCCGCAGAGCTCGGATTCCTCGGTTTCCGGATTTACATAAATTTCACCCCGGGCAAAGGAATCAGGGAAAATACCTGCCAGGAATTCATTCAGATAATCTCTGTGAGGCCCTTCTGTGATAAAGCTTCCTTTCAGGAAATCATAGTCCAGATTCCAGTGTACCGTGTTGCGGTTACGGAGGTAATTCTGGAATACCGGTGCCTGCGGAAGGTTTGCAGCTCTGTCGATTCCCCGGCGGAGAAGGGCAGTGTCCTTTGTGGCAACGGTATGCCAGAGATCGGACATCAGCTGGGTGCTGTTTACAATGTGAAGTTCCGGCATATCGGAAGTTCCGCCAAATGCAGCAGCCTCTGCAGGTGGGCGGTCTGTTTCACCAAGGAGAAGAATTCCGGGGCATACGATCTCACACACCATTCGGGTCATACGCAGCAGAGAGTGAAGCTTCCAGAGATTTTCTTCCGGTATCATCGGAAGGACACCAAGGCTGAATATAGAAGCACCTTCATTTGCAAGCTCCAGGATCTGAAGAAGCATTGCATTGAAATAAGCTGGAGTCTGGAGCACGCATGGCGCACCGGACTGTGGGTCATCCACAGAAAGACTTAACGGGATCTCAAGAGCCAGGCGGATACCTGCTTTCCTACAGTTAGCTGCAAGTGTATGCAGATCTTCGGAGGTTCCAATCTCCGGGATAATGCGAAGGGAGCAGTTGGAGGTTGCCTGGAAAAGATCTGTCAGGTACAGAGTGTCTGCTTTGCATTCACTGATATAGTCCAGTTTATCGGACAGCCCGGAAAGAGTATCTGCGAAGTCAGCAGGATTTACAGCCATTCCGGTGAAAGTAGTCTTACGGAACCAATCAGGATCTGCAGCGCAGTTCTGGTCGGCTTCCTTCATGGAAAGAGAACGCTCACGGTAGATTTCTTTCATCTTTTTTGTGAGGCTTGAGAATGTGCCGGTAACTTCCGGGTGATCGCGGAACAGTTCGCAGTAAAGCCATTTCAGATCATTGTAGTAGTGTTTCAGACGTTTCTCGTAGAGGGCATCGTAAGCTGTGTCCTCCTTGGAAGTTTCGACTTTCAGAGGCTCGGTCTTGGAAGTAGTAACTTTCGCCGGCTCAGTCTTGGAAGTCTCGACCTTGATCGGTTCGGTCTTGGAAGTCTCAACCTTGATCGGCTCGGTCTTGGAAGTCTCGACCTTGATCGGTTCGGTCTTGGAAGTCTCAACCTTGATCGGCTCGGTCTTGGAAGTCTCGACCTTGATCGGTTCGGTCTTGGAAGTCTCAACCTTGATCG
>OGQP01001226.1_pt1 | contig 15476 bp, 28 predicted proteins | sample 1553251 | NCBI WGS metagenome assembly OGQP01 (sample SAMEA2580016, study PRJEB22360) | human gut metagenome | biome: human gut; feature: human-associated habitat; material: faeces | place: Denmark | collected 2008/2010 | reverse complement strand
CGATCTCGGTCATGGTGTATTCGTTGCCGTTGTGCTCGTACACAATCGGCTCTTTCGTCTCTTCATCGCAAACGTCTACCAACTCAGCACCTTTGACCTCGACCAGCGCGCCGGGGCGGTTGGTTTCGTAACCTACCCAGAACTGTATGGCGTCGTAGTGGTTGATAACCGTGTCAACGCCCTTTTCGCTGTCCCACGCCGATTCGGGCACGCCACTGTCTTTCTTGTAGATTTTGCCTGTGTTGTTGTCTCGGTACGAAATGTACTTCGTGTTGGTCGGACGCACTTCGCGGGTCTCGATCTTCTTTTCGCCCGACAGAATAGCGTCGAACCATTTTTGTTTGATGATAAGCGTTAAAATTTTCATAGCCGTAAATTTCATTAGTAGCGGGGGCAAGAATCGAACTTGCGCCTGCGGGACACTAACCCGCCGTGGTAACCTCTGCACTACCCCGCATATATTTTCAAGGCAAAGATGCGAGGCTTCGGCACATTGTGCAAATCGAATTTTGCTCTTTTGCTAAGATAATATTATTTAAGCTAAAATACAAGGTTCAGCCGCTTGAAGCATCGCCACTCTTGGCGCTCGGTGTCGAAATATACTTGTACGGTGTCGTTTTTCTTGCGGGTATCGCTGCCATCGATGGGCGGTACTATGTCAGAGCGCAGCGTGCCCCACGCTTCACGCAGGGTGCCGTCCACCTTGCGAAAGTAGAACCGCACTACCTCAGTGTGCATCTTTCGCACAAGGCAGAAGTTGCGCCACGCGAGTTTGAGGCACTCGCTGAATGCCTGGCGGGTCGTGCGATAGAATCGCCATGCCATGCACATGATGTTTGATAAATCGGTCGGTTTCATCGTGGTTAAGGTTAAAAGTTAGCTTTGAGTTTTAACAGTCGTAATACTTCGCGTAATTCGCTGTCGGTGTATTTCTCAGCAATCTCTCGCGATACGCCGTTCAGGTTCATCGCAAGCTCGATTGCACGGGCTTTCGATACTTTCGGTGTGGGTTTGCGTAATTTCATTGTCGTGCTATTTATCGAATATTGTGATAATTTGTTTGATACATTCTTTCTGTTCTTTGAGCAAGGTGGCCCTGAGGGGCCACCCTTATTGCCTCGTCGCTCATAGCATTGATTGAGGTATTGCCGGCAGTGGACACCAGAATTTGACATCTGAATCGTTTGTACAATTAGCCCAATGCCATCGTGTACAGTTGGGGTCGGTCTCATCATGGGGTATTCGCTTGGTAATATACACGCAAGGGCGCAAGCCTTGATGTTTCTGCTCGACTACAAGAACCCTCTGCTTCATATTGGGTAATGCTTCATTTACGTCTGTCCATTTCATAATACTTTGTTTTTAAGTTTTACCACCGGCGGCAGGTTGCCGCCACGCTTCGGGCCTGAGGTCTGTTTATAGCCGCCCGAACGGCTTTTTAATCGAGTTTGTAAAGCAGCAACTGGCAATCTTCAACGTGTAGAACTCTCGTCGGTTCGACTTTGTCGATGTATCCGAAGAAGTCGTTTTTATCTGCATAGACGTACGCCCACTGGCCTTTCAGTTCGATTTCTTCTCTTGTGCCGAAATAGGCTACGGTGTCATCTACCTCTTCAACAAGGCCCCATGCCTCATTGCCAATACCTTCTCTGTTGATCGCGTCGATCACTTTAAATGCAAATGCGTTCATAGTTCTATTGTTTTTATTTGTTAGTTCAACATTTTCTTCAACCAGTCAGCAGCTTCTTTGTCTTCTTCGCCGTCCTCGTCATAAACTGCTTCAACGGCTACCGTTTCGTCCTCGATTGACCAGCTCGGCGCCGTCCAGTAGTCACCCTTGTCCTCGACGATCTCGGCGTCGTATGCGATAACGGCCGTAATACCGTTACTCTCGATCTCGAAGGTCTCGGCTTCGCCGTTGAGCTTCGTAATGTACGCTGCCGCCTGCTTGGCGAGGTTTTGCATCGTGGTATAGGTTGCCGTTGTCATAGTTATTATAGCTATTGGTTTTATTTTCTGATGCAAATATAAAGCTATAAATTTAATTATGCAAATAAAAATTAAAGTTTTTGCTATTATTTTTGTAGAAAAATAAAGTTATAGCTACATTTGTACCAACACCAAACATTTAAAGCTATGGATATAAAGAGATCAATAAAAGCTAACGGCTTAACTGTTAAAGAAGTGGCCGAAAGAATGGGAATTACACCCGTAGGACTTAGCCAACATATTAATGGGAATCCGAGTGTAGAAGTGCTTGAACGTATCGCCGCTGCTATTGGCTGTAACGTGGGGGATTTTTTCGCCCCTCAGCCGACGAACACGATAATGTGTCCGAAATGCGGTACGGTGTTAGAGGTCAAAGAAAGGAAATAATCATGGAGCAAGAGTTGATCCTATACAATTCGGTGGATGGGAAAAGTCGCGTATCCTTATTAGCACGCGACGGTTCCGTTTGGCTCAATCAAGCACAGATCGCAGAACTTTTTGCCACCTCTGTTCCCAATATCAGCCAACATATAAATAACATATTAAAAGATGGTGAGTTACCAGATGAATCAACTATTAAGGAATACTTAACAGTTGCCCCAAACGGCAAATCGTATCAAATAAAATTTTATTCACTGGAAATGATTTTGGCAATAGGTTTCCGCGTCCGATCCATCCGTGGCGTGCAATTCCGCCAGTGGGCAAACCGCAATCTCGCCGAATATCTCCGTAAAGGCTTCGTTATCGACGATGAGCGCCTGAAAAACCCAGACGGCCGCCCCGACTATTTCGACGAGTTATTGGATCGCATTCGGGATATACGTGCCTCGGAAAAGCGATTTTATCAGAAGGTGCGCGATCTGTTTGCATTGAGCAGCGATTACGACACGACGGACAAGGCTACGCAAATGTTTTATGCCGAAACGCAAAATAAGCTCCTCTATGCCGTAACAGGACATACATCCGCGGAGATCGTGATGCAACGAGCCGATGCAAATGCTCCCAATATGGGGCTTACCTCCTGGAAAGGTGCCGTAGTACGCAAGCAGGACGTTATTATTGCCAAAAACTACTTGACACACGACGAACTCGATTCTTTGAACCGGTTGGTTGTGATCTTCCTCGAAACAGCCGAGTTCAGGGCAAAGAGCAGGAAAGACCTTACGATGGGATTTTGGAGGGAGAACGTAGATAAAATTCTGGTATCGAATGATCAGCCCCTTTTACCCAATGCCGGTACGGTTGGCAAAGAGCAAAAAGACGCATTCGCCTACCAGGTTTATGAAGAGTTCAACGCCCGCAGAAAACGTAAGGCCGCAATCGAAGCCGATCGGGAGGATATGGAACAGTTAAAGGAGCTGGAATCCGAAATCAAACACCGAAAATAAGACCTGCCTGCATTGCGGGAAATTGATAACCATAAAGGTGGAATAACCACAGCGACACGACGATATGGAACTGCAACCCATCCAAAGCAAAATTTACGAAATACGAGGCCAGCGGGTAATGCTGGACTTCGATTTGGCGGAACTCTACCAAGTCCCGACAAAAGCACTTAAACAAGCTGTACGACGCAACAGCGAAAGGTTTCCATCGGATTTCATGTTTGAAATCACTGAATCAGAGTATAACGCATTGAAAACCAGTTTGAGGTCACAATTTGTGACCTCAAACAAGGGAGGTATCCGGTATATGCCATTTGCATTCACCGAGCAAGGAGTGGCAATGCTTTCGAGTGTGTTGCGCAGCGAAACGGCAATACAAGTAAACATTGCCATTATGCGTGCTTTTGTGGCGATGCGCAACTACATCATGACCACGACGACAGTAACGGCAGAGCTGGCCGAAATTCGGGCAAAACTGGCATTGTTGGAACGGGCCGACGCCGACAATGCCGAGGCCATCAGCGACTTATCGGAGGATATGCGTAAGGAGCTCGATAACATCTATAATGCCATTGCGGCCTTGTCGGTCAAATTGCCGCAGGCCCACAAGACCGGACAGCCGATAGGGTTTAAACGATCAGACACGGAGAAATGACTCATACAAAGGAAGTACGACGAACGGCGGAGCCTGCAAGGTTTCCGCCGTTCGTTTGTTTGTTGTGCCGAAAATTCCTATGTTGGCAAAAACATTACATGTAATGCGAATATAGGCTTATATTTCTATTCTTCAAAAATATTACTTTCAAAACAGTAATTATAACCCTATTTTAGAATAACTTAAAACCTTTGATTCCCTCTTCAAATTTTATTTGCATTTGTTGTTGGATATTGCGACGAGATTTTGTATATTTAACACTACCTTCTGGGTATAATGGCATTATCCTACTTTGCTTTGCTTAAAGGGAGCGACAAGATCAAGAATGCGATCCAAACGTTCCCCTTGTTTTTTCAGCTCTTCTTGATTCATACGGAGGGTGTTTCCATGCTGTTCAATAGCAGACAATAAATTTCGTAAGTCCATAGCTGTAATATTTAGGTTCGTAGTTTCTTCGGATATTGGGGTATTTTCTTTAAGCATGGTACCTTCACCTGTCAACAACCAACTATATTGTATTCCGAATAGGTCGCTCCATTTTTGGGCGACCTTTTTCCCGAAAGGCTGACCATTCAGATATGCTCCTACGGCCTGTTGCGAAACACCCAATTTAGCAGCTATTTCAGATTGGGTTATCCCTATACTGCTGAAATGCTCTTTTAATTGTTCGCCGATATATTTATAGTCGGTCATATTATTATAATATTTTCTTATACATATAAAATATCTGTAATCCCCTATTGTATACAAATAAATTTATTGTATATTTGCACTGTAATTCAATAATCGTATGGCAAATTTAATCACAAATAGCGAAAAATCAAGAGGTCGCAGTGTTAAACCCTCTATTCTACCCTTTGAAGGGTATCTGCAAAGCATCAGCGATCCACTTGAAAGACGGGTGCTTATTGACGAGTGTAAGCATGCTATCGGCACTACGAGCGACACAACTATATACTTCTATCGTATCGGTCGTCGCCGCCCTGACATTCTTAAACGTCGCGAGATAGCCAAGATCATCCGTCGTCACTCGGGCGACAGCAGCTATACCGCCGACAACCTCTTCCCAGTGGAGTTTTACGAATAGATATAGTCATGATAGTATTATGCATCATATTGGTGTTGATCGCCATTTTATCGCTCATTATCTGCGTGCTTGCATTGCGTGCCATATATCGTCAATACGAGCAAAAAAGCAATCCTCTCCTTATCGCACAAGGGGTATTGCTCGTACTGCTCAATATGATTAACTGTGCTTGCGTGGTAGAGAGTATAAATAAGGTATTTCAATAAAAACACTCAATATAGCTTATGCAAACGCTCCGCAATATAGAGTTTTTCAACGATCCTGAGGGTGGGGTAATGGTACGCGATACCGAAGGCGTCCATACTTACCAGCCCGAAGACAAGATGCTGACAGGGGCATTGTTTACCCGCATCGAGACCGAATATCCGAAAGCATTCAAGGCTCTCGCCGAGATTTACCGCAAGAGCCGTGCGAACGTGAACTACTACCGGTTCCTGATCTGCCACCGTTTTGTTCGCTGCAACTTCGGAAGGTTGGACAACAGGCAGGACATCGACGGGATGGGGCGCTTCACCTTCGAGGATGTGAGCTGCCCGATCAAAGGCGAATGCAAGTATGCCGGCATTATATGCAGCCCCGAGTTCGATACCCGATTTTATTAAACCATAGACTAATATGTACTTCGGCAAAAAAAATATCACCAAAAATTTGGCGGTTTCAGAAGAAGTCGCTAATATTGCAATGCGAGATAGTGATAATTGCGTATCACAAGTACATAATTCGAGCGCCATAACGGCGCATCCCTGTGTTCCTATTTGCTACGCAAATGGTCACTGTCTCGCAAACAAAAGGGGGTGCGCCCTTCTTTTTATACATTATTTAACTAAACTTTTGAACTACAAATGCGAGACAGTGAAAAAGTTAGTGGGACGGGGAATAATAGTACCCGTACTGCATTCGTATCTAAACGAAACAAGCGTTTCCCATTTTTCATCCGCGATATGCGGAATCTTCCGATCGATCCGGAAGAAACTCTCTACCAAGTATCATTCAGCGCGAATGTGCGCAAAGAGTATGGTGCAGGCGTTACCGCGCTGGACTTCTCTCGACCTTACCGTACCGAGCATCCGCTCCTTGCGTTGGGACTTGCCATTGCCGACGTCGAAGGCCAATACGGTGTGGCCGCATCCGTCGATGTTCGAAGCATCCGAATCATCAAACTTTAAGATTCTCGGATACCCCTGTTCCGTGCCAGCCTGACCGCTGACACGGGAGCCAATAGCCACCCTATGAGGTGAGGGGTTCGATCGCTGGCAATACAACCCCAGCCCGCAAGGCAGAAAGCGATCCGGCAGTCGGAGCCGCACCATTCCGACCGACGCCTGCAACGTATCTGCACTATGTGCCGCCATTGAGAAGATGCGGCCGCGAGTAAGCAAATAGCCGAAATGCGCGAAAGACCGGCATAGGCTCCGAAGCTGCGATGACATGAGCGGCGAGGATCACCGGGACAAATAAGCGCATTATTACGCCCGGACGGCTTTGATCGGCTTTCCGGGCTCAATTGCGGGCTTACGCACACGTTCTTTCAGGGTTAGAAGTTTTGTTATTCCGCGTAAAGCCCGTTTTTTGCCCTGCGGCATCGACCGTGCCTTTGATGGCGACAGGGCGCAAACCTTAAAACTTTATACATATGGATAAATCAAAACCAAATGAACCGCAGCGTCACATTCGGGATTACCTTATGCAAGGCGGTACGCTGACGGTTCAACAGGCATTCCGGCGGTTCCATACGACGGAATTACGGAAGGTCGTCACCCGTTTGCGTCGCAAGGGCGATGCGATTGTCTCCCGTTGGACGGATGGCCAATCGATAGATGGACGTCGATCGCGTTATAAAGTATATTATATGATTCGAACAGACAACATCTCATAGCTATGAAAGAGAAAACTTTTTTCGGATTCGACGTTACGCCGCGCGGGGTGTATCGTAAGGAGATTTCGCGCCTTCGAGACGAAGTGGGGTATCAACAGAAACGGGCCGACATGTTCTATTCCCGCAATTTGGATATGAACGACATGTTGAAGCGGGCGATAGAGACTATCCATAGACTCGAAGCGAAGCTGGCGTCGCATGATCGAAAGCGAGATAAGCAAGGGCGATTTAAGAAATCGCAGAAAGGTATCTAAATCTATCGCAAGGTAATTCGCCATATTATTAGATTAATCACCCTGTCGTCCGCTGTGAAGCATGCGGCGGGTGGCCGCACGAGTCGAGGCCCTGCGCAGGATGCGTGGGAGAGTGGTAGGTTCGGTCGGCTTTTATGGATGCATAGCTCAGCAGGTCAGAGCAGCCGGCTCATAACCGGACGATCGGAGGTTCGAATCCTCCTGCGTCCACGGGGAGTTTTGAAGATGTCTCCCTGTTTAAGAACACGAAATCCGAATCCGCTGTTATGGTAATGGCGGTGCCGGCGCCGGCCCCTGCGAAAGTGGGGTATTTTTGGATAACGACAAAAACAAAAGATATGGAGCAAGAGAATTTTAAATCCATTGATGCGGTGAGCCGTATATTCGAGATGTCGCAACTTTGGCTGCATCAGTTGCGAGTATGCGGTTTCGTCGGTACTCGATTCTCCCGTAATGGGAAAGGCAAACCCGTTGCATTGTATAATGTGGATGATGTTCATGAATGGATCGAAGGGCATCGAGAAACGTATCAGACACGCAAGGCGATGGGGCGGTACGACATCGTTACAAAGACAACGGTAAGTGCTGTTGAATAGACGATATTGTCATAGACGTGTAGCGTAATGGTAGCGCATCAGACTTTGATTCTGAATGTGGCGGTTCGAATCCGCCCGCGTCCACAAAAATAAGTGTTTACACAATAACAGCACATTTTTTGTGTTATCATAATAAAAGTGTATATTTGCAAGGGAGATATTATTATGAAAAATCTTTTTGTCATATTTTTAGACAGCGTTTTGTATTTCTTTTCATTGGCAGAGAATCCGATAGAGAAATGCCGCAAACAGCGTCAAGAAAGGACAGACACAGAAAACATGGCGCAGGATTGGTACAATGTAGGAAACGACATAAGACGAGCGTATGAGAAATACAAATCCTGTTAAAGAAGTCGTTCAAGTTCAGCAACATTATTCGGGACCACTTCCCCAGCCTGAATCTTTGGCCCAATATGATCAAATTGTTCCTGGAGCCGCAGAGCGTATTATAAAAATGGCAGAGAAAGAAATGGAGCATAGACATCGCGTGGAAGATTCAATGACAAGGAGTGCCATTCGCAGTACCTTTTTAGGAATAATCTTCGCTTTCATGTCTGTGTTGATTCTATCGGGATCGGTAGTCTACGCTTTGTATAGAGGATTCGATACCGTAGCCGGATACATCGCTGTTGGGTCCATCGCTGCTGTGGCTGGTGTATTCATTTTCTTCAAGGCAAAGAAAAGTCGGTAGTCTATTTTAATTTCTTTTTTCTAAGGCATCCAAGCGATGCCTTTTTTCATTTCTTTTTTTTGCAGTTTCAAAATGAATCGCTATATTTGCAATGCCAAAGACTCGCGGTAACGCGATTACAAGTACATACGAACGTTTTCTGAGACGTGTCCCTGTTGCACTTCTACTTCGCGTAGTCGTGGGTCTTTGGCGAGATTAGGGGGCGCGTCTCTCTTTTTATCATACTAACTTGTGTTCAACATGCCAAAGACCAACACAAGCGTTCAATCCGTGAAGAATAGTAACGGTAACGCACCAGCTTTCGACAAACTCACGAAAGCCGAACTCATCGAACTTTTACAGAGCAACGTCAAGAACCCGATTAAAGATTTTGCGAAAAAGTTTGCGAAGTCGAAATCTGTTCGTATATTTGCCCTTGCGAACAGATGCCCAAAGCATCAACAAGAGACATATTATAACGCTATAAAGCGTTGCCCTTTGTCCACTTTCGGTTATGCCGAGGGTGTCTGTTCGCAAAACATGACGGGGCAACGCCTTTTTTTATTGCCCTATACACTAAACTTTTAACTGACAAATGCGAACAGAAGTTAAAAGTGGTGGCTTGAACAATAGTAGGGTCACTACACCTGCACAGACAAGTGCAAAATCATTCGAACAGCTTACCAAAAAGCAACTTATCGAGTTATTGGAGGGTAACATTACCCAACCTCTCACACCCGAGGGCCTTTACCGCTGTGCCGTGTCCATTGTTGCCAAGTGGTGCAACGAGGTTATTGCCGACCGTTATGCGTCGATGTTCGACGTCACGAACGGCCTCGAATCACTGGAAAAACTCTACAAAAACCGATAGTCATGGATTCATTCGAATTGAAGCCCGCGCCTCTCTGGAAGAGAGTGGCCGGTTATTTCTGGTGCATGTGGTATAAACGAGTCCATACTCAGCGTCGCAAACGCGATCTGTTCCTCTATCGAGAGCGCAAACGTCTCTCCGAACCGCAAGTGTTATGGCCGAGCTTGTGATCCTTGTTCTTTTCTCGTGTGCGATCCTGGCTGCCTACGGGTTTGCGGCCGCGCACCGTGATAGCTTCGATAAACTCTTCGACAAACTTTTCAATGAGTACTAAGATGAACCAGACCTATTCAATCCCGCTATCGAAGACCGATATATACGACATCTATCCTTCGAAATTGGGGCGGTCGCACGATTATACGACATCGATAACCCTTACAGTTGCAAGATCTATCTTCAATGATCTGCGCGAGCAGGTCGGTCAGACCAGCAGGGGCGACTACGACGGCGAGAGAGTCGAGACCGATTTTGACCTCTACCATGTGGAAGCGGTTCGCCACTACGAGGTGTGTAAAGATGTCGATGGATCCGGCGCTCCTCTGCTGGACATCCGCCGAGACGATATAGAAATCGTAAGCGTGATGGATTTCGACTACGGAGATATGTCATTTCCGGCGATTGTCGACAAACTCAACTACTACGGAAAACATAACAATCTATAAAATGAAAACACGCATTGAGGTGAAGAGCCGTGCCACGGGCAAGGTCATCGCCAGCCACGAGGAGAACCGCCGCATGACGGCCAAGGAGATCGAGAAAGCCAAACGGGACTGCCTGCACAATCTCGATTTGGCCAAAGTCACGGCACCGGAAGTAACATACATAAAAGATTAGTATATGGAGATGAACAGGGAATTACAGACACTGAACAGCGAACAACTCCGCCAGCTGTCACTCCCGCTTCCGGCGGAGGCCGTCACGCCGCACCCGACGAAAAAGTTTCTCTCGTCGATCAAGTCCATCTACGTCACGGAACGCTTAAACGAAGTATTCGGTGTCGGACGCTGGCGCATCGAGACGGATGTCGTGGAAAAGCAGGAACGCATGGTCGTCGTGAAGCTGAAATTTACGATCCCGGATTACGGCATCTACTACGAGTGCTACGGCGGCAATGACAATCCGGATCTGGGAGATGCCTACAAGGGCGCCACGACGGACGCCATTACGAAAGTGGCTTCGTGGCTGGGAATCGGAGCCGACGTTTTCAAGGGGAAGTACACGAATGACAAATTCCAGGTGGCTGCACAGAATACCAAGCCGGCACAACCGGCTACTCCAGACCCGATAGCGGCAGCCGCGCCCGTGCAGCCGGCACCGAAGAAACGGATCACGGCCGATATGCTGAACGATCCGATCTTGCGCGATCAGTTCATGCGCTGGGCGTACAAGGGTAGTACGACGGTCAAAGACCCGACGAAATTCGATGTCATCGCCTTCCTTCGTCGCACTTACGATGCGGACGATACGACGGCGGTAGTCTTCGCCAAATTTTACGACGAATATCTAAACAGTAAACAGCAGAAAAGATGAACACGCAGCCGATATTGATCCGCGAGACGAGCAGCCCCACGGAGCTGGCGAAGCTCGCCGTCGACGCCGTTACCCGTGGAGACGTCGATCCGCTCGTCGCTTACGAGAATATATCCCGCATGGAGAAGGCGATCGAGCTGTTCAAGAAGTCCGAAGAGGTGCGCGACATTACGTTGCGTGAACTGGCTAAATACGGACACGGGAAAACATCCTCGGACTGTATGATCGAAGAGGTGGAGGCTGGCGTCAAGTACGACTACTCGGGCTGTAATTGCCAGGCTTTGGACGACTTGTACAAAATGCGCGATGCGGTCATGGCCGACATCAAGGAGAAGGAGAAGATATTGCGGGCGCTGCCGGCCTCCGGCCTGACGGATCCCGCCACGGGCGAAATCTTCTATCCTCCTGCGCGAAGCAGTAAGACGACGCTTAAAGTAACCTTCAAAAAACGATAGCAATGGCAGATTTAATCAATGTATCGCTCTGCGTGAGCGATATTCCCAGAGACAAAATTTTTGTCGCTGAAAACGGCAAGAAGTACATTTCGATATGCGTTTCGGAGCTTCGCCAGCCGAATCAGTACGAGAATACGCACTGCGTATTCATCCGTCAGAGCAAAGAGGAACGCGAACGGAAAGACGCGCGCACGTATATCGGCCGAGGCAAGTCGGTTATCTTCCGTCCTGTGGAACCTACGCCGGATCAAGTCTCCGATTTGCCCGTAGCGGATAATACGGATGATCTTCCCTTCTAAGTGCCCGATCAATGGTTTACGACCTATCGAAGACATACGACCGCGAGAAGTTCAAACGTCGCGTGAATATGCTCTATAAGCGTCACGTCATAGTTGATCTGTCTATTCCCCGGCCCAAGCGGACAACGGCCCAGAACGCCTATCTGCATCTGTTACTGGGAATGTTCGCTATGGAGACTGGCAACACGTTGGAGTTCGTGAAGCAGGAGTATTTCAAAAGGCTGGTAAACCCTGATCTATTTGTAGAGCATCGGCACGACAGATATGCCGGAGAGATCGAGGTGCTACGCTCCAGTCGGGACTTGAATACCGAGGAGATGTCAACGGCCGTCGAACGGTTCCGAAACTGGAGTGCGTCAGAGGCAGACATCTATCTCCCTGCACCTAACGAACAGGCGTTTCTCGATTCAATAGAACACGAAATGCAATGCAAAAAGATATGGCTTTAAGAGAACACATATTCAACATCATATACGATGTGGTAATAGCCAAGGAGGCCAATTGTAGAGACCCGTGCTATGCTTTATTCTGTGCGGATATACTTCCGATACTGGATCTTGAATATTCGCGTTACGAGGCGGAAAAGGCCATAGAATCGCTTTTGCGATCGGGGCGTATTGAATACAAGGCAACGGCAGATGACTGGTTATTCAGACCAAGAACATATAGAATAGAACACGTTTAAGAGACCATTCTTGAACATGGACCATGGATATATCAAACTACACCGCAAGTTCTTTTTGAACACCCTCTGGAAAGAACCTCGCGAATACTCGAGAGCAGAAGCTTGGCTTGACTTGATTCAGAGCGCAAGGTTTGAGAGCTCTCAGGAGGTATTCAATGGGCGAGTGATAGAAGTCCGCAAGAGTGAGGTGGTGGCAAGTCGTCGATACCTTGAAAAACGGTGGGGATGGGGAAGCTCTAAAGTCAACAACTTTCTCGATTTCTTGCGTAAAAACGGGATGATCACAACCCGACAAACCAGCCAACAAACCATAATAACGTTGTGTAATTTTGATATTTACAATGATGCGCAAACCAGCGGACAAACCAGTAGCAAACCACTGACAAACCACCGACAAACCACTGGTAAACCAAATAATAAGAAGGAAAAGAAAGATAATATTATTATCCCCCCAAATACTAACGTATTTGTCCCCCCTTCTTTGGAGGAGGTAGCTGAATATTTCGACCAGAAGGGCTACACACGGGAGGCCGCTGAAAGGGCGTATGCCTACTACACCGAGCGGAACTGGGTAGACCGTAACGGCCAGTCGGTGAAGAACTGGAAATCGAAGTGCATTGCCGTATGGTTCAAGCCGGAGAACAAGAAGCCGGATGCCGGATGCGCATCCGATATTGTGGACTTCCGCCGGTGGATCCCGCTGTAAAACCGTGAATCATGATAATCGCTGATACCAAAACAAGGCTTCTTTACGAGATCAACCCAACAAAGCCTTCCGGGGAGAACTACATGACGTGCCCTGTATGCTCGGCAACACGCCGCAAGAAGAATGACAAGTGCTTATGCTGGAATGCCGACAAGGAGATCGGGCACTGCAATCATTGCGACGCCTCATTTGTCCGCTACGTGCCGTTGAAAAGCCGTCCGGAACACAGATACGTCGTTCCCGAATGGAAGAACCGCACCTCACTTTCGGATAAGGTCGTGAAATACTTCGAGGGTCGGATGATCTCTCAGGAGACGCTGCGACGTATGAGGATTTATTCCGACGTGGAGTGGATGCCTCAGTTCGGTAAGGAAGTCGAGGTGATGTGTTTTCCGTACTTTGTCGGAGGACAGTTGCGGAACATCAAGTACCGAGGGCCGCAGAAATCCTTCAAGATGGTCAAGGACGCCGAGTTGGTGTTTTACAACTTCGACTGCGTGGCGAAGGCCGAGGAGCTGATCATCTGCGAGGGGGAATTCGACTGCCTGACGTTTGTAGACTGCGGATTTTCGAACTGCGTATCGGTGCCGAATGGCGCCGGGGCAAAAGATTTGTCGTATCTGGATAACTACGTGGACGCCTTGAAACACGTCAAAACGTTCTATATCGCCGCAGATTTCGACGATCCCGGACTACATCTCCGAAACGAACTTGTCCGCCGCCTGGGTGCCGAACGGTGCCGAATCGTGACCTACGAGGGCCGCAAGGACGCCAATGATCTGTTGAAGGCCGAGGGCGGGAACGCTATTCGACGGATCATAGCCAACGCGGAAGATGTGCCGGTAGAGGGGGCGGAGAATATTACGTCGCATTACGACGACATCTACACAATGTTCTCGCAGGGACTTCCTTCGGGTGAACGGATGAGGATTCCCGAGATTGACGACGTTGTGCGATTCACGACATCGAAACTGGCGATATGGACAGGTATTCCGTCGCACGGGAAGTCTGAAATGCTGGACTTCATTGTTGCCCGGCTCGCTGTGGAGTTGGACTGGAAGACGCTCTACTTCTCGCCGGAGAACTACCCACTCGAATTGCATTACGCAAAGATCGCTTCCAAACTGATCGGGAAGCAGTTTCGCAGCGGGTGGATGACAGAGGATGAATTTGACCAAGCCTACAGTTTCATCTCGGAGCACTTTTTCTGGATGAACCCCTACACGACAACAACGCTTGAACAGATTCTTGACTGCGCCCGATATCATGTTCGCCGATATGGAATCAAGCAACTCGTTATCGACCCGTTCAATTGTCTTGAACATCGGCGCAAGCCCTCAGAGAACGGAAGTGAGTATATAGGGCGATTCTTGGACGATCTGAGTCGCTTTGCCCGCAGAAATGATCTGCTTATCCATCTTGTGGCGCATCCGGCAAAGATGGAGGCATTAGGCCCTAAAACGAGGACGTACGGGCCTCCGACACTGTACGACATAAGCGGGTCAGCGAATTTTTACAACAAAGCTGATTACGGGTTCACGGTATATCGCAACTTCGAGGAATACCGAACTTATTTGATGGTAACAAAGGTCCGTTTCCGGAACTTTGGGCAGGTAAACAGGGAAGGGATTCAATTGCAATACAACTTTGACAACGGGCGATACGAAATTCCGAAGAATGATGTCAGGGAATTAGACAATAGCAACTGGCTGATCCATAAAGGCGAACATGAAACATTCGTAGAGGCAGAATTCGAAACATCTGATGAAAGCCCATTCTAATTATGAGACACATCGAATCTGGAATACAGAAAGCTTTTGTGAGGTGGTTCCGGATGCAATATCCGTCCTATGCACTATGTCTGACGAGTGTACCGAACGGCGGACTCCGGAGTAAGACCGAAGCCGCAATCATGAAGGCCGAAGGTATGACGGCCGGTGCTGCGGATTTGCTTCTGCTCGTGCCGAGGGGCAAATACGGATCGCTCGGCTTGGAGTTCAAGACACAAGCAAAGGGCAGTCGTCAGAGTGCCGTACAGAGAAGATGGCAAGAGTCCTTTGAGGCTGCGGGCAACAAGTATGTTGTAGTTCGCACGCTCGAAGATGCTATTGCTGCCGCAAATCAATACATGAATCCGGATAAACAAATTTACCACAATGGAATCAACGAAACAGATTAAAATCGAAATCCGCAACCGTTGGACTGGCTCGGTCGTATTTGAATACACGAAAGAGGGAAACACAATCACCGAAACGGTTTTGGAAGCTATTAGGCGCGGTGCTGACCTGCGCGATACCGACCTGTGCGGTGCCAACCTGCGCGGTGCCGACCTGCGCGATGCCTACCTGCGCGGTGCCGACCTGCGCGATGCCTACCTGCGCGATGCCAACCTGTGCGATACCGACCTGCGCGATGCCA
>OGQP01001194.1_pt1 | contig 15826 bp, 15 predicted proteins | sample 1553251 | NCBI WGS metagenome assembly OGQP01 (sample SAMEA2580016, study PRJEB22360) | human gut metagenome | biome: human gut; feature: human-associated habitat; material: faeces | place: Denmark | collected 2008/2010 | reverse complement strand
GCAAGGGTCTGCAAAACCCTCATTCGGCAGTTCAAATCTGCCCGTCACCTCCATAGCTCCCGCAGGCAGGTCGCTCGCGGGAGTTTTTCTGCATATAGCCCCTTGGATTTTGTGCGATAGTTGATTCCTCATAAAAATAAGTGACGATATGAAAGTCTCATGCCCTGTAAGCGTGCATAACAAAATGCTTACGGGGCGTTTTGCTATATTACCTTGCGCCTTTCATTGTAAAAACAACAGGTATTGTTTTTAGCAGGCACCAAAGGTCAAACAGTACAGAGCAGTGATTGATATAGATCAAATCATATTTGAGCTTTTCTGCAGGGTTCAAATCATAGCCGCCATTGACCTGCGCGTAACCAGTCAGGCCCGGCATAACCTGCATACGGCTGCGGAAGTTCTCGACTTTGCCGTCAAGGTCGTCATAAACAGTGGGGCGTTCGGGGCGCGGGCCAACAAAGCTCATTTCGCCCATAAAGATGTTGAGCAGCTGCGGCAGTTCGTCCAGGTGGGTCAGGCGCAGGATGTGGCCAACGCGGGTAATGCGTGTGTCGTTTTCACTGGTCCACTTCGCATCATCCGGGGCAGTGCTTTGCTGCATAGAACGGAATTTGTAGATAGTAAAAGGCTTCCCGCCGTATCCAAGCCGTATTTGTGTGTAAATGATCTTGCCGGGGGAATCCAGCCAAACAACAAGCGCAATCACAGCCATGAGCAGCGCGCAGGTAACAAGCAGAACCAAAGAAAATACAAGATCAAACCCGCGTTTGAGGATGAGATAGCTCATCCTGCGCAGTAAAGGTACAAAAGATGAGCAGCTGACGGGGCGGGGTTCCATAGCCGAATGATACATGCGGCATCGACCTTTCTGAAATGTATGGGGCCTGGCAAATGCAACAAAAGCTATTTACAATGTTAGCCCAAAATGTACTTAAAATCAATATGTTTCGACAAGATTCATAAAGAAATATTATGAGTGTACGTTAAAATACAGTATAAAGATACATCTGATATGAATTTTTATGTTTGAACGAAGAAAAAAGCTCCCAACTTGTACCAGCTGGGAGCAAATGATAATGAAAAGGAGACGTTAATAGATTGCACATCCGCGTCTGCTGTTTTCTTTTACCAGATAAAGAGCTTTGTCAGCATCCTTGAAGATGAATCTGCTCGATTTTTTGCGGTCAATAAAAGCAACTCCAACGCCGATAGAAACAGGGGAAAGACCGGAGTCTTTCTTGGGAAGTTCATCGTTGATAAACCTGTTGCCATCAATAATATCGTCGAGGAAATACGCAAATTTGCGATAAATAAGAGGAATTGAACTATAAAAAACAATGTCCTCTGCTGCTTGCGGCGGGAATGTCTGCTGCCATATTTTTGACCGGATGCCAGAAAAAGGTCAAAAGGCATCCTTTGTATCTCGTGTCGGCATGACGGTGCTTACCGTTGTGCTGATTGTTTTGTTCTTCTTTATCATGATGCTGGTCAGCCGCATTCAAGGTACGGCCCGCGTGGTCAACTATGCGGGCTTAGTGCGCGGCGAAACCCAGCGCATCATCAAACTGGAAGGTGCAGGTCTGCCGCAGGACGGCATGATTGAGGATGTTGCCTCCTTTGCCGCTTTCGCTGCGCGATTGAACAGATCGCGGTTTCGGCCAACGAGAATCTTTCGGTCAATAATGATATCAGCGTTTCGCTGTCCATCACGTTCTATGAAAAGCAGATCGAAAAATAAGCTGCCGCCAAACGCTTGACAAAAGCGGCAACATATGCTAATTTAGTAAACAGTTAAATGCAAGGACGGGAACGAGTAACCGTTTTGCTGTATGCGAAAGAGAGGCCCCGGTTGGTGTAAGGGGCTGGCAGGCAAAGCGGTGAATACATCCCTGAGCAGCAGGCTGAACGCCTTTGATTAAAGGCTGCTAGGCTGGGCCGTGTGCGCACGTTACAGCGTTTGGGTGTCGCAGTTGTACACTTTGGCTGCCGCACCCGCGAAGGCCCGCCGCCGTGAGACACGGGCAAACAGAGGTGGTACCGCGTATTTGATCGCCCTCTGCCAAATTCAACATTTGGCAGGGGCGTTTTATTTTTTGCCCTTGCCGCACAAACCAAGGAGGATGCACCCCATGACCATTTATGACGAACTGAAAGCCCGCGGCCTGATTGCCCAGGTAACGGACGAGGAAGAAATCAAGGAAGTAATCAACAACGGCAAGGCCACTTTCTACATCGGCTTTGACTGCACAGCCGACAGCCTGACCGCCGGCCACTTTATGGCCCTGACCCTGATGAAGCGCCTGCAGATGGCAGGCAACAAGCCCATTGCCCTGATTGGCGGCGGCACCACCATGATCGGTGACCCTTCTGGCCGTACCGACATGCGCAAAATGCTGACCAAAGAGGACATTGACCATAACGCCGAGTGCTTTAAGCGCCAGATGGAGCGCTTTATTGAGTTTGGCGAAGGCAAGGCCATGATGCTGAACAACGCTGACTGGCTGCTGAACCTGAACTACATTGAGCTGCTGCGTGAAGTTGGCCCCTGCTTTAGCGTGAACAACATGCTGCGCGCCGAATGCTACAAGCAGCGCATGGAGAAGGGCCTGTCCTTCCTGGAATTCAACTACATGATCATGCAGAGCTACGACTTCTACCACCTGTTCCAAAATTACGGCTGCAACATGGAGTTTGGCGGCGACGACCAGTGGAGCAACATGCTGGGCGGCACCGAGCTGATCCGCCGCAAGCTGGGCAAGGATGCTTACGCCATGACTATCACGCTGCTGACCGACAGCCAGGGCAAAAAGATGGGTAAGACCGCCGGCAACGCCGTTTGGCTTGACCCCAACAAGACCAGCCCGTTCGAGTTCTACCAGTACTGGCGCAATGTCGGCGATGCTGATGTACTCAAGTGCATCCGCATGCTGACCTTCCTGCCGCTGGAGCAGATCGATGAGATGGACCACTGGGAAGGCGAGCAGCTGAACAAGGCCAAGGAAATCCTGGCTTACGAGCTGACCAGCATGGTGCACGGTGCCGAGGAAGCTGAAAAGGCCCAGAGTGCAGCCCGCCAGCTGTTCAGCGGCGTAGCCGACCACGAGAACATGCCTACCACCCAGCTGGATGCCGCATTGGTCAAGGACGGTAAGGTTGGCCTGCTGGCTGCTATGGTTGGCGCCAAGCTGTGCGGTTCCAACCGTGAAGCCCGCCAGCTGGTACAGCAGGGCGGCGTTCTGGTGGACGGCGAGAAAGTGACCGACCCGACCTTTGGTCTGACGGTTGAGCAACTCCAGAATGGTGTTGTGATCAAAAAGGGGAAAAAGACCTACCACAAGGTAATGCTTTGATTGTCTGAATTTATAAAATGAGCGCGCAGGCTGCTGCATCCCCGGCACACCGGGCGGCAGCCTGCCGCTTTATTTTGGGCACATACCTTGCCCCTACACGAGATTTAGGATATAATAAAAGGGTACGAAAAATGCGGCCGGGGGAGCAACCATGCCAAAAGATAAGCTGAAAACAATTTATGTGTGCAACCAGTGCGGCGAAACCAGTCCCCGCTGGCTGGGCCGCTGCCCGTCCTGCGGTGCATGGAACACGATGACCGAAGATGTGGTGTCAGAACCAGCAAAGTCTTCTTCCGGCCGCGCTGCCGCGCCGGTACGTGTGACGGGCCAGACCAGCCTGAAACCGTTGAAACTGAAAAACGTAAGCACGACCGAAGAAAAAAGCCGCATTGTAACTGGCATTGCAGAGCTGGACCGCGTGTTGGGCGGTGGCATTGTGCTGGGCAGTGTGATTTTGATTGGCGGTGAACCGGGCATCGGCAAATCTACCATTCTGCTGCAGCTGTGCGGCGAAGTAAGCCGGACGCGCTCGGTTCTGTATGTGACGGGCGAAGAATCTGTACGGCAGATCAAGCTGCGTGCCGTTCGGCTGGATGTGCCGCAGGATAATATCTCCATTGTGGCGGAAAGCGATGTGGATGAAATCTGCGGGCTGATTGAACAGATGAAGCCGGATCTTGTAGTGATCGACTCCATCCAGACGATGCGCTGCACGGATGTGGCGTCGTCTTCCGGCACGGTCAGCCAGGTCAAGGAAAGCTCGGCACGCTTCTTGAATGTGGCAAAAACGAATGAGATACCGACCTTTATTGTCGGCCATGTCAACAAAGACGGTGCCATTGCGGGTCCCAAAGTCATGGAGCACATTGTGGATACGGGGCTGTACTTTGAGGGCGACAAGACCCTGCCGTACCGTGTGCTGCGCGCCGTGAAGAACCGTTACGGCTCCACCAATGAGATCGGCATGTTTGATATGACCGGCAAGGGATTGGAACAAATCGAAAACCCCTCGCAGGTCATGCTGGAAGGGCGGCCGATTGGCATTTCCGGTACCTGCGTTGCCTGCGTGATGGAAGGTACGCGGCCAGTGCTGAGCGAGATTCAGGCACTTGTAACGAAAACGGCGTTTCCAAGCCCACGGCGCACGGCAAGCGGGTTTGACTATAACCGTATGTATCTGCTGCTGGCCGTGCTGGAAAAGCGCGCGGGCTATGTGTTTGGCAACCAGGATGTGTATATCAACATCATTGGCGGTCTGAAACTGGACGAGACTGCCTGCGATTTGCCGGTCTGCCTGGCAATGGCGTCCAGTCTGCTGGATCTGCCTGTACCTGAAAAAACACTGGCCATTGGTGAAGTGGGTCTGGGCGGGGAAGTGCGCAGCGTGCCGCACCTGGAAACCCGCCTGCGGGAGGCCCAGCGCGTGGGCTTTGATACCGCCATTGTGCCCAAACATAACCTGAACATGCTGGATGCTGCGCAATTCCCGGGGCTGCGCCTGGTGGGCGTTGCATACCTGCGGGAAGCCATCAATGCAATTAAAATCAATAAATAATAAGGTATGGGCAGCGACCCAAACCAAGAGGAGTATATCATGAGCGAACAGGAAAAGAATACGACCCCGGCACAGAATGCAGCCCCGGCAGCACCCAAACCGCCGAAAATTGATAATGCAGCGCTGAAAAAGGCTGCTGCGGCCCTGCGTGAGGAAAACAATCCGCAGAACTTTAATGCGGTTATCAACCTGATGATGCGCGGTGTATTCCTTGCACCGGCTAAGATTGAAATTGGCGAAAACGCTCCTAAACCGGACGAAAATGGACGAATCCAGCTGCCAAAAGACACCAAGGTGACCTTTGCGCTGCTGAAATCTGGCGATGGAAAGTCTTTCTTTACCGCATTCACCGATGCAGAAGAACTGGATAAGTGGCAGAATAAGCCCGCTGGTCAGGTTATGCTGCTGCGCTTTGATGATTACGCCCGGATGCTGAACGGTAACGACCATGTGGCAGGTTTTGTGCTGAACCCGTTCACGGATAACCTGCGCTTTAACTCGGATATGGTTGCATCTTTGCTGAAACAGCGCAATGCGATGCTGGAAAAAATCAAGCAGACCGCCGCGCAGCAGGCAGCCCAGCGCAATGCACAGATCAAGCCCGGCGATAAGGTGACGATCGTGGAGCCTTCGGTATACCCGGATGAATTGGTCAACCCGCTGTGTGCCGAGTTGGAAAAGTACCCGATGGTGGGAGCCGCATACCTGCAGATCATGGTGATCAACGGAGCAACCAAGAGTTATCTTTTGGTTCTGGATGCACCCAAGGACGATGCACTGTTCAAAGCCGCAGGCGATGCAGCGCGCCCGTTCCTGGTAAGCAATGAGAAAAAGATGAACCTGAACATCACGATTTCTACTTCGCCGCTGGGCCAGCAAGGCATGCGCGGCAGCGAGCCGTTTTATATTAAGGGCCAGGGCCGTGTAGATAATCTGGGTGATGACGAAGATTGATAAAAGGCTGAATTTGGTATCGAATGATATGCCATGGTGATGGCTGCGATAGACCTATTGGATGAACATCGCAATAAAAATAAGTAAATAAAATAAAAATAGGCAAATAAAAGAGCGAACGGAAAGAAGAATAAAACCAGGAGCTACTGGCATGCAGAGAACACACGAAATCTTGAATCTATCTACAAGCGGGTGCAGGATTTCGTGTGTTTTTGCATAACATGCAATTTCGCTAAAGACAAGTTTAGCGAAATATAGAGGAGGGCTTTACTCACAATAATGAGTACATACATTGATGTGGCGCACCCAAACCGGCATGCGCCGTATACGGATATTCCGGATCTTGTTATGGATTATCTGCATTATCTGGATGTTGTCAAGCTGCGTTCGCCGCGCACCATTAACGGTTACTATCTGGACCTGCGCGGTTTCTTCCGCTATATGATGATGGTTTGGAACCTTGCGCAGCCAGATACACCGCCGGAAGAAATTGACTTGACCCATATTACCAAACGCCAGATCAGCACCATTACCAAACGGGATATTATCAATTACCTGGATTACGCCCGCAGTAATGATAACGGTGCCAAGGCCCGTGCCCGCAAGCTGAGCGCCCTGCGCGGCTTTTTTGGCTACCTTTGCCACCAGATCAATGAACTGAGCGAAAATCCAACGGATAATATCAACCTTGGCAGCCCAAAGAAATCCCTGCCCAAATATCTGAGTGCCAGTGAAAGCATACGGCTGTTAAAAAATATACAAAGTGACTTTTATGAACGGGACTACTGTATTATTGTCTTTTTCCTGAATTGCGGTATGCGCTTGGCGGAACTGATCACAATCAATCTTGGCGATTTTAAGGACGATACCATTAAAATTACCGGCAAAGGAAACAAAGAACGCCTGGTGTACCTGAACACCGCGTGCCAGGCTGCGTTGGAACATTACCTGCCCGCGCGGGCTGCGCTAAACAACCTGCGGGATAAAGAAGCACTTTTTGTATCCAAAAAGACTGGCAGACGCTTAACAGCGCGCCGTGTGGAGCAGATTGTTGCCAACTGCCTGAAATCAGCGGGCTTGGACAATATGGGCTATTCGCCGCATAAACTGCGCCATACCGCCGCTACACTCATGTATCAGGGCGGTGTGGATATGCTGGCCATCAAGGAAATCCTGGGGCACGAGAATGTATCCACGACGCAGATTTATACCCATATCAACCAGCAGCAGTTGAAACAGGCGGTGGAAGCCTCTCCCCTTGCGGATACTGGCTATATTGCACCGCAGTCCAAAGCGATGACGGATTCAAAGCAGGACACTGGCGAAGAGGACAGCTGAACCGGAAAACATAAAGCTGCTGACAGCGCACCCTAGCAGGCAAAGCAGATAATGTACAGATAAGCGCCGGATTGCGCCGTTGAGCGCACAACGGCAGCCGGAAAAAACAATGCTGGACAGGCTTTGACTTGCCCTGCACGAACTATGCGCAAGCCAAAGCATGAATGCCGACAGCACAAGCTCCGGCAGGCAGTTCAGGAGCCAATAAACAACAAGCGCACGTGCCCCGCCGGACGCATAAATGGCGGAAGCGCACACACCTAATACAGTGCCCTTGAACGCAAAATAAGCCCCCATAAAAATGCTGCCCCACAAATGAAAACCGCAGAGATAAATCAGCGATGCCTGCAAAAATGCCGCGGCAAACCAACTGCACCAGACAGACCAGAATGTCGTATAACTTTGTGCGGCCATGACATGCTCTGTAAGCGAAGTGAAAGCACCGTGGAGCTCAAACCGGCCGAGCGGAATGCCGGCGAGATACCCGGTCAGAAACGCAGAAGAGAAAGCGAATAGATCGTTTTTGCCCGCAAGTTTTTGTATGCCCAGGGCAGCAGCCGCACCGGCGGATGAACCGTTGTTAAGAGCCCTTTTGCGCGTGTAAGGGGCCGGTGCTGGTCGCGGGGCGCGCATCAGCGTTCGGGCGCAGTGTTCCCTACTGCGCCCAATGCACTCAGCACGCCGCCTGCGGTGCCGCCGAACAGCAGCGCTGCAAGTAAGGCGAGGTTCACATGATCAAATACAAGCGGTTTGCCGCTCAAAGCGGTAGTGAGGCTCAAACACAGCGCATAAAAGACGCCCACGGAAACACCGCATAAGAGCCGTTTTTGAGCAATACCGTTCGCAAGAACGAGACCGGAAAGAACAGCCCCCACCGCTACGCTGGCACAGGTTGCCGGTTTGACAAGTTCCAGCGAGAGTGCAGTATGGGCAAAAATCTGTGCGGCCAAAGCGAAAAGCAGGATGGCGGTACCCACGCCGCAGCCGAAACTTTTGATCAGCAGCCAAGATAAATGGCCGCTGGATTTACTGCGGACTTTGCAGATATGACTTGATCGAAGTTTGGCAGATGAAGCCCTTGAATTAGCAGCAAACATAAAGAAAACGCCCCCTTTGCATGGTACAAACTATGCAAAAGGGGCGTTTGTTATTCAGGTAATACAGTCAGAACCAATCAGTTCTTCTTGGCAGGAGCATCTTTCTTGGCGGTATCTTTTGCAGTGTTGCCCATGTCCAGCTTCTCAACGGAGGAAATAGCGGAACGGCGGAAGCGAATCTTCACACGGTCGCTGGTGGTTTCCAGAACAAAGGTATCATCCTTATCATTGATAGCAGCAACGCGGCCAACAACACCACCAATGGTAATAACGGTATCGCCTACTTCGATGGAAGCGCGCATGGCAGCATCTTTCTTGTCCTGCTTTTTCTGGGGCAGGTACAGGATGATGTACATGAACACAAGGATCAGAACCATCGGCAGGAAAGTGACAAGCAGGCTGGCGGTGCTGGAAGTATCAGCGGTCAAAAATTCGATCATAATGTGGAACTCCTTAAATTTTGATTTTACAGTATTTCTATTATTATACAGGCTTTCGCCATAAACCGCAAGGGGGTAAAGCAAGGAAACACGGAATCCGCTTAAATTCTGGAATCCAGAAGATGCACATACTTATCATGGAACTGCTGGAATGTGCCGTTATCCAACGCTTCACGAATCCGCTCCATCAAATGATTGTAGAAATACAGGTTGTGCATAACAGCCAAACGCATACCCAGCATTTCATCTGCCTTTTGCAGGTGGCGGATGTAAGCGCGGCTGTAATTGCGGCAGACCGGGCAATCGCACTGCGGGTCAATGGGCTGTTCGTCACGCTCATATTTCAGGTTTTTAATGTTGATGATGCCGTTCCATGTGAACAGGTGGCCATGGCGGGCGTTGCGGCTGGGCATAACGCAGTCAAACAAATCCACACCGCGGTACACGCCCTCAATGATGTTGCCGGGGGTGCCAACGCCCATCAGGTAGCGGATCTTATCCGCCGGGGCGTAAGGCTCTACCGCGCTGATCACATCATACATCACTTCGGCAGGTTCGCCGACAGCAAGGCCGCCGATTGCATAACCGTCCAGATCATATTCAGCAATCTGCTTCATGTGCTCAACGCGCAGGTCTTTGTAGGTGCAGCCCTGATTGATGCCAAACAGCAGCTGGTCCGGGTTCACGGCCTTGCCCTCGTGCTTCAGGCGGGCCATTTCCGCCTTGCAGCGCAGCAGCCAACGTGCGGTACGCGCGCAGCTGTTTTTGGCGTAATCATATTCAGCGGGGTTTTCCACGCATTCATCAAAGGCCATGGCAATGGTGGAGCCAAGGTTTGCCTGAATCTGCATGCTCTGTTCCGGCCCCATAAAAATGCGGTGGCCGTCCAGATGAGAGTTGAACGTTACGCCTTCCTCGGTAATGTGGCGCAGCTTGGCAAGGCTGAACACCTGAAATCCGCCGCTGTCGGTCAGGATCGGGCCGTCCCAGCGGGTAAACTTGTGCAGGCCGCCCATATCGGCAACGACCTGATCACCGGGACGCAGGTGGAGATGATAGGTGTTGCACAGCATGACCTGTGCGCGGATTTCTTTCAAATCATGTGCCGAAAGCCCGCCTTTGATCGCGGCAGCAGTGGCAACGTTTTGGAAAGCAGGTGTCTGAACCGTGCCGTGCACAGTCTGGAACTCGCCGCGGCGGGCTGCACCCTCTTTTTTAATCAGACGGTATGGCATAAATGATGGTCTCCCCTGTTTTGCTGTTTCATTTTGTTCAAAAACATGCGGCGCCAGAGTGTTTTCTTGCGCCGCTTTGTGATTTTATTATACTGGAAGCAGTAGGATAAGTCAACTGTTCTGCGAGGTAGGCTTATTGGATGAACATGGCATCGCCAAAGGAGAAAAAGCGATATTTTTCCTGTACGGCAACCTTATATGCAGCCATGGTTTTCTCATACCCGTAAAACGCAGAGATCAGCATAATCAGAGTGCTTTCCGGCAGGTGGAAGTTTGTCACCAGGCCGTCAATAGCGTGCAGCTCTACACCGGGGTACAGGAAAATATCGGTAGTACCGCTGCAAGGGACAATCTTGCCGTACTTGGCCCAGACGGCTTCCAGCGTGCGGCAGCTGGTGGTACCGACAGCAATTACGCGATGGCCGCTGGCGCGTGCTGCGTTGATGGCCTCGGCTGCAGTATCATCCACGCAGTACCATTCGGTGTGCATCTGGTGCTCCTGAATATTATCCTCGTTGACAGGGCGGAAGGTGCCAAGGCCAACGTGCAGGGTCACTTCCACAATGTTGACCCCCTTGGCACGGATGGTATCCAGCAGTTCCGGGGTAAAATGCAGCCCGGCTGTGGGGGCAGCCGCGCTGCCAAGCTCTTTGGCGTATACGGTCTGGTACTGGCTCTGATCCTCTAGCTGGCGGGTGATGTACGGCGGCAGCGGCATTTTGCCGAACTCATCCAGCTTTTCGTACAAAGTCTGGGTATCGTATTGGAAGGTTACATATTTGTTGCCATCCGGCAGGGTCTCGTCTACTGTGGCCGTCAGGGAGCCATCGCCAAAGCTCAGCTTGGTGCCAGCCTGCATCCGGCGGCCGGGGCGGGCCAGGCATTCCCAGGTGTCACCGTGGGCCTGGCGGAGCAGCAGAACCTCGCACACGGCGCCGGTGGGCACTTTAACACCCATCAAGCGGGCAGGCAGAACCTTAGAATTGTTGACGACCAGCACATCTCCGGCGTTCAGGTATTCCGGCAGGTCATGGAAGATGCGGTGTTCAATCGTATCATTCTTGCGGTCAAGCACCATCAGGCGGGCGCTGTCACGCGGGTCAGCGGGCTCCTGGGCAATCAGTTCTTTGGGCAGGTCATACCAAAAATCTTTCTTTAACATTGTTTTGCTTCCTTTTTGCGTTGACAAGTTGGCCGCGCAATGCTATTATTGAGGCATGCAGGCGGCGATTGTATCTTACAGCAGCCGCCATGCGGCACAGAGGCGCGGATTTCATCAGTATATTCCCTTTTATGCCAGCCAAAGGCTTGTGGGGAATGGAAAGGGACGTCCGCCGAAGGCGGTGCACGGCACGCATCGTTCCTGGGCCCGCAGCCGAACAGGGGCGGGACTGTCACGTTAGGATTAACGTGTTGCGCTGTGCTCATGCAATGTATCATTATATTGCATTTTGTGCCGGTTTTCAAGCCGGTTTTTTTATTATCTCGTGTTTGGCAGCAAAATGGCTTGAATGCGGCGGCAGGTTTGTGTTTATCCCCTGCAAACCTGCGGCGGCAGCTGCATATAGGTAATGGTATGGGGCTGGGAACAGAAGCAGAATCCCCAAATGTGCGTTGGGGTTCTGGAGGAAAGGACGGCAGTTTAAGATGAAACAGTACAAAGTTGGCGTTGTTGGTGCAACTGGCATGGTGGGCCAGCGTTTTATTACCCTGCTGGAAAATCATCCCTGGTTTAAGCTTACGGCTCTGGCTGCATCGGCACGCTCCGCAGGCAAGACCTATGAGGATGCTGTCGGCAACCGCTGGCTGATGAAAACACCGATGCCGGAAGCGGTCAAAAAGATGGTGGTTCTGGATGCTTCCAAGGTGGAAGAAGTTGCTGCACAGGTGGATTTTGTGTTCTGTGCAGTCAACATGAAAAAGGACGAAATCAAAGCGCTGGAAGAAGCTTACGCCAAGGCAGAATGCCCTGTGGTTTCCAACAACAGCGCACACCGTATGACACCGGATGTTCCGATGGTAGTGCCTGAAATCAATGCAGACCACCTGGAAATCATCCCCGCACAGCGCAAGCGCCTGGGCACCAAGCGCGGCTTTATTGCCGTCAAGTCCAACTGCAGCCTGCAGAGCTATGTGCCTGCCCTGCACCCGCTGATGAAGGATTACGGCGTAACCAAGTGCCTGGTCTGCACCTATCAGGCAATCTCCGGCGCTGGCAAAACGTTTGAGACTTTCCCCGATATCCTGGATAACGTGATTCCCTACATCGGTGGTGAAGAAGAAAAGAGTGAGCAGGAGCCGCTGAAGCTGTGGGGCCACATTGATGGCGATAAGATTGTGCCCGCAACTGCACCTTCCATTACGGCCCAGTGCCTGCGCGTACCGGTATCCGATGGCCACATGGGCGCGGTGTTCGTAAGCTTTGATAAAAAGCCCACCAAAGAAGAAATCCTGAAAACCTGGAAAGAATTTCATGGCCCGGCGCAGGATCTGAACCTGCCCAGTGCACCCAAACAGTTCCTGCATTACTTTGAAGAAGATGACCGCCCCCAGCCCAAGCTGGACCGCATGATTGAAAACGGCATGGCTGTCAGCATTGGTCGCCTGCGTGAGGATACCCAGTACGATTACAAGTTTGTCTGCCTGTCCCACAACACGCTGCGCGGCGCAGCAGGCGGTGCAGTTCTGCTGGCAGAACTGTTGGCCGTTAAGGGCTATTTTGACTAATCATCCCCTAGATTGAAGGAGAAACATTCCCTATGAAACAACCTGTATTTACCGGTGCTGCTGTTGCCATCATTACCCCCATGCACGCAGACGGAACCGTCAACTTTGAGGAACTGGGCCGCATTATTGATGATCAGATTGCACACGGCACGGATGCCATTGTGATCTGCGGCACCACGGGTGAATCCGCAGCGCTCAACCACGAAGAGCATGTGGAGTGCATCCGTTTTGCTGTGAAGCATACCGCAAAGCGCGTTCCTGTTATTGCAGGCACGGGCTCCAACGATACGGCCTTTGCCATTGAGATCTCCAAAGAGGCCGAGGAAGCCGGTGCAGATGCCCTGCTGCTGGTTACCCCTTATTACAACAAAACCAGCCAGGCGGGCCTGATTGCCCACTATACGGCCATTGCAAATGCCGTTACCCTGCCCTGCATCATTTACAATGTTCCGTCCCGTACCGGTGTGAATCTGCAGCCCGCCACACTGGCGGAGCTTGCCAAGCTGCCCAATGTAAACGCTGTAAAGGAAGCCAGCGGCAATATCTCCCAGGTTGCGGATGTTGCAGCCCTGTGTGGCGAGGAACTGAACATTTATTCTGGCAACGATGACCAGATTGTGCCGATCTTGTCCTTGGGCGGTAAGGGCGTCATCAGCGTGCTTTCCAATGTTGCGCCGCAGCAGGCACACGATATCTGTGCCGCATGGTTTTCCGGTGACACGGCAAAGAGCCTGGAACTGCAGCTGAAAGCGCTGCCGCTGTGCCATGCCCTGTTTGCTGATGTAAACCCCATCCCGGTCAAATGGGCAATGAACCGCCTGGGCTGGAATGCGGGTCCATTGCGCCTGCCTCTGGTGGAGCCTTCGGCTGCCGTGCAGCAGTCCCTGGAAAATGAGATGAAGGCTTACGGCGTTCTGAAATAAAATAATCACGACCAGGCCCGCAGTACCGCGGATTTGTTGCGGCGCCGCGGGCCTGTGCTTTGGAAAAGGAAGGAACCAAATTAAGATGACGGATTTGATTATTCAGGGCATTAACGGCCGTATGGGCCATACCCTTGTGGAAAAGATCTCTGCCCGCAGCGATTGCCGCATTGTTGCCGGTGTGGACCAGAAAGCCGGTCAGATCGGGGATATCCCGGTTTACGCTTCGCTGGAAGATTTGCCGGAGGCAAAGGGAATCGTAATTGATTTTACTTCCCCTGCCGGTACGGTGCACGCGGCACAGTTCTGCGCGGCACATGGTATGCCTTGCGTGCTTTGCTCGACCGGTTTGAGCAAAGAGGACGAGGCTGTGGTGGAACAGGCCAGCGAGAAGGTGCCGGTGTTCCGCAGCGCCAATATGTCGGTTGGCATCAATGTGTTGATCGAGCTGGCCCGCCGTGCTACCAAGCTGTTTGATGGCGAGTTTGATATCGAAATTGTGGAGAAGCACCATCACAACAAGCTGGATGCCCCCAGCGGAACCGCTTTGATGATCGCAAATGCCATCAACGAGGAAGCTGGCGGCAAATATGAGTATGTCTATGACCGCCACGCTGTGCGCCAGAAGCGCGGCGCGCAGGAATTGGGCATCAGCTCCGTGCGCGGCGGCGGCATTGTGGGCGACCATGATGTGCTGTTCTGCGGCCCGGAAGAGGTTGTGACCATCAGCCATGTGGCCCAGAGCCGCGGTGTGTTTGCCGATGGCGCTGTACAGGCAGCACTCTTCCTGGATGGGTGTGAGCCGGGTTACTACACCATGACGGATATGCTCAAGGGTAAAATGCAATGTCTTTAAGATCCCATGAAGCTGCTGCGTGCGCAGTAATTGCAATTGGCGTGTGCGGTGTGTTGGTTGGTTCCCTGCTGGTAGAATCCATGCGGAACGGTCAAAGCAGTGCAAAAGCCACGGTAAGCACGGCACAAAGCACCGAAGAAGTCCAGGCACAGACAGAAGCGACACAGACGCCCGCGCCAACACCTGAACCGGAACCGGTCGTACAGACAGTACACTTTTCTGCAACCGGGGATAACCTGATCCACGAGGGCATTTACAACCAGGCCAGGGCGCGCGGCAGTGATGGCCACTATGACTTTATCCCTGCCTATGAAAATCTGCGGGATTTTTACGCCGGGTTTGATGTGAACTGGCTCAACCAGGAAACGCTGGTCAATGATGATTATGAACCTTCCGGTTACCCGATGTTCTCTACGCCTGGGGATATTACCAATGCGCTGTATAATGTTGGCTTCCGGGCGTTCAGCCTTTCCAACAACCACAGCTATGATAAAGGCGCTGGCGGCATTGCCTCTTCGATGGCACACTGGGCGGCTATGCCGGATGATGTGGTGTCCATGGGGTTTTATAATCTGGAAACCTATGATGACTATGTGTACCAGACAGTAAACGGCGTTACCATCGGCTATCTTTCTTATACGGAGATGACCAACGGCCTGCCAACGCCGTCCGACAGTGAATACGGCGTGGTTTATCTGGACCAGAGGGATGTGATTGAAAAGCAGATCACGGATATGCGCCCCAACTGTGACGTTCTGGTCGTCAGCTGCCACTGGGGTGTTGAAGGCAGCCATACAGTTACGGATGCACAGCGCGAAACAGCCCAATGGCTGGCTGACCAGGGTGCAGACCTAATCATTGGCACTCACCCGCATGTGACGCAGACGGCGCAGTGGCTGACAGGAACGAATGAGAATAAGTCGTTTGTTGCCTATTCGCTGGGGAACTTTATCAATGCGCAGGATATGCCGGACAATATGATCGGTGCCATTCTGGATGTGACGTTCCAGAAAACAACCGCAGCAGATGGTACCGTTACCGTGGACATTCAAAACCCGGTACTGCACCCGGTGATCACCCAGTATGAGCCGCATTATGCAAACATTCGGGTTTACCTGTATAAAGACTATACGGATGAACTGGGCGCTGCACATGGCAACTTTGCATTGAGCAGGGCTTCCATTGAACAGGTTTTGAATGGTTCAATCGATTCTGAGTTTTTATCGTTAGAATAAAGGCAACACCGCACAATTCCCGCCTGACGGCTTAAACACCGCTCCGGCGGCTGCGGCACGGCATCTGCGTTGTCAAAATGCTCGATAATGTCGGGTTGCGGTACCCGCATCGTGCT
>OGQP01001183.1_pt1 | contig 15958 bp, 33 predicted proteins | sample 1553251 | NCBI WGS metagenome assembly OGQP01 (sample SAMEA2580016, study PRJEB22360) | human gut metagenome | biome: human gut; feature: human-associated habitat; material: faeces | place: Denmark | collected 2008/2010 | reverse complement strand
GACAAAGGCGGCCGAGGTGCAATCAAACCTCAACGCCCACGCATCGGACACGGTCAAGCATGTTACGGCCGAGAAACGAGCGGTGTGGGACGCCAAAGTGGCCAAGAGCACTAAGGTCAACACAACGTTATCTGCATCCGGGTGGAGCACCGCGAAGAAATACACGCTCAGCAACTCCAACATCACTGCAACATCAGCGGTGGAGCTGCTGCCGAGAGAGAACAACGGCATAACACAGGCGCAGCTGGAGGCGCTGTCGGGCGCGATGATAGTCGGCGGAACACAGGCGGCAGGGAGCATCCAGCTCGTCGCGCTGGGCGATAAGCCGACAACGGATATCCCGGTGACTTTAATAATCAGGAGGGATTTGTAATGCCTCTTATCAATCACGCAGGCGGTGGAGGAGGCACTCCGCAGTTGTGCCCTCAGGTTGAAAATTTTATAGCTACACCAGAGAATTTAGGCGCTACGCTTACATGGTCAGCGCCATCGGAGGACGAAGATAGCAGTTTCGTAGGTGTACGCATTGTACGCAAGGTAGGGAGTATTCCCACGAGCATAAACGACGGCGCTGTGGTGTACGAGGGCACAGCGTTTACCTACACCGACACTGGGCTAACTGCCGGAACAACTTACTACTACCGCGCTTTTGCCTATAACGCGAAAAAGAAGTATCAGACATCGCTATGTACAGCAAGTCTTACAGCAATTCTGGGTACGTACGCTTATCAATTGCCTATAGGCACTCGAATTGTTTTTCCTGTTGACGGCGTTGCAACAAACTATATTGTCGTGCACCAAGGCAAACCAGACTCGTCAGATTATGATGATACTGCCGATGGCACATGGATAATGTCGGAAAAGACATTTTACACTACAGCAAATCATAGTAACGGATTTCGGTGGAATGTAGCCTCAATGGCATATGTAGCTTATGGCACAAGTGCATTATGCGCAGAACTTGACGCTAAGCCCAGCGCTGATGGCGGCTATTCGGTCGACGCAGCTAATGCTATTAAAACTTACTATCCAGAAGATGTTCTAAGTAGAATAAGGACAGTTAATGTCCCTTACAGACCTAAGGGTGGCAAAGTTGATAGCACATTAAAGGTCAGCGCTCAACTGTTCGCTCCATCACTTGCGGAGCTCGGCGTGGATTTCTCATACACAGTCGGCGCTAAATTAGACTATTTTTTATCCGGCGAGGGAGCCGAGGCATTGCAAAAGCGAGTAATGCAGCGTCAAAACTCTTCAACGGCGGTAGCCTACTGGACACGCGATCCCAGCTCGAGCTCAGCTTATGCTTCCACAGTTCTCAACACCGGCCAAGCACCTCACTCGGATATGGTAACAACATATCGTGATGTCCCGGTCTTTAGTGTACTATTCTCAAACACGCGTTTGAGCGCTTCACCGAATTCCTCGGGAGCTTATACGTTCATTTAAAGGGGGCGAAATACATGACCTATGCGGAAAGCTACATACAGATAAATAACACTTGGCATCTGCTTTTAACAGTAAAGACTTCCGAGCCTACAACGTTTGGCAGTTTAATCAGCTTTGAATTAGGTGATTACACCTGCATTTACAGTGTGAATACGCCAATTAGAACGTTCGTAGAAGATAATAAGTATTACTACTGGTTCTTGCCGACATCGAAAAAGATAGTCCCCATATCGGGCATAACTCCGGAGGCACTCGACGCAGCCTACAGAGAGGGGGTTAACAGCATATGACTAAGGATGAAGCAATCAACAAGATGAGAGAAAAAGGCGCGGACGATGCGCTCAATCTGCGCGGACGCGCAAGCACGATGGACGGCACGGCGATAATCGCGGAGGAAAGCAAAGTGCCGGACTTCAACGCGCAGAAGGATTACAGCGCATGTCCTGCCGGTACGCCGGTTGCGGACGAGGGGCAGGTGTGGACGCTTATACAGCCGTACAACGCCGCGAATTATCAGGGCAGGCCGTCAACGCTGCGCGCTCTGTGGGGGCTGTGCCACACGAAAGATCCTGCAAAGGCTAAAGCATGGGTAGCTCCTCTCGGAACGAGCGGTATGTACATGACCGGCGAATGCTACAAGGACGCTTCCGGCAAGGTACACAGGTGCTTGCAGGATAACGTCGTGCACGATGCAGCTGCTCTGCCGAGCGCGTGGGAGGATGCGTAGCTTGTGACCGGCATTAATGCCGTTTGCAATACTGCCCCCTGCCGTTCGGGGGCTTATAAATAGGCGGCTTGAAAAAAGAAAACTGCGGCGGCTCAGTTTAGATAGACAGCACAAGCCCCAAAAAAGAATAGCTATCCTTGAAGATTTACAACCGCCACAAATTGAAGAACATCTCGTAGGGCGCGAGATGGGTAAAATAAAAAATGCCCACCGAGATGATAAAGGACGGTGATTTTTCAACCATGAATATTACCCCGAAGCAGGTGCTCACACTTGCGGCAAAGTACATAGGCTATAAGGAAAAGGCATCGGGCAAGGACTTATACAGCTTTGAGGATAATGTCGGGCGAGGCAACTTCACGATGTTTCAGGCCGAGCTTGACAAGGCGAAGTTCTGGAACACGCCGAAGAACGGCTATGAATGGTGCACAAGCTTTGTAGCGTGGTGCTTCTGGCGCATTGCCGGCAGCGAGGCAAAGGATGTTCTGTGCCTTACCGGGCCATACGGCGCAAGCTGCGTGAGCTGGGCGAAGTATTACGCGGCACAGGCGAGGCTTTTCACCAAGCCGCAGGTAGGCGATCAGTATTTTCAGCGCGACAGCCGCGACGGGCTGCCATGCCACACGGGAATTGTCGAAAGCGTAAACGGCAATACGTTCGTTACCATAGAGGGCAACTACGGCAACGCCGTGCAGCGCGTTACCCGGTATCTCGGCAGCACGGTCTACGGCTTCGGCAGGCCGAAATATACAGCAGAAAGCGAGGATGAAGAAATGGTTAGATGGAGCAAAATCGAGGATGTGCCGGAGGGCTTTTACCGCGACACCGTCAGGCAGCTTATGCAGGACGGCATAATCAAGGGCAAGGGCAACGGCGTGATTGACCTGACGGAGGATATGCTCAGGGTGACGATATACAACAAAAGAATGATTGAAATGATGTTGGAGAAATAAAGTATGGCAGAGAGCATAATAGTCGCTATCATAACGGGCGTTTTAACACTCGTCGGCGTACTTATCAGCAACAGCAAATCACAGGCGGTAATGGAAACAAAAGTGAACGAACTGACACGAGAGGTCAGGGAGCATAACGACTTTGCAAAGCGTATACCTGTAGTAGAGGAACAGCTCAAGGTGGCAAATCACCGGATAGCAGACCTTGAGGACGACATGAAAAATCATCATCATTAACAGGAGGCACATTTATGAAAATCAACTGGACCGTAAGACTTAAAAATAAAACCTTTTGGCTCGCGCTCGTTCCGGCGGTGCTGCTGCTTATTCAGGTGGTAGCGGCGGTGTTCGGCATCGATCTCAAGCTTGACGCGCTGGGAGACAAGCTGCTGGCCGTTGTAAACGCGCTGTTCGCGGTGCTTACCATTCTCGGCGTAGTCACAGACCCGACGACCGCCGGAGTAAGCGACAGCAGGCAGGCTATGGAGTACGATAAGCCGAAGTGCGATAAATGACACAGGCTCGCTTGAGGCTGCCGCCGGACATGGCGCTGCTGCCGCGTGAACAGTGGGAAAAGCTAATATACAGCGCAAATCTCGGACGCGAGGGCAGCAGGATTGCTGATCTGTATTTCATACAGCAGATACCGCAGATAGACATTGCAGAAGAAATAGGGCTTGACCGAAAAACCGTCTCGAAGAGAATCACAACGGCAAGAGCCAAAATCGAACATAATTACGAGCGGCTTTTCAAAAGCTAAGAGGCAAACACCTCCTCTTTTTTTACGCGCATTTTCCCCATAACACGGACATTGAGTACCCCCTTGAAATCGGAAAAGACTTTAAGCTTTTAAGTACAAGGAGGCGGCGAAATGTTCGTGTTTTTTAATCCTAATCCGGGCGCTAAGCGCGTCGGCGACTGCGCAGTGAGAGCAATTGCAAAAGCAATGGGAACGGAATGGGAAAAGACCTATCTCGCTTTGTGCGTTGAAGGCCTGAGAGCGCACGACATGCCATCGGGAAACAGCGTCTGGGGGAGTTACCTCAAAGCCAGCGGCTTTAGACAGCGCATGCTGCCGGATGCTTGCCCGGAGTGCTACACAGTAGCCGCCTTCGCCAATGAGCATCCGCACGGCGTTTATGTCCTTGCTCTGTCCGGTCACGTCGTGACCGTCGTGAACGGCGATTACTATGACACATGGGACAGCGGCGAGGAAGTGCCGGTTTATTACTTTGAAAGAGAGGATTAATCATGGCTTACGGTTACGGCAACATGTATGGGCAACCATATTATCAACCTCCGCTTATGGACAACCTCGCGCAGATGCGCACTCAGCAGCCGCAAAACAACGGGATGATCTGGGTGCAAGGCGAGGCAGCCGGCAAAGCGTATTTAGTAGCTGCCGGGAACACTGTTCCGCTTTGGGATAGCGAACGGCAAACGATCTATCTTAAATCCGTTGACGCAGCAGGCATGCCGACTATGCGCATTCTCGACTACACGGAACGAGCACAGAACGCACCGGCTCAGCCAACTGCGGACTATGTGACCAGAGCGGAGTATGAGGCGCTTGTAAAGCAAGTCGCGGCGCTTATGCCAAAGGAGGTAAGCAATGAGTAATCCTTTGTTTCAGGCTCTCGGCGGCGGAGTTAATCCGCAGTTTCAGCAGCTTGTGCAGCGCTTTCAGCAGTTTAAAAGCACATTTCAGGGAGACCCACAACAGGAAGTGCAAAAAATGCTGCAAAGCGGAAAGATAACGCAGCAGCAGCTTAATCAGGCGCAGAGCTTTGCACAGCAGTTCCAGGCACTTATGAAGTAGGTACATTTTATCCGGCCGGGTATTTGTAAATACATATCGAAAGGAAAACTAAACAATGGCGATTTCTTCTGATGCGCCGGTAATGACCATGCCGGTTGCACCAACCTCAGCAAACGGCGGCTTCGGCGGTTTTGGCGGTGACGGATGGTGGATAATCCTCTTTTTCATCGTGCTTTTCGGCTGGGGCGGCAACGGCTGGGGCGGTAACAATGGCGGAGTGATGGACGGATACGTTCTGACTTCCGACTTTGCAAACATCGAGCGAAAGCTTGACAACGTTAACAACGGCCTGTGTGACGGCTTCTATGCCATGAACACGGGAATGCTTAACGGCTTCTCCGGTGTCACCCAGGCGGTTACAAACGGCTTCTACTCTTCCGAGCTGTCGCGCTGCAATCAGCAGGCCGCACTTATGCAGCAGCTGAACGCAATGCAGATGCAGGCTCAGGAGTGCTGCTGCGAGAACCGCGCGGCAATTGCTCAGGTGCGTTATGATATGGCAACGCAGGCTTGCGATACTCGCAACACTGTGCAGAACGCAACACGCGACATTATCGACAACGCAAACAGCAACAGCAAGGCAATTCTCGATTTTCTCGTCAACAGCAAGATGCAGGATTTGCAGACCGAGAACCAGAATCTCAAGCTTGCGGCTTCGCAGGCTGCGCAGAACAATTACCTCGTATCTCAGCTGCGGCCTTGCCCGACTCCGGCTTACATCACATGTAACCCTTGGGCTTCGTCTGCACCCTACGGGGCATGCGGTAGCTGCGCATAACAAATCACATAGTTTAGCTTTTTCGTGACTTTACGAAAATGGTCGGCCTTTACCGATACTAACGATAAGCGGTGGGGCGTATAGCCTCACCGCATTTTTTATGAAAGGACTGATTATATGGCAACTTGCAAAGAACTCAAAGAAAAATTCATTGACTATCTTATGGACGTAGACCTTGACACGCTCGATGTCAGCGAGCTTAACACGTTTGCGTATATCATCAAGACTGTCAACGAAACTGAAAAAGGCGATTACTTTGAAAACATGATAAAAACCATGTCGCTGTCAATGCCTTTTGGTATTGCCGGAAAGGAGAGCGAAAACGATGGCTGAATTTACGAACTCGAGCATTGTAACCGTTGCAGCCGGGCAGAACGTACCTCTCACCGAGACTGCGGTAGCCGGTAATTGCAGCATAGTGCACCGCGAGGGCGCAGGCATTGTCACGCTCAGAGGTCTCACAAATCAGTGCAGAGCGCGTTATCGCGTTGCCTTTGGCGCGAATATAGCCATACCCACCGGCGGCACTGTAGAGGCTATCACAGCTGCTTTAGCGATAAACGGCGAACCGCTCACCAGTGCGACGGCAACGATAACACCGGCTGCGGTTGAGAATTATTTTAATATCTACGTTGCCGCAAATGTAAACGTACCGCGCGACTGCTGCCTAACTGTAGCAGCAGAGAACACGAGCGATCAGGCAATCAACTTTGCAAATGCAAATCTTATAGTTGACAGAATAGCGTGAAGGGAGCAATAACATGAGTATGAGAACACTTGAAAGACTGCGCGACATGCTTTGCGAGGAACTTGACAGCATTGCGGAGCAGGGCGAATTAAACGTTGGCGCACTTGACATTATCGACAAGCTTGTGCACAGCATCAAGAACATCGACAAGATCTGCATGGGCGAGGGCTACAACCGCAGAAGCGAATGGGATGCAGAGGGCTTTATGAGAGGCAACAGCTACAAGCGCGACAGCATGGGGCGCTATAGCCGGGATGATGACTATAGCCGCAGACATTACAGCCGCGCCGACGAAAACGAGCACGCTATAGCAAAGCTTGAGGATATGCTCAAAACCGCAGGCGGCGAGAGCGAGCACATGGCGATAAAGAAAGCAATAAGCATCCTCAAGAACGCATAACAAAGTTGTCGTAAATTTTGACGTAAAATTGCGAGTTAAAACGTGTGTGTATACGTCGATTTTTGTATGATTACGTTGAAAAGTATATGACGCAAAATCTCCGCAAACCATTGATAAATAAAGAAAACCCCGAAGTTTCAACGACTTCGGGGTTTTCTCTTTTTGGCACGCCGTAAGGGATTCGAACCTTTGCGGTGAAGCTTAAAGGCATTGAAAAACCAGCGAAAATTTAAGCTGTCGTAAATTTTGTCGTAAAATGCGCCGTTAATCGGTGCGCTGTTGATAAAATTCGGACATTTTGTTTTCGGCCTGACTTATATCCAATGCAGACAAATGCGTGTAGATTTTTCGCATAGTGCCATAGTCTGACCAGCCGCCGATCTGCATTGCGGCCTGTTCGGGCATTTGGACATGATATGCCAATGAAGCGTATGAATGCCGCAGACCGTGCACGCCGAGACGGGGCAAGTTATTTTTATCACACACGTCATTGACCCAGTCGTAAACCGTAGATATATAACAGGTGACTACTTTCCCTTGCTTGTCCTTGACGGCGTTCAAAGCATCATACAGTTCAGGAATCATAATGGGGATAATTCGCGTTGACGAATTGTTTTTGTTGGTCGGCTTTTCTACAAGCGTCCAGTTCTCGCCGGGAACGACAGCGCCCGATACCTTGATTGTTTTCTTTTTGAGATCAACGTTTGCCCAATCCAGCGCGGCAATTTCCGAACGGCGCAGTGAATGAAGCCCAAGCAGGGCAGGTATTTCGACCGGCGTACCCTTGATTGCAGACACAAATATTTTTATCTGATCCGGCGTAAGGAAAACAGGGTCTTTCGGTACGATTTGCGGCAAGGTCAGTTTCGACAAATCTACACCGGCGGCTTTTATGGCAGGAGCGACAAGCCCCCATGCGTTTTTCAGCGTTTTCGGGGAACAAACGAGGGCTTCGCTGTTTATCACCGTTTGCCAATCGGGTATATCAGCAATAGGCATGTCCATATAGTTTTTAAATCTGTTCTTCTTGACGGACTTATACCCGACTACCGTCGACGGGGAAAGTACATTTTGCCTGACGGCAATGTAGTTATCAATAGCGGCTGCCAATGTTACGTCTGCGGCCTTTTTCTTCACGGGCACAAACCCGGCGCGGATGGCCTGAGCTTTGGCTATGGCGGCTGCTTCCGTATCTTCAATGACCGTCACGCCCTCACGGCGGAGATCAACATACCACTTCTGCCCACGCTTACGCGGCGTGGGTATTTTTATCTCGTCTTTCTTCTTGCGCTCGCGGACAAGGCGCTCACCGCAGTAGCCGCAGAACGTAAAATGCAGCTCATCGGGCAATTCGGCTTTGCAATTTCGGCACTTCATTATTCGCTTTCCCCCTTTGGATATTCGCCATAATAAAATTTAAAGCGAATAACGCCCACGGTTAATCCCGCGGGCTTTTTGCGTTTTTGATAATCATCTTAGCTGTGTAGGCCATTAACGCTATTGCTGCGATAACCACGACAGCCAGCAGGACGGCAAGCGCAGACATTCCGGCAGACTGAAACAAGCCAGCTCGCGTCATGCGAATGTCTAAAAAGATATAACCTATCGTTGCACACAGCAGCAGAGCGCAAACGCCGATCAGGCCAAACATCAGCGGCTTATACACAGCACCGAGAGCCTTATAATGCTCGACGGTGCTTTTTAATATGCCGTTTTCATGCTCAAGCTCGTATACTTGCTGCTGTTGTTCGCCTGTAGGCACTTCCGGCGCGCGTAAGCCCATCAGCTCATCGAGCGACAGACCGAGGGCTTTACAGGTTGCCGCAGAGTAATAAAGCAGCGGTTGCTTGGTAGTGCCGGAGTTGACGGAGCAAATGCTGTTATAAGGAACGCCGCTTATCCTTGCCAGCTCTGCCAGCGTAAGACTGCTTGAAGCTCTCGCTTTTCGCAGTGCCTCAGGGTACTCGTCAAAGTAAGATTGCATGTCCTCCATTTTTGACACATTAAGCATCTCCCCTATTAAAATTTCTTGAAATACACGAGAAATTATTGAATTACACGATGAATTCGGCGAAAACAAGAAAAATTCGTGTATTTCCCGAAATCGATTTCGGTTATTTCTTTAAGGTTTCGGTTATTTCTGCATGGACATTTATCAAGACAGGTGCTACGCTATAAGTACAGCAAGCAACATTTTACAAACGCTGTGTGAAAAAATGTCCTGCCCTGTTGGCGCAGCGGCAGGACGGATTAAATTAAAGAGGTGCAGCAATGAGAAACAACACGAAAAAAACTACGCCCGAACCTCTAAGGGCCAAGTGGCTTGCGAGAAACAAAACCATTATAATAATAACCGAGGCAAGCGACGAGCGCATACAGGAGCTTCTGAGGCTGTTTGATGACGGTCATAGACTGCCGGGGTCATAGGGGTAACCGGCGTTGCAATCATCCCAGCCATTATGATAGCCCTGATTAAAGCCCTCATTGAGCCCGTCGTTTACACCCTCCATATATGCTTGCAGCCGCTTGCCGCTGTCGTCTTGCAGCTCAAAGAAAAATGGATATGACATAATATCATCATTGTAGGGCTCATTATATTGGCAGGCATTATAGCCCATGTAATAGCCCAAGGAATAGCCGGTATTGTAAGAGCTGTCATAGCCGTTATTATGCTGTTCCTCGCTTATGAGCTGTTTTGTTTCGCTGCTGCCCATTTGTTCACACGAAGCAGCGGAGACCGTGAGTATGACAGCGCCTAATATAGCAAGCACTTTTCTATTCATGCGCATTTCTCCGTAAAAAGTCTTGCATTTTATATGCAAATGCATTATTATCTAATTAAGATAAATAAAAGTAAAATAATATCTTATACAGACACACAAATGAAAACACATTAAGTATCTATACATATAATAGCACTATTACGCCAAAAAAGATATAAATATTTACATTTTTGGCAGTTTGTCTGAAATTGGAGATGGAAACTGCACAGTTTGCACAAAGTAAATCAGCCAAAGCACTTTTCGCAAACGGTAAAGCCCTTGTCTATAGCTTCACTGTAGGTCATGACATCATAGTATTTCATGCCGCTGCAATCACTGTAACGATGTATTTTGCCGCCGCTTTGACTGACATACACAGTTCTATTGTCGCCGGGCACAGTTTCGGCGCTGTCCTTGGCACAAGCGCAAAGCGAAAACACCATACACAAAGCAAGCAGCAAACAAATAAGACGTTTTTTCATAAAATCAACTCTTTAAACAAATACATGAGAGAGAGGAATAAAAATGCTGACTGACAATCAAATGAAGGCGCTGTGCGAGATGCTCGGATATTTTCCGGCATTTGCAGAGGAAAAAGAAGCTTTCAACCGTCTCACTGCGGATGCGACAAAAAAACAAGCAGGCTTTCTTGAGCATGTTAAAACCCGGTTCAAGGATTTAGCCGGAGACCCGGAACGCAGGGCAATTGAAACCAAACTGACGGCCTACATATGCGTAATGGGCGAAAAGCAATTAATATATTGTAAAGGCTTTTTGGAGGGCTGTGAAGCTGCGGAAAAGAGGTGCAAAAATGCTGAGCGCTGACGAATTGGCAATGTACCGCTATGAGCTGGATCATAATTTCCCCATGTTCAGCGAGTGGGAAAAGGAAAAGCTCATGGATCTTGCGGAGCACGGCACCGGCAGCCTGATCAGGGCTCTGACTTGTCTTGCCGAAGCATATCAGCGGAGTGAAGAAGGTGCTGGCGACGCTCAGGAGGAAGTTTGCTAAGCGCAGAGGCAAAAGCAAGCAGCTCATTATAGGTCATGCCCTGCCCACCGTCTTTAAGCATTTTTAAAATAATATCAGTGTCATGCAATGACAGTCCGTTTGTGCTGTCAAGCACACCGTCATAAGCTGACCACATAGCATCGTTTTTACCGAGCTCTTCATCCGTCGGGATGGAGGGCTCTTTTTTTATGCCCGTTTTCAGCTCATCGACCGTTATGCCAAAGTAATTGGCGATTTTGAGTGCGGTTGCGTCGGTTGCACCATTTTTCCGGCGTTTCCAGTTGCTCACGGTAGCTTTAGATATGCCAAGTTTGAGCGCAACTGCCGACGGTTTTTCACCTACGGAATTACATAATTCAAGAAAGTTGTCATAAAACACAAAAGTACACCGCCGTTTCTGTGCAAAACGCCCAAAGTCAAGAAAGTTAACCAAAATTGTTGACTTTCAAGAAAGTAAACGCTATAATCATAAATGTGGTCGCGAAAGTACACAAAGCTAACGCAAGCAGTCAAGAAAATCAAGAGATTTTGGCTGCTCCGATGTTTGTTCTAATAGTAGCATATTGATAATAACACAGTTTGTGAACTTTTGCAACTCTTTTGTAAAAAATATTTGAAAGGGGGATGAGAAAAGTGAAGAAGCTTAAAAAGGACCTGAACAGAGAGCTATACAAGTCATTTGCCGAGAAGCACCCGAATCTGCCGCTCATACTCGCAATATTCGCGCTGATATCGGCGTTTCTTGCACCGCTCATACGCGGCGGCTAAAGCAAATATGCCTTGAGTGCGGCAGCAACGGCAATGCCTGTTGTTATCCAATAGCGAACCTCGTTATACACAAGCTCTGACCGGAGTACACGACCGGAATTTGTTAGCGAATAGCAATCGCTGCTGCGCCGTACATGGCCGTTTGCTTCAAAATCCTTGAGGAGAGCATTAACATCAAGGCCTTTGGACACTCTAAAGTGATTCAAGATGTCTGCTTTGGACATCTGACCGTTTTTATGAAGCAAATACAAAATTTTAAACTGCGGATTTATGAACATGCAGATACCTCCTTTTTTACAGGAGGGTATCACGAAATGTGAATAAATGCAACAGAAAGGAGCTGATATGATGCCGGAAATGTGGACAGGAGACCTTATAGGCCGCATGCACAATGCAAAGGTAACAAAGGTAGATATCGCCAATGAGTTGGGCGTGCACAAAAGCTATATTTCCATGATACTCAACGGCCAGCGCAAGCCCAGGAACGCCGAGGCGAAGCTTAACGCGGCGTTTGATGCGATCATGGCACGAAGAAACGAAGGGGGCAAATAAAATGCCGAGAACGCGATTTGGCAAAATCGACAGAGACCCGCTAAAGGAGCTCGTGCTCGGCCGGAAAAGCGCGTTGCAGCTGAGCGAGGTCAAGCTTGCCGCCAGAATGGGCATAAGCGTAGGGCGTTACCGCTCGATGATGGGCGGAACGTCGGACGCGTGGAAGATCGGTGAGGTCAAGGCGCTGTCAAGGGCGCTGGATATCCCGATAGACGAGCTGAGGGCACTTGTGGGCAAGTGCTGAAAGGGGAAAGGGTAATGATACTGTTTTGGTTCTGCGTGGCCGTCATGGGCATCGTATTTACGATAGGCGGCATTGTATCGGCGCTTGTGTGGTTTGCCGATACTGCGGAGGCCGAGTGCGCTACAAGGCGCGAGAGATACACATTTAAATAACAAAAAGGAGAACGGCAAATGAACCTTTATTGGGTAGATAACGCGATCTACAAGCTTTACGACGAGTTTGTTGACCCCGAGACAGGGGAGCTTACAGACCCGGATGCATTCGCGGCAAGGTATGCGGAGCTTAGCATAAGCCGCGAGGAGATCATTGAAAACACGCTGCTGCTTTACAAAAACTGCGTAAGCGACGCGGCGGCGATTGCGGAGGAAATCAAGGTGCTAAAGGCACGGCAGGCCGCGCTTGAAAAACGTGCGGACAGGCTCAAGGCCGACGCTTCCGACGCGCTGGGCGGCGAGAAGTTCCAGACCGCGAAGGTCGCGGTCGCATGGCGAAAGAGCACCATAGCCACAAGCGACGATGAGAGCATTGCCCCTGACGAGTACATGAAGGTAACGGTTACGCAGAAGCCCGACAAGAACGCTATCAAGGCCGCTATCAAATCCGGCACAGAGGTTTCCGGATGGCGTTTGGCCGAAAAGATGAACATGTCGGTGAAGTAGGTGCGGTATGGAAGAAATCAAAAGAGATACGGCGCTGAACATCTACCAGCGCATGGCTGCGATAACCGCCGATCTGAACACCGTCGGTAAAAACCTGCATGTAGATACCGGCAAGGGCAAGAGCTACAAGGCAGTGTCCGAACGCGACATTATAGATAATGTAAAGCCGCTTGAAGCTAAATACGGCGTTTACAGTTACCCCGCGTCACGCACCGTCCTTGAAAGCGAACGGCTTGAAAGCGAAACCAACTACAACGGCGTTACCGGCAAAAAGACGACGTTTTTTGAACGCGTTGAGACGGTTTACCGCTTTGTAAATATTGATAACCCGGACGAATACATTGAAACAACCACTTTTGCGGAAGGCATCGACGCGCAGGACAAGGGCAGCGGCAAGGCCATGACCTACGCCGATAAATATGCGCTGATGAAGATGTACAAAATCAGCACCGGCGACGACCCCGACGCAGACCCCAGCAACTTTGAATATTACCGCAAGCCCACTGACCGCAAACCGCCTGTACAGCATGACGCTAAACCGAAGGACGAGCTTGTTCCCCGCTGCGAGAAATGCAATCATCCGCTGACTATCTATTTCGACGCTGACGGCAAGCCTATTTCTCTGCACAAATGGAGCGAGGGCACGAAAAAGAAATTCGGCAAGGTGCTTTGCGATAAGTGCGTAGAGGCTGAGAAGAATGCAGATCAGTAAAGCGGAGCTTACGCCGGACGGGATAAGCCTGACAATCCCCAAAGATGATGCGCGGCGCTTCTGCTACAGCTTCAAGCCGGGCGAATACGATATTAAGAAAACGCGCAAAAAGCGCAGTCTGGATGCTAATGCGTATGCGTGGCGGCTGATAAACGATATATCGCTTGCGACGCGGATAAGCCCGGAAGAAGTTTACCGAAATGCGCTGCTGGATATCCCGACGCTGTATTACGTAGCTCTAATCCCCGATGAGTACATCGATGCGGCAATGACCGACTGGCAAAGAGGGCATATCGGGCGCAAGGCGGAAAGAGAACCGGCGTACACAGGCTATTCAAATGTGTTCTTCCACATGGGCAGCTCGGACTTCGACACTCGGCAAATGTCAATGCTTATAGACAACCTGATACAGGACTGCCGGGCGCTGGACATTGAAACAAGACCGCAGGATGAAATCAACGCAATGTTGGAGGCGTGGGATGGCAGATAGCATCATGCAGACGGAAAAGGCATGTTTCATCACCGGCAGCACAACACAGCTTTGCCGCCATCATTGTTACGGCGGGGGCAGACGCAAGGCCGCCGAGAAATGGGGCTGCTGGGTATGGCTGCGCTACGACTGGCACAACGGCGCAAGCTACGGCGTTCACTTCAACCGCGATCTTGATATCCGCTTAAAGCAGCAGTGCCAGGAACGATTTGAAAAACTGTACGGGCACGAAAAATTTATGGAAGTGTTCGGGAAGTCATGGATATGAAAGGGGATAACACATCATGTTGAATTCAACCACAATAATGGGGCGGATTACAAAAACGCCCGAGCTGCGATACACAAAGACGGGCGTACCCGTCGTGTCGTTTTCGGTTGCCTGCCAGCGCGACTATGCAGGCTCGGAGGGCGGACAGCCCAAGACCGATTTCTTCGGCTGCGACGCATGGCGCGGTACGGCTGAATTTATTGCCAAGTATTTCGATACCGGCGATATGATTGTCGTTTCCGGCAGATTGCAGAACGACGAATGGACTGACAACGAAGATCACTGCCGAGCATGTTTATTTCGGCGAGAGCCGCAGAAGCAAGCAGGTAGCGGACATAAGTGCCGCAGACTTTGAAGAACTGGACGACAAAGACGGCGAATTGCCTTCTTAAAGGTGTGGGTGTAGGTAATGGCAAAAAAATATGTCAAGGCCTATTTCGATTGGATCGAGCAAATGTCAGCCCTGTCAGATGCTGAAAAAGGACGGCTATTTACCGCCATACTTGAATATGCGCGGTCAGGCCGGGAGCCTGAAAACAGCGGACGGGAAGGGCTCGTATTTCCGACATTCAAGGCGACATTAGACCGAGAAGCTGAAATTGCCGCTATTAACGCAGAAAACGGCGCCAAAGGCGGCAGACCAGTAAAACCGAATGAAACCGAAAATAACCGAACTAAACCGACCAAAACCGAAAATAACCGAAAGAAAGCGGATGAAACCGGGCAAAAGCCTACTTATAACACAAGACATAAGACACAAGACACAATGACACAAGACATAGGACAAAAGACACAAGACAATAATGCGCGCACGCGCGACGCATTTGCCGCTTTCGCGGCTGGCGATGGTGATCTTTTGGCAGTCTTAAAGGATTTTGAGAAGATGCGCAGGAGCATCAAAAAACCGCTTACCGACACAGCAAAGAAGCTTTTAGTAAACAAGCTTGAAAACAACTTCCCGCCGGAGCAGTGGAAATCGGTGCTTGAACAAAGCATCGTTAAATGCTGGCAGGATGTCTATCCGCTGAAAGAACGCGAACAGCAGCGACTAGGCGTTGAGCAGCACAGGGAGAATGTCAGCAGCGACGAGCTTGAAAACTTAAAAGCGATCTACGCAAAAGTGAAAGGGGAACAACCATGACAGACAACAAACACGGCTACAAAGCCTATGAGCCCGGCCTTGTGTGCAGGGGGTATCAGTACGAAGAAGGCAAAACCTACAAGAAAAACGGGCACGGCGTATGCGTCGGCGGGGTTACGCACTACTGCGTTAATCCGTTTGATGTGCTGGACCATTACCCGCTGGTGCGCGAAGATGGCAAGTTCAGCGAATTTACGACCGTAGAAGCTATCGACGAGCCTGTTACCGATGATGGGCGAAAATTCGCCACAAGCACTATCAAAATCGGCGTAAAGCTTGGTTTTGCCGGTTTCGTCAAAGCCTGTATAGATTTCGTATACGAGAAAACGATAAAAAATATGCCGAGTGATAAGGTCGAAACAGGCTACTCCGCGCAGATAGGCAGCTCAGGCAACAACGCGCAGATAGGCAGCTCAGGCTACTCCGCGCAGATAGGCAGCTCAGGCTACTCCGCGCAGATAGGCAGCTCAGGCTACTCC
>OGQP01001173.1_pt1 | contig 16031 bp, 15 predicted proteins | sample 1553251 | NCBI WGS metagenome assembly OGQP01 (sample SAMEA2580016, study PRJEB22360) | human gut metagenome | biome: human gut; feature: human-associated habitat; material: faeces | place: Denmark | collected 2008/2010 | reverse complement strand
AGTCCATTACTACCTTCTTCTTGAATTCATAACTGTATTTTGACATAAAAATACCAACCTCCAAAGTTAGATTTTTTAGGTCTAACTTTTGGGGGTCGGGTCACAAGCATAGTTACGGTTTTGCCGTCAATCTGTTCCGGAATAACTACATCGGTATCACTGCCAAGGTATTCCCAAAAAATAATTGACTTGCCATCAATGTTCTCATAGCGGTAGTCGCCGCTTGTTACAACATAATTCGTAGCATCTCTGCTCTGCGAAACCTTTGGTACATTTACTTCGACTGCGTTTGCAGTGAAAGGTATTGCAGAAAATGCGGAAGCAAGCATTGCGGTAACAATTATAGCTGTAATAGCTTTTTTAAATTTTTTCATTTTATAACCCCTAACTAATATATTTATATTTCTATGTTATCACTGCAAAAATGCTTTGTCAATAAAATGAATAAATTTTAACACTGATTTTCACATATTATAAAAAGTAATCACAGCAATTTTTATATAAAAGCGAGAACATTTGTCAAAATATTGATTTTGTCGTTTTACAAGCATATAATTAATTAGGATTTTAATTATTAGAATTTTAACTATAGAGGTGTAGTATGAAAGAATCAATACATTATCTGCTAATGGCAGATCATTTTTTAGTTCAAAAGGCACTGCTTGCAAGTATAAAGGATTCGGGTCTTACTCCGGGACAGCCAAAAATACTCGACTATCTGCAAAATCATAACGGCTGCGTGCAAAAAGACATTGCTAAAGGCTGCCATATTGAGCCGGCATCAATTACAGTTATTCTCAAAGGAATGGAAACTAAAGGCTATATTGAAAGAAAAATGCTCAACGGTGACCGCCGCTCCCTGTATGTATTCCTGACTGACAAAGGCAAAGAATACATTGATTATCTAAACAGAAAATTTAAAAAAATTGAAAATGCAGCTCTTAAAAATTTTAATGAAGATGAAAAGCAAAAATTTAACGATTTATTAATGCGTGTCTATGAAAATATGCTTGAATATGATAAGGAACAACAATGAATTTAAAAAATATGAAAATCAGACTACCGATGTACCTTGTAGGTTTATTTATAATGACAATAGGTATAGCAATTTCCGTTAAATCGAACCTCGGTGTATCGCCTGTAAGTTCTATCCCCTACACTATGACCTGTATATGGGGAATTGAAATGGGAAAGGCTACCATACTTTTTCATATTGTATTGGTATTAATACAATTAATTATTCTCAGAAAGAATTTTAAACTGATCAGCTTATTACAGATTCCCGTAGGCGTTGTTTTCGGTTATTTCACAACATTCTGTAATTATCTTGTAAGCTTCTTCCCCACTCCCGACAATATCGTAATAAGAATTATTATGGTACTCATCAGTGCCGCAATTGTTGCTATCGGTATTTTCCTTTACTTGCCTACCGATGTTATCCCGCTTGCGGGCGAAGGCGTTATGAGTGCGGTTTCGCAAGTAACTAAGATTGAATTTTCAAAGGTAAAAATGGCATTTGACATAACAATGGTTATTATATCAGGTGTATCTTGCCTTATTTTTATCCACAATCTCGGCAGTGTGGGAATCGGCACAGTAATTGCCGCTTTTCTTGTAGGATTTATTCTCGGTATAATAAATAAAGTGTTCGGAAAATACAGAGATAAACTCTTAGGCAAAACCAAAATTGCAGATGATACCGCTGAAACAGATGACAAACCTACTTATGTAATCTCCATTTCAAGAGAATACGGCAGCGGAGGCAGAGCAATAGGAAAAATTCTTGCCGAAAAACTCGGATACAAATATTATGACACCGAACTTATAAAACTTGTAATGCAGGAAAGCGGATATTCACCTGAATACATAGAACACAACGAGCAAACTCTTGACAAATCAGCGCTTAACGACTTTTTTGAATGGTACCAGCAAAACAACGGTGATACTGTTCCTAATATCAACAGCTTGTTCAAAAAAGAAGAATCGGTTATTAAGCACCTTGCCAAAACCGAAAACTGTGTAATTGTCGGCAGACTTGCAAACTATATTTTAAGAAACAAAAAACATATTTACAATGTATTTATAACCGCAGATGAAGAAAGTGAAATTGAAAAAGTAAAAGAAAGAGATCACCTTTCACATGAAAATGCCGCCAAGCAAGTAAGAAAAGTAAACCGAGAACGCTCTGCGCACTGCAAATACTTTACGAATACAGATTGGGGCAATGCAAAAAATTACAATCTGACTATAAAATCAAATGACTTCGGTTATGAAAAAACAGCGGATTTAATCGAAATACTTTTCAAACAAAAATTTTCGTTATGATTCTTTAGGTCGATTTTCAGATTAGAAAATTATTAATACAAACTTCAAATCAAAACATAATTCACCTTAACTTTAATGAAACAAGCTAAAAGACAGACAGTAAAAACTGCCTGCCTTTTTCTTTGTCAGCCGTTACAGCCACACTCAAAATTACATTTTTCTCTTTCTTCAGGTCTTGCATTCGGCGGGAAGAATGATTCGTTAGGGAAATCTACCCTGCTGAATACTTCGCACGGGTCGTCACTTTCAGGCTTACATTCCTTGCGAGGAATACAAAAATCATATGACGGAATCATAATCTGTACATTTCTCTCAAGCTGTGTAATTGTAAAAATACCGATAGTGGCACTTACGCTTGCATCTCCGGTCACAGCAAAATCGTCACCAAAGTATGTTATTACACATTCAGGTATAGGAGCACAAGGAAGCTGCGGAACACAGCCTTTTATAAGTCGTGCCGAAAGAGCCATAGGTTCGGAAATTTGTACTGTTGCATTTGGTAAAAACTCCGTGCAACCGCATGATGTAACAGGTTGAGAGCAAACTATACTACTGTCACTCGAAAAACTCTTTGAATTTGATTCACTGCCGTAAAGAACCGACCTTTTACCGTAAATTGCAAGTCCGTTTACCCGTGACGGAATTGTTGAACCGCAGGTATATGCCTCAAGAGAAATATCAAAATAGAATGTAACATCAACCGCATAACAGCCACGATGAAAAGCGATTGATTCAACGCTTACATCGGCGGTTATAACGCTTGCCTTGCAGATTTTTACAGATGATGCGTTATTGATAACAGATTGACTGCAAGGTGTAAAATAAACCGCAAGATTGCTAAGGCAATCCTTTGAGCCGCAGCTGTCATAAATACGGCTTGCGTTTATGCAGACAGCGTCTGTGCATTTGTTTTCGGTAAGCGGTTCGTTGCCCGACTGCCGTGGTACTGTGCCGTATGATACATCTGGCATAAAAATTAACCCCCATAAAATGTATTAACAGGCTTACGCTCTGTAACAATACATTTTATGAAGGTTATACTTAATTGTGAATATTGAGTTGATTTATTTTAAATAAGGCTTTAAAATTTCATCAAGTTTTTTGTTTACAGCATTCGGATTTGACTGCGTATAATTTGAAAAAGCGATGAATACTTTGCTCTGGTCCTGCGCAAATACAATTCTTGCATTAAATCTGTAGAATGCTGCGTCACAATAATAATTACCGCAATCGTCAACATACAAACCGTACGCAAAACTTGATTTATAAGGAGTGAACATTTCTTCTTTGGATTTTGCAGACAACAATTCACTTCCCGTAATAGCGTCTGTCCATTTAAGCAAATCACTCAAATTGGAGATAAGACCCGTAGAAGAATACGCAACACCCGGATAAATATTCCACTCATCGTCAAAAATATCCTGATAACCTGTAGCGAGTTGGTCTGTGCTCTCAAAGGTTGTCGAAGTCATTTCGAGCGGCTCAAAAATATTTTCTTTCAAAAATTCCTCATAGCTTTTTCCGCTTACCTTTTCGATTATGTCACCGAGAATAAAATAATCGGAATTTGAATAGCTGTAATTTTCTTCATCATTATCAATTTCTTGTGACAATATCCATTTTAAAATAACAGAATGATTATCTTTAGCGGAATTTTTCTCTGAAATATCGTACTGCGGAGCATTTGCACGCACGCTTTCGTCAGATTTGCCGAGATAATCCGGCAAGCCTGTTGTCATTGTAAGCAAATTACGGATAGTTATATCCGAACCGTACTTATAATCGGGATAATACTTGTCAAGCGTATCATCTGTGCTCAGCTTATCCTTCTCCTGTAAAATCATAACAGCCGCAGCGGTAAACTGCTTTGTAAGCGAACCTATGTAGTAATTTGTATTGAGTGAATTATATGTATGCGAACCCTTGTCGGCATAGCCGTTATTGCCTATATATTCAAAATCATTTCCGAGTTTATAATATACAGTTCCTCTGAATTTACTTGCAACAAGTGTATTATCGAACTTAGCTGTTATGCTGTCGGTATCTTGTTTTAATTTTGTAAAATTATATGCAGGATTAGTAGGTACTTCATCAGCAGTTGCAGGCGCAGCGGTAAGTCCCTGCGTCGATGCACCTGTAGAATTTGTAGTCTGCGGTGCTGTTGTATCCGAAGATTCCGAATCATTGTCACAGCCTGTAAATGCAACTGCGGAACACGCCGCCATAGCTACGCACATTAATGATTTTGCTAAAGCCTTCAAAAAATCACCTCATCAGATTTTTTCCATTTTACTGAAATTAGCCATAAGAGTTTTTGTGCCTGCCTTATCAAAAGCAACTTCAAGCATTGTGTCGTTGCCCATTTTTTCGGTTTTCATAATCATACCTTTGCCAAATACCTTATGGAATACGCAATCTCCTTTTTTGTAAACAGTACCCGATTTAACGGCAGGTTTAGTAAATGTATTAAAACTTTTGTTAGGTGTGAATTTTGAACCGGCACCGATACTGATATGACTTGAGGATGCGGAAAAACCGTTTGTTGACGCAAAAGTCTTTTTCTCGCCTGTATAATTAAGTAATTCGGGCGGGATTTCATTTACAAAGCGTGATACTTTGTTATAGCTTGTATGACCCATCAACATTCTTGACTTTGCCTTGGTAATGTAGAGCTTTTCTTTTGCTCTTGTAATACCTACATAAGCAAGTCTGCGTTCCTCGTTAAGTTCATCAGGATTCATCATTGTGGCAATTGACGGGAACACACCTTCTTCAAGACCTGCAATGAAAACTACGGGAAATTCAAGTCCTTTTGCGCTGTGCAATGTCATCATTACCGATGAATCCGCTTCTGCATCATAGTTATCAATATCTGTCTGCAATGAAATTTCCTCAAGGAAGTTTGAAAGTGACGATTCTTCTGCGTAATCCTCTTCAAATTTGATAATATTTGAAGAAAGCTCTTCGATGTTCTCAATTCTTACATCGGGGTTGTCTTTCTCTGTTTTTAAATATTTTTCGTAATCTGTATGTTCGAGAATGAGATTGTATAATTCTGCAAGAGAATAATCTCCGCTTTGTTCAGCCTCCATAAGACCGTCAATAAGCGCAACAAAACTCTTTAACTTTGTTGCGGCTCTTGAAAGCTGTGGATATACATCTGCATCTTTAATTACGGAATATATGCTTTCGCCGAGTCCTGCGGCAATTTCAGAGGCTTTTTCAAGTGTAGTTGCGCCAATACCACGCTTTGGCACATTAATAATTCTGCCCAGTCTGACATCGTCGTGCGGATTATTAATAACCTGAAGATATGCAACCATATCTCTGATTTCTTCTCTGTCATAGAATCGTCTGCCGCCGATTACACGGTGCGGAATACCGCTTCTTGACAAAGCCTGCTCAATTGAGTTTGACTGTGCATTCATTCTGTAAAGAATTGCAAAATCAGAGAATTTTCTGCCGTCTGCTACACCGTCAAGTATAGTTTTTGCAATAAATTGAGCTTCGTCACGCTCGGAATCGGAAGTATGCACCTCAATTTTATCGCCAACGGCATTTTCAGTCCACAACGTTTTGCCCTTACGCATTGTGTTGTTAGAAATAACACCGTTTGCCGCATTAAGAATATTCTGTGTACTGCGGTAATTCTGCTCAAGTCTTATCATCTTAGCGCCTTTAAAGGTGTTTTCAAAAGAAAGGATATTTTCAATTGTAGCACCTCTGAATTTGTAAATACTCTGGTCGTCATCACCTACAACGCAGATGTTGCCGTATTTTGCGGCGAGCATACTTACAAATTTATACTGCACCTTGTTTGTATCCTGATACTCATCAACCATTATGTATTTAAACTGATTTTGATAGAATTCGAGTATATCGGGACATTTTTGAAAAAGCTCAACAGTCTTGCAGAGCATATCGTCAAAGTCCATTGCATCTGCGGTTTTTAGTCTTGACTGGTAAATTTCATATACTTTTGCCACGGACTGCTTGAGGTTATCGTAACCTGCTCTTTTGAGCATTTCCTGTGGAGTAAGCATTTCGTCCTTGGCTTTTGAAATTTCGTTGAGCACTCTTTTTACCGGCAACATTTTTTCGTCATAATTAAGCTGTTTTAAAATATCTTTTACAAGTTTTTTCTGATCGTCAGTACCGTAAACGGTAAAATGACTTGTAAAACCGATTCTGTCGCCGTATCTTCTTAAAATTCTTGCACAGGTAGAGTGAAATGTAGCCGCCCAAATATCCGAACCGCCTTCCGGAACAGCGTTGCAGATTCTTTCTTTAAGCTCCCCTGCCGCCTTATTTGTAAAGGTAATTGCAAGTATCTGCCACGGTTTGCAAAGTTCAGACTGCAAAATATACGCAATTCTGTTTACAAGAACGGTTGTTTTGCCCGAGCCTGCACCCGCAAGTATAAGCAAAGGGCCTTCTGTGCAAAATACAGCCTGCTGCTGCATATTATTCATATGTGAAAACTGTTTTTTTAATTCTGATTGTACCATAGCAATATTCCCGTTAAAAGTTTAATAACACAGAAAACGGGCGAACTGCGTCCGCCCGTATAATCTGACGATTTTATTTTATGTAGCCGTAGAATGTTTCAAGAATTTCAGGACCCTGGTCTGCAACAATCATTGTAACATAGTTGCCGTCCTGTGTAACCTTGCAAGCCTCAACCATAGGAAGTTTTTCGGCATTGTAGCCTGAATACTGTGTAACGATTGAAGTGTATGTCTTAGAAAGCGCATCGTTTACTCTTGATGCAGCGTCAGCATCAACAGCCTCAACGAGTACGATTTCAACTCTTGAATTGCTGTCTGAATTGATTTCTGCCGCAAACTGCTTAACATCTTCTGTGTCTATGCTGTAATATTTTTTAAGATCATTAGAATCTGTAAGCTCTTTTAAGTTCAATGAATACTTAGAGTTGATGTCAGAAAGAACTGATTTTAAATCAACCTCTTTGCTGCCTGAACAACCTGCAAGCGCAGTAAGACAAAGTACAAATATTGTTACCAAAGAAACTACCTTTTTCATAATTAACCTCCAAAAATGTCTTATAAAAAAATTACGCCGAATCAGTGTGACCCGGCGTATTCAGATGGTCGAGGTGACAAGATTCGAACTTGCGACCCCATCGTCCCGAACGATGTGCGCTACCAAACTGCGCTACACCTCGATAAAAACAGCCCCGATTACTCGGGGCTTTTAATGGCTGAGGAATAGGGATTCGAACCCCAACAAACAGAGTCAGAGTCTGTCGTGCTACCGTTACACCATTCCTCAATGTTTATTGCTCATTGCTGCAAGCCGTGCAATCAACGATATATATTATATATTATGAAGTGCGTTTTGTCAACACTTTTTTGAAATTTTTTAAAACTTTTTAGAAGTTTTTAACTTTCGTTTAGCATTGACATGTTGCTTACTTTCACGCAATCAACAATAGCTATTATATAGCAGAACGTGTGTTTTGTCAACATCTTTTTTCAATTTTTTCTAAAATTTGAAAAATACAAAAAATACGGAATTTTAGCTAAAACTTTTTTTGAGTCTTATATCGTCGCCGACAAAATTAAGCCTTACACCCTCTCCGTATATTCTTGAAATAAATCTTGAAGTATAAGTTTTTTCAAGTTCTGTTATTGAAAGGTTTGTGTTTATTATCAAAGGCTTTCTCAAAAGCATTCTTGAATTACACAAATTATAAAACTGTGTATTTGAAAAAGTATTTGAAAACTCTGTGCCTAAATCATCAATAATTAGTAAATCGCACTTTGTGAGCATTTCAAAATATTCGGAATCGTTGGACTCTTTGGAAAAATGCATATTGCTAAGCGTTGACATAAGCATAGGTGCAGACACATAGATTACACCGAAACCACGCCTTGTAACCTCATTGGCAATAGCGAGCGAAAGGTGGGTTTTGCCAAGACCTGTGCCGCCTCTCATAAGTATAGTCTTTGACTCGGGCGTAAAAGTCCTTGCGTACTGTACGCAATAATTATAAATTTTTTGCATTTTATCAAAAGGTGATACTCCGCTCGCCTTATCAACCTCATGACTGTACATATTAAGGTCAAAACTCTCAAAAGTGGAAAGTCTTAAAGGCGCAGTACGGTTAAGCTCCTCGCACGCAGTTGCTACAAGCAATCTTTTAAAACAAGGGCAATACACTGTTCTTCCGTCTTTTTCTATATATCCCGTATCTTTGCAGTATTTACAGTTGTAATGCGGTTCAAAGCAATTTTCTTCATAGCCGTTTTCTTTAAGCAGCTTTTTGACTTCATTTTGCATAGAAAGACTTTTGGCACGCAAATCCTGCGTGGCAGACTTTACATCTCCGCCGTTTAAAACCGCACGAACCGCAAGTATTCCGCATGAAGATATTTCTTTTTCAAGCTCCTCTATTCTCGGAACTCTTCTGTAAACCTCTTCACGAACCTGCTCCGCTCTTCTCTCGGCTTTGGTGCGCCTTTCTTCCATTTTTGCTTTTGTCGCTCTGTAAATTTCTTTACTGTATCCCATTTATATCACCACACTAAATACTGTCGATTGTATCTAATCTCTGCAAATCATTTATATTATATGATGTGTTGGCGTCATTCCTGTTTCCGCCTTTATTCTTATACTTATCGGGTCTGCTGTCAAATTTGTTTAAATCGTCAACGTTGTAAATTCCGCTTGAATTCCAGCGCTTTAAAATTCCGTTTATGTATCTGAAATCGCAACTGCCCTTACTGTCAACACATCTTTCGTAAGCCTCTCTTAGCATTTCGGGAGAAAATTTCCACTCGTTTACCCATAAATCGGCGTATTCAACCTGCTTTTTAGTAGGAGAACCCGTATTTTTTAAACCGAACGCAGATGCTACAACCGTAAAACTCTGGCTTGCACGATGTGCTTGTTTTATTTTATTTTCGGCTTCCTCAATTGAGAAAACTCCCGCATCCGACCATCTCAAACCTATTGTTTCAATGGCTCTTATGTTAGATTTTCCGATGCTTATACAATACTGAATAAGCATTATAATTACCTCTACAGGCAAACCGCAGGTATTTTTAAGTAACAGTAACGACGATGCATCGGAGTTTGATAAAGGCTTGCCGAGGGCTGTCTGTGCCTCGTTTACAAGCATTTTAAATTCTTCGTCAACCGCAAGCTGTTGTGCCACATAAACATAATCGGGGCGCTGCGGTCTTACAAACATATGCGGAACTGTAGGCTCTTCCTTTTCAATCGGAGCGGCAGTATTATTGCTTTCGACTTGTTTTACCGCAGGCTGTTCAGTCGTTTGCTGTTCTGCCTGTGCAGGCTCAAAAGCACCGTTATTTTGGCAAAAGATACCTTTCATAACCCAGTATTCAACTGCCTCCGGAATATCGGTTTCATTTACACCTGTCGCCTTACTGATGTCGCTTTCGTTCACATCTTCCCCACTGTGTCGCAAAAGATATAACAATACCTTAAGTTTAACGCCGTCCGAAAACTTAAGTCCCTCGTCTACAACAGACGAAGGCACGGCAAATATTGAATTCCAAGCACCAAGATTAATTTTCATAGACATTTCATATACCTCTGACCCAAAATAAATATTATAATCAAACTTTATCGTACACATTATTATATCACACTAAATTTAAAAATCGACACATATTTTTAAATTTTATAGATTTTTTTAAAGAAATATGTTAAAATACAGTTGAAATGTTTTAAGGAGGTAATATTATGAAATATACATACATTCCAAGAGGTGTTTGTTCAAGACAGATTAACCTTGAGATAAATGACGGAATTATAGAATCCTGCGAATTTATCGGCGGTTGCGCAGGCAACACTCAGGGCATTTGCGCTCTTGTAAAAGGTATGGACGCAGAAGAGGCTGTAAAGAGATTAAAAGGCATTGACTGCCGTGGCAGAGGGACATCTTGCCCCGATCAGCTTTCTTACGCTATTGAAGAGGCTCTTGAACTTGAATAAGCTCTGCGGCTAAAACTTTATATTTATCATAACATTAAAGCTCTCTTTATTTGCGTAAAGAGAGCTCTTTGTTTTGGTTTTAAGATTTAGACGGTTTTATGCAGTGTTTTGTCTGGAAATTCCGGTGTATCACAAAAATTATAAAAGTTTTGTCAACCTTTTCAAAGGTTGTGGGTGTGGGCAAAGCCCACAAATACTTTCAGTTTATGTAATCTGACGATAGCCAAACAGCCTGCTGTTTGGTAACTTAAACAAAAGAGTTTTCAAAGCCATAACCCTTTAGTTCGTTTTACAGCATATTGGTTTCATCAATTTTTGCGTTCACATCATCAAGTTTATTTTCAAGCATAACAGACATAAAGAATATCTTTGATGTCGTTCAACATCTCTAATTCTTCGTCGGACATAAAAATCTCCCGAAATCAGTCAACCTTGAAAGTACCTGCCTCAATCTCATCAATCATAGCAAGACGCTTTAAGTGTCTGTCGCCCTCTTCGGGAGTATTGAGGAAAATTTCTGTAAACTTAACAGCATCTTCTTCGCTTGTAACTCTGCCGCCCATACAAAGAATATTTGCGTGGTTGTGTCTGCGTGTCATTTCAGCGCAAAACTCATTGCTTACAACTGCCGCACGAATACCCTTCACTTTGTTTGCTGCCATTGAAATACCGATACCTGTACCGCAGCAAAGAATACCAAGCTCACATTCGCCGCTTGCTACTGCTTTTGCAACTTTATAGCCGTAAACAGGATAATCAACGCTGTCTGTGCTGTAAGTACCAAAATCTTTATATTCAATACCCTTTTCGTCAAGATATTTTTTAATTGCGCAGATAAGGTTATATCCGCCGTGGTCACATCCGAGTGCTAACATTTCTTTTCCTCCATTTTCTTTTTAAGTTCTCTTTCAGCCTGCGGCAGTCTTAAATACATCGGCATAAGTTCCGCAGCCGAAAGCACTTCTCCGTCATTAAATTTTTGTACAGCAATTTCTGCTGTTGATGACGCTCTTTGAAATCTTATACTGATTGGTGCGAGTTCAACATTTGGTAATAATTCTTTCATAGCATTATAGCAAAGTTCCGCACCGTCACCCACAAGTATAATTCTTTCGTCATAACTCTTTAGTTCTTCTGAAAGCTCGGCAACAGACAAAGCTCTGTCTTTGCAAAGTCTTTCGGGCTTTACGCCGTCACATTTGAAAAGCGCATTATAAACCTGCGAACAGCGAGCATCCATAACAGAACAGATTATCCCATTTGCAGATTGCAAATTATACGCAAGGCTTTCAAGCGTCGATACCTCTATGCAAGGCAAATCGTCGGCAAAAGCAAGTCCTTTAGCCGCTGCAACACCGATTCTTACTCCCGTAAACGAACCCGGACCGCAGTTTACCGCAACGGCGGTAATATCTGTTGTCGTTAGGTTTGTGTTTGCAAGCAGACTTTCAACCATAGGCATAAGTGTTCTGCTGTGAGTAAGTTTTGTATTTATAAAGAACTCACCTATTATTTTGTTTTCGTCACAAATTGCGGTTGACGCAGCTGTGGCGCTTGTATCTATTGCAAGAATTTTCATTGCAGATCAACACCTTCAATTTCAAAAATTCTGTCATCATCATTTTCGCCCTTACTGATTCTGATTTTAATACAATCGGCAGGCAAAGCCTCTTCAATATTCTCACTCCACTCAATAATGATTATACCGTTATCAATATAATCAAAAAATCCTGTGGAATACAAATCATCCCATGTATTTACACGGTACATATCAAAATGAAAAATATTATACTTACCCGAATATTCATTGACAAGAGCGAATGTAGGGCTTGAAACATTTTCTCCTGCACCGAGCGCACCGGCAAGTCCTCTTGTAAAGGCAGTCTTGCCCATACCAAGACCGCCAAAAAGAGCGATTACTTCCGTGCCGCACAACTTTTCGGCAATTTTTGCGCCGAGTGCCTCTGTTTCACGGGCATTATGAGTATTTACAGTAACCATCAGAATAAACCGTTAATTTTTCCTTCCTCGGTAACATCAATTTTCTCTGCCGACGGAACTTTCGGAAGACCCGGCATTGTCATAATATCACCTGTATATACAACTACAAATCCTGCACCGTTTGAAAGTGTAAGATTCTTTACTGTGATTTCAAAATCCTTTGGAGCACCGAGAAGTGTTGGGTCATCAGAAAGCGAATATTGTGTTTTTGCAATACAAACAGGAAGTTTTTCACCGCCGAGAGCCTGAATCTGCTTCAATGCCTTTTCGGCAGCCTTTGTATAGTTTACTCTTGATGCGCCGTAAATTGTTTTTGCAATTTTGTCAACCTTTTCTTTGATTGTAAGGTCATCTGAATAAATAGGAGCAAAATCAGACGGCTTTTCGCAAGCCTCTACTACCTTTTTGGCAAGTTCTGTACCGCCTTCTCCGCCCTTTGAGAATACATTTGAGAGAGCAAAGTCTGCGCCTTTAGATTTACAGTAACTCTCTATAAACTCAAGTTCCTCTACTGTATCTGTACCGAACTGGTTGATAGCAACTACAACGGGAACATTGTACTTTCTCATGTTATCAATGTGAACGCCAAGGTTTTCAATACCATTTTTAAGAGCCTCAAGATTTTCTGCAGAAACCTCTGCCTTAGGCACACCGCCGTTGTACTTTAACGCACGGCAAGTAGCAACAATAACTACGGCAGACGGCTTAAAACCTGCATATCTGCACTTGATGTCAAAGAATTTCTCTGCACCGAGATCTGAACCGAAGCCTGCCTCTGTAATACAGTAATCGGCAAGTTTTAACGCAAGCTTTGTAGCACGAATGCTGTTACAGCCGTGAGCAATATTGGCAAAAGGACCGCCGTGCATAATAGCAGGGGTACCCTCGAGTGTCTGAACAAGGTTAGGTTTGATAGCGTCTTTAAGAAGAGCTGTCATAGCGCCGTCAGCCTTGATGTCCTTTGCAAAAACAGGCTCGCCTGCATATGTATAAGCAATAAGAATATTACCAAGTCTTTTCTTTAAATCAGAAATATCGTCAGCAAGGCAAAGGATAGCCATAACTTCAGATGCAACAGTAATTATAAAGTGGTCCTCACGAGGAATACCGTTCACTCTGCCGCCAAGACCGACAACAATATTTCTCAAAGCTCTGTCGTTCATATCAAGACATCTCTTAATAAGGATCTGGCGAGGATCAATCCCGAGAACATTACCCTGCTGAATATGATTGTCAAGCATTGCACAGCAAAGATTGTTTGCAGAAGTAATAGCGTGCATATCGCCTGTAAAGTGAAGATTAATATCTTCCATAGGAAGTACCTGAGAATAACCGCCGCCTGCAGCGCCGCCCTTAATACCAAATACAGGGCCGAGTGAAGGCTCTCTTAGAGCGATTACAGCCTTTTTACCAATCTTAGCCATAGCCTGACCAAGACCTGCAGAAGTAGTTGTTTTGCCCTCACCTGCGGGGGTTGGATTGATAGCTGTAACAAGAACAAGTTTTCCGTCCGGCTCATTTTCCAAACGATTGGCAAGTTCGTCTGAAAGTTTAGCCTTATACTTGCCGTAAAACTCCAGCTCATCCTCTTTAATTCCGATCTGTGCGGCAACCTCTTTAATCGGGAGTAAGGTCGCAGCCTGAGCGATTTCAATATCACTTAACATATTGAAAATACCTCCGTTCAAATATATTTCTTTAATTATAACAAAACTTTCCCCCTCTATTATTCCAATAAGAAAATATATTTTACAATAGAATATAAAATACTCGGGTTTAATTGCTGCAGATTAGGTAATGTTACTTTGATGTATTCAGTTACAACGGATACTGTTGCGTTTAAAATCCAATATGGATAGATTTATAGCTATTAAGACTGTTGCTCAAACAGCTATTGCAACCATATTTAAAATCCAATATGGATAGATTTATAGGTTTGCACATATAGCGCTGTTCCCCTCTGGCCGTGATTTAAAATCCAATATGGATAGATTTATAGCCGAGGAGCGTTTAAAATGTCCGTAGCGTGATTTAAATTTAAAATCCAATATGGATAGATTTATAGACACTTAAATTCAAAACTAATTATATTACTCAAAGCATTTAAAATCCAATATGGATAGATTTATAGTCGAAGGATACCACGCAAAGCATTACCGGAATAAACATTTAAAATCCAATATGGATAGATTTATAGAATGCAAGAAGACTATTACACAAGTTGCAAGCAAGCATTTAAAATCCAATATGGATAGATTTATAGAAGATGACTTGGGCGGAGTTCAGCTCTCTGCTGTGATTTAAAATCCAATATGGATAGATTTATAGCGATAGTTACTACCATATTTGTTTCGTCAACATCAATATTTAAAATCCAATATGGATAGATTTATAGTCCGCAATCAGGGCATTCATTAGGTATTATCAAATGATTTAAAATCCAATATGGATAGATTTATAGTTAATAAGACTTGCAAGTTTGTCATAATCGAATGCATTTAAAATCCAATATGGATAGATTTATAGTTCTTTTTCATCACTGCTCAAAACTTCTGATTCAGGATTTAAAATCCAATATGGATAGATTTATAGTCAATAAGCTCAATGCTTATCGGGTTGTAGAGAATATATTTAAAATCCAATATGGATAGATTTATAGCATTTATGAAAAATCTCTGTAAAAGAAATCTTGAATTTAAAATCCAATATGGATAGATTTATAGTTGAAACCAGCTACTAATTAAAAAAACCGCTCCTTGATTTAAAATCCAATATGGATAGATTTATAGTATCCAACATTTAAAATGTATTTGTCGTATGATGATATTTAAAATCCAATATGGATAGATTTATAGTTTATCGTTTCTTCTTTTGTCGGTCTTGTAAGATTTATTTAAAATCCAATATGGATAGATTTATAGTCATTATGTGAATATTGGTGTAAGCATACCATTGCTATTTAAAATCCAATATGGATAGATTTATAGAAAAGAGGGTACAGGTTAATAAGCCTGTATCCTGTGTATTTAAAATCCAATATGGATAGATTTATAGCCGCAGGACAATGGAATTACATACGCTATTATAACAGATTTAAAATCCAATATGGATAGATTTATAGTTTATACATATGACAGCATTACAATTAAAAATTTTATTTAAAATCCAATATGGATAGATTTATAGGCTCCACACAATTTAGAAAGTATCACCGCAGGACAAATTTAAAATCCAATATGGATAGATTTATAGCGTTTACCAACCCACGCACAAAAATGATAACGGAATTTAAAATCCAATATGGATAGATTTATAGTACAACAGCAATTCTAAATGATTTTTCAGCCAACGGCATTTAAAATCCAATATGGATAGATTTATAGCAAAATGTTGGTGGTAATTCTTCAACGGTTAATAATATTTAAAATCCAATATGGATAGATTTATAGTCTTTTTACCTCTCCAGAGCCATTTTTTTGAATTGCTATTTAAAATCCAATATGGATAGATTTATAGTGAAAGCCGATTTTATCTGATTTTCAACAAATGAAATATTTAAAATCCAATATGGATAGATTTATAGGTGTGCAAGGATATGAGAAAGAATATTTAATAAAAAATTTAAAATCCAATATGGATAGATTTATAGAGAGTTTTCAGCTTTGCTACACAACACAAACGGTTTATTTAAAATCCAATATGGATAGATTTATAGTTTA
>OGQP01001165.1_pt1 | contig 16157 bp, 10 predicted proteins | sample 1553251 | NCBI WGS metagenome assembly OGQP01 (sample SAMEA2580016, study PRJEB22360) | human gut metagenome | biome: human gut; feature: human-associated habitat; material: faeces | place: Denmark | collected 2008/2010 | reverse complement strand
TCGGCGTGCTGCTGTGTCGGAATAAGGCGGATAAGATTGCCGTGACGGTTATAGCCGCAATCGCTTTCTTTTTTGCAATAGGCCCGCTTGCGTTTATACTGATGTCGTTTATGTTTTTTCTTATGTTTCCCTTCAGCTTTGAAATATTTCTGCTCTTTTTTGCACCGATACTCCTCTGTGCGTTTCCGTTTGTGCTGGCAGGTATACAGATAAGCAAAAGCAGTAGGATGAAAAATATATAATCGCTTGTGATTCACAGAATCGGAGCAGAAGAAATTGTTTCTTTATGCCCGATTTTGTGAATTTTTTTTTAAAATTAAAATAATGCTTGACTATCGCTGCCAAACGGTATATAATAATGAATTACTAATGATGATGGGGGATTGTGCGCCTATTTTGCCCCGAAGCAATTTTTAAGTGCGCCGAACCCGTTGTGAATGCTTGCTCTTGCGGCTCTTTTTGCCGCAAAATATACGGAGGAGTGATTGTAAACCTATGGAGCCGACTTCAATGGTAAAACCGGTACGCCTGGGCAATAACAACCGAATGACCTTCTCGAAGATCAACGAAGTTATTGACATGCCTAATCTCATTGAAATTCAGAAGGATTCGTACAAATGGTTTGTTGAGGAGGGTCTGAAAGAAGTCTTCAGGGATATGTCCGATATAACGGACTACAGCGGAAACCTGAGGCTCAGCTTTGTTGACTACCGCCTTGACGATACTCCCAAATACGATGTTACCGAATGCAAAGCGCGCGATACGACATATGCCGCGCCGCTTCGCGTTACCGCGCACCTTGTAAACAGCGAGACCGGGGAGATCAAGGAAAGCGAGGTCTCCATGGGCGATTTCCCGCTGATGACCGAATCCGGCACCTTTGTAATAAACGGTGCGGAGCGCGCCATAGTTTCGCAGCTTGTGCGTTCGCCGGGTGTTTATTTCGCCGAAAAGACCGATGAAAAGACCGGTAAACGGCTTTTTTCCTCCACGATAATCCCGAACCGCGGCGCATGGCTTGAGTATGAAACCTCTCCGAACGATGTGCTTTATGTCCGCATCGATAAAAACCGCAAGCTGCCCATTACTACCTTTGTGCGTTCACTCGGAATCGGTACAAATGATATGATAAGAACGCTTTTGGGTGAGGACGAGCGTCTTTCCGCGACCCTTGAGACGGATGACACCAAGTCGGTTGAGGACGCGCTTGTAGAGGTCTATAAAAAGCTCCGCCCCAGCGAGCCTGTAACCATTGAGGGTGCAAAGGCTTATCTTGAGCAGCTTTTCTTTGACCCGCACAGATATGATATTTCCCGCGTGGGCCGCTATAAATACAATAAAAAATTGGCAATAGGCGCCAGAATCCGCGGCGCCGTGCTTTCGCGCCCTGTGGCAGATCCGATGACCGGTGAAATTCTTGCCGAGGCGGATGTGACCGTCAGCCGAGAACTGGCTGATACCATAGAGCGTAAGGGCGTAAAGGAAGCCTATATCAATGTTATGGACTTTGAGGGCAATGTTACTGAGGTAAAGGTGCTCTCAAACGGTATGGTAAGGCTTTGCGATTTTACCGATTTCACTGCCGATGAACTCGGCGAGCTTGATGGGCTCGGCATAAACGAAAATGTTTCGTTTGAGGTTCTTAAAAAGCTGCTTGAGGAAACAAACGGCAGGGAAGAGCTGCGCGAGGCAATTTTGGCTCATGCCGACGACCTTATTCCGAAGCATATAACGCTTGACGATATATTTGCTACCGTAAACTATTTTCTGGGACTTCCTCACAATGTGGGCACGGTTGACGATATAGACCATCTCGGCAACCGCCGTATCCGTTCGGTGGGTGAGCTTCTGCAGAACCAGTTCCGCATAGGTATATCCCGCATGGAGCGTGTTGTGCGTGAGAAAATGACCCTGCAGGCGCAGGATCCCGACAGTATTACCCCCCAGTCGCTTATAAACATCCGTCCGGTTGTGGCGGCTATAAAGGAATTCTTCGGCTCGTCTCCGCTTTCGCAGTTTATGGATCAGACCAACCCTCTGTCGGAGCTTACCCATAAGCGCCGTCTGTCGGCGCTCGGACCCGGCGGACTTTCCCGTGACCGCGCGTCCTTCGAGGTTCGTGATGTTCACTATACGCATTACGGACGTATGTGCCCGATAGAGACTCCGGAAGGCCCTAACATCGGTCTTATCTCCTATCTTGCAACCTTTGCGAAGATAAATAAATACGGCTTTATAGAAACTCCGTTCCGCAAGGTTGATAAGGAAACAGGCAGAGTTCTTGACGAGGTTTGCTATATGACTGCCGATGAAGAAGACGAATACATTGTAGCACAGGCAAACGAGCCGCTTGACGAGGCAGGTCATTTTGTAAACAAAAAGGTTACTGCCCGTTATCTTGACGGTTTCCGTGAGGTTGAGTCCTCCCGTGCCGATTATATGGACGTTTCTCCGAAAATGGTGGTTTCGGTAGCAACCGCCATGATTCCGTTCCTTGAGAACGACGATACCAACCGTGCGCTCATGGGCTCGAACATGCAGAAGCAGGCTGTGCCGCTTTTACGCCCCGAAAACCCGATTGTTGCAACCGGTATGGAATACAAGGCGGCGGTTGACTCGGGCGTTGTTGTGCTTGCAAAGCGCGACGGCGAGGTTACCTATGTCAGCGCGGATTACATTAAGATTCGCGCGACAAACGGCGAAATTGACGAATATAAGCTTATAAAGTTCCTACGTTCAAACCACGGAACCTGCATAAACCAGCGCCCGATAGTGGCAGTCGGTCAAAAGGTTAAGGAGCACGAGGTTATTGCCGACGGTCCGGCTACGAGCAACGGAGAAATATCTCTCGGCAGAAACGCCCTCATCGGCTTTATGACCTGGGAGGGCTATAACTACGAGGACGCGGTTCTTATAAACGAGCGCCTGGTGCGCGATGATGTTTATACCTCCATTCATATTGAGGAATATGAGCTTGAAGCGCGCGATACAAAGCTCGGGCCCGAGGAAATAACAAGAGATATACCGAATGTCGGCGAGGACGCGCTTAAGGATCTTGACGACCGCGGCATTATCCGCGTCGGCGCAGAGGTCACTGCGGGCGATATACTTGTAGGAAAGGTAACGCCCAAGGGCGAAACCGAGCTTACCGCCGAGGAAAGACTGCTCCGTGCAATATTCGGCGAAAAGGCGCGCGAGGTAAGGGATACCTCTCTGCGTGTTCCGCACGGCGAATACGGCACAATTGTTGATGTTAAGGTATTCACAAGAGAAAATTCGGCTGAATTAAGCCCCGGAGTAAATGTTGTCGTTCGCTGCTATATAGCGCAGAAGCGTAAGATTTCCGTGGGAGATAAAATGGCGGGACGCCACGGTAATAAGGGCGTTGTATCCCGCATACTTCCGAGTGAGGATATGCCCTTCCTGCCGGACGGCACTCCGCTTGATATAGTTCTGAACCCGTTGGGCGTTCCTTCCCGAATGAATATCGGTCAGGTGCTTGAGGTTCACTTAGGATATGCCGCGAAAGCGCTCGACTGGAACATCTGCACCCCGGTATTTGACGGTGCTCATGAGGATGACATCCGCAAGTGCTTTGCAATGGCGGAGGAATTCACAAAGTCCGACGAATATAAGGATAAGAACAGCGCGAAGCTTGACTTCTCACGCATACCGCTGACGGCAGACGCCAAGACCCAGCTTTATGACGGGCGCACCGGCGAGCCGTTTGATAACCCGGTAACCGTTGGTTATATGTACTATCTCAAGCTGCATCACCTGGTTGACGATAAGATCCATGCGCGTTCTACAGGTCCGTACTCCCTTGTTACCCAGCAGCCGCTCGGCGGTAAGGCGCAGTTCGGCGGTCAGCGTTTCGGAGAAATGGAAGTTTGGGCGCTTGAGGCTTACGGTGCGGCTTATACGCTGCAGGAAATACTCACCGTTAAGTCGGACGATGTTGTGGGTCGAGTCAAGACCTATGAGTCAATCGTTAAGGGTCAGAATATTCCGAAGCCGGGCGTGCCCGAGTCGTTCAAGGTTCTTATTAAGGAGCTGCAGTCCCTGGGTCTTGATGTTAAGGTGCTTGACCGTAACGATGAGGAGATTGACTTGAAGCAGAGCTTTGAGGATGACGACGACATCGGTCTCGGAACACCGGCAATTCCCGAAAACGAGGGTAACGATGTTGACTTTGACGGTCAGTCGGTTGCTGACGATTTGACCGGATTCGGTCTTGAGGACGAAAACGGCGAAGCGATAGCCGAGGATGAATATGACGAATTCGCATCAGACGATGAATTCGACGACGAAAATTAAACGGAGGGGCAGATATGGCAGAAATTGAATTTGAATCAATAAAAATAGGACTTGCGTCTCCCGAACAAATCAGAAGCTGGTCGCACGGCGAGGTTACAAAGCCGGAGACCATTAACTACCGTACCTTAAAGCCCGAGCAGGGCGGACTTTTCTGCGAGCGTATTTTCGGGCCGCAGAAGGACTGGGAGTGCCACTGCGGAAAGTACAAGCGCATCCGCTATAAGGGCAAGGTCTGCGAACGCTGCGGCGTTGAAGTGACCCGCGCGAAGGTTCGCCGCGAGCGCATGGGTTCGATTGAGCTTGCAGCCCCGGTTTCGCACATTTGGTATTTCAAGACTATCCCGTCAAGAATGGGTCTTGTGCTCGATATCACGCCGAAGGCGCTTGAGCAGGTGCTTTATTTCTCGCAGTATATAGTTACCGACCCCGGTACTACTCCGCTTGAAAAAAAGCAGCTTTTAAACGAAAAGCAGTACCGCGATATGCGTGAAAAGTATGAAAACGACTTTGAAGCGGGCATGGGCGCAGAGGCTATAAAGAAGCTGCTTTGCGAAATTGATCTTGATAAGACCTGCGACGAGCTGCGCGCCGAGCTTGAGGACGCAACGGGACAGAAGAGCATCCGTCTTTTAAAGCGTCTTGAGGTGCTTGAAGCCTTCAGGCAGTCGGGCAACCGTCCCGAGTGGATGATACTTGATGTTATTCCGGTAATTCCGCCGGATCTCCGCCCGATGGTTCAGCTGGACGGCGGCCGTTTCGCAACGAGCGATCTGAATGATCTTTACAGGCGTGTTATCAACCGTAACAACCGCTTGAAGAGACTTCTTGAGCTGCGCGCACCGGATATAATCGTCCGCAACGAAAAGCGTATGCTGCAAGAGGCAGTGGATGCCCTTATCGATAACGGCAGACGCGGCAAGCCCGTAACAGGCCCGAACAACCGCGCGCTTAAGTCTCTTTCCGATATGCTTAAGGGTAAGCAGGGACGCTTCCGTCAGAATCTGCTCGGTAAGCGTGTTGACTATTCCGGCCGTTCGGTTATAGTTGTAGGACCCGAGCTTAAAATGTACCAGTGCGGCGTTCCGAAGGAAATGGCGCTGGAGCTTTTCAAGCCCTTTGTTATGAAACGCTTGGTTGAAACCAAGGCTGTTACAAATATTAAGTCCGCAAGAAAGATGGTGGAGCGTGCGTCCACCGAAATCTGGGACGCGCTCGAAATGGTCATCAAGGAGCATCCCGTGCTGCTTAACCGCGCGCCGACGCTTCACAGACTCGGTATTCAGGCATTTGAGCCGGTGCTGGTTGAGGGTAAGGCATTAAAGCTGCACCCGCTTGTTTGTACGGCATACAACGCCGACTTTGACGGCGACCAGATGGCTATTCATATTCCGCTCTCGGCAGAGGCACAGGCAGAGGCTCGTTTCCTTATGCTTGCGGCAAACAACCTCTTAAAGCCGTCTGACGGCAAGCCTGTTACCGTTCCTACGCAGGATATGGTACTCGGTTCTTACTACCTTACCCTTGTTAAGTCCGACGAAAAGGGCGCAAACAAGATATTCAGAGATAAAAACGAGGCGATAATGGCTTATAACGACGGTATTGTCGGTCTGCACGCGCCTATAAGAGTGCGTATGACCAACGATAAGGGTGAGCACGGTCTTGTTTGCTTTATAATCTTCAATGAGTCGATTCCGCAGGATTTGGGCTTTGTTGACAGAACCGACCCCAAGCACACGCTCGACCTTGAATGGACCTATACCGTTAAAAATCCCGATGCCAATATTATTGAGAGCAACGACGACATTATTCAGAATAAGGTCGGCAAAAAGCAGCTCGGTAAAATTATCGACCGATGCATCACAATGCACGGAACGAGCGAATCCGCTATCGTGCTCGATAATGTTAAGGCGACAGGCTTTAAATATTCCACCAAGGGCGCTATCACCGTTGCGGTTATCGACGCGGTAATTCCGCCGGCGAAAAAGGAAATACTTGCAGGCGCCGAGGCACAGATCGATCTGGTAAGCCGCGATTACAGGCGCGGTCTTATAAGCAACGACGAGCGCAGCCGCCATGTTATTGAAATATGGAACAAGGCGACCGAGGATGTTGCCGACGCACTGAAGGGCAACCTTGATGAGTTCAACCCGATATTCATGATGGCGGACTCCGGCGCGCGCGGTTCTATGAGCCAGATAAGACAGCTTGCGGGTATGCGCGGACTTATAGCGAATACGGCGGGTAAGGTTATCGAAGTACCTATCCGTGCCAACTACCGCGAGGGTCTTAATGTACTTGAATACTTCATTTCCTCACGCGGTGCGCGTAAGGGACTTGCAGATACTGCTTTGCGTACAGCTGACTCGGGTTATCTTACCCGCCGTCTGGTCGATGTTGCGCAGGATGTTATCGTCCGTGAGGACGACTGCGGTACGGAAGAGGGTCTTACCGTCACCGATATTAAGGATGGAAACCACATTCTGGAGCCGCTTGCAGAGCGCCTTGAGGGCAGATATCTGCTCCATGACGCTATTGATCCGAATACCGGCGAGGTTATCTGGCCGCATGAGGATATGGTTACGGGCGAGGGAGCCAAGAAAATTGTTGACGCCGGAATCGAAAGCATTGAGATACGCTCGGTGCTTACCTGCCACAGCCACCATGGCGTGTGCAAGAAGTGCTACGGCAGAAACCTTGCAACCAGCAAACCGGTTACCACGGGCGAGGCTGTCGGCATAGTTGCGGCGCAGTCCATAGGCGAGCCGGGCACCCAGCTGACCATGCGTACCTTCCACACCGGCGGTATTGCGAGTACAGAGGATATTACACAGGGTCTTCCGCGTGTTGAGGAGCTGTTCGAGGCACGCAGACCGAAGCGCTGCGCACTTATCGCCAAAATGGACGGTACCGTACGCATTGCCGAGGAAAAGAAGAGTAATGTAATTATAATCACAAACGATGAGCTTAAAACCGAGGAAAAGGTCACCATTCCTTACGGCATACGCTGCCTTGTTAAGGACGGCGACGAGGTTAAGGCGGGCGATATGCTGATTCCGGGCGCTAAATATCCGCAGGATATTTTGGAGGCGCAGGGGCCTGAGGCTGTTGAGGAATATATCATAGCCGAAATTCAGAACGCCTACCGTACCCAGGGTGTTGATATCAACGATAAGCACATTGAGGTTATAGTCCGTCAGATGATGCGCAAGCTGCGCATTACCGACCCCGGCTCTACAGACCTGCTGCAGAATGTCAGCTACGAATACAAGGAGATCGCAGAGGCAAACGCCGCCGTTCAGGCGCGTATCGATGCGGGCGAGGAGGGGCTTACAAAAGCAACCTACCGCGCAACGCTGCTCGGTATTACAAAGGCATCTCTTGCTACCGAATCGTTCTTATCGGCAGCTTCCTTCCAGGAGACCACACGCGTGCTTACCGAAGCCGCCATCAAGGGCAAGGTTGATCCGCTGTTCGGTCTTAAGGAAAATGTTATTATCGGTAAGCTTGTTCCTGCAGGTACAGGTATGCGCTGCGCCGAGATAAATCCTCCGGAATATGATGAGGATATGCTCGATGACGGCATTCCGACCGATTCCGAAGCGGGTGATATGCCCGAAGCTGCCGCTGAATAAGGCGACAGGATAAAAGGCATCTCCGTCCCTGATACGGCAAAATTTACTGCTTCCCCGCCGATTTCGTCAAAACCGAGGTCGGCGGGGAAGCTCGCTTTAAAGTCCTTAATAAAAAGCAAAGTCCGAATTGTCAACCTATATTAAAATTAGGTTGACAATTCGGACTGTATGCTTTATAATGCTTTTTATGACAGTATAAACCGATTGGGGATTCTAAAATGAAAGAAAATGCAAAAAAAAGAACTTTAAGACTCATAACGGCGGCGCTTTTCACCGCGATTACCGCCGTGCTTTCGCAAACCGCAATTCCGACGCCGTTTGATGTGCCGCTTACCCTGCAGACCTTTGCCGTGGCACTTTGCGGCTATGTTCTCGGTGTGAAGTGGGGCTTGGCTTCGACTGCCGCATATATCCTTTTGGGCACGGTTGGGGTGCCTGTGTTCTCGGGCTTCAGGGGCGGCGTGCAGGTGCTTTTCGGGGCGACCGGCGGATTTATTTTCGGCTTCCTCTTTTTAACCGGGCTTTGCGGAGTCGGCGTGCTCATAAAAAATAAATATCTCAAAATACTGCCGGGCTTTGCGGGGCTTGCAATATGCCATATTTGGGGCAGCCTGCAATACGCATTAATCTATAAAATGAAGTTTGTTCCCGCATTTCTTTTGGTTTCAGCACCGTATCTCATAAAGGATATTATTTCGGTGGCGGCGGCGTTTTTACTGGCGGTTTACATTAAAAAGCTGCTTTTGAAAATGCATCTTTCTGTTTGAGACGCAGTTTTCAGGTCTTCTGCGCGCGGAGAAATTTTTCAACCTCACTGTTGAATTCAACACTGTTTGTTTTTATGATAAAATGCCCGCCCTTTAAAAAGCACAGCCTTGCATTCGGCAGCGAGGCGGCGATAAGCTTTGTATGCTTTTCCTTTATAACATCCTTTGTTCCCGCCATTACAAGCACGGGGCATTTAATGCTTTCGAGCGCTTGCGGGCGTATGTTCGGCTGCTTTGCCATTAAATAAAGCAGCTCCCTGCGGCGGCGCACACTGCGGACGCGGCGGGGAACAAGCCCCAGAACAGCATAGGTAAGTCTTACCGGAATCAAAAAAGAGCCTTTAAGCCCCGTGGGGAACAGATTGGCGCCGCAAAGCACCATTCGCTTCACCCTTTCGGGGTATTTTAATGCAAAAATAAGGGCGATATTCCCGCCGTCGGAAAAGCCTAAAATATCGGCAGAGTCGATACCGAGCTTATCAAAAAGCTCATTCAGATCGTTTGCAAAGGTGTCGAGCGTGAAGGGTCGGCTTCCGCGCGGCGAAGCGCCGTGACCTCTGGTATCGACCGCTATTACACGGCGGAATTCCGAAAACTTATCGATTTGATTGACAAAACAGCCGCTGTCTTCTCCGTTTCCGTGGAGTAAAACAAGCGGCGTGCCGTAACCCTTTTCGGTAAAACTCAGGGAGAAGCTCATGGCTTTTCCTCTATTTCTTTTATATGCTTTTTGAGTGCGTCAAAGGTTTCATCGCATATATTGTGTTCTATTTTGCAGGCATCTGCCGCGGCGGTTTCCTCGGATACGCCGATCTTTCTTAAAAATTCGGTCAGCACATTGTGCCGTTCGTAAATTTTCCCCGCAATTTCCGCGCCCGCGTCGGTTAAAGCGATATATCCGCTGCCGTCAACGGTTATATATCCGCCGTCCTTTAAAAGCCCTATGGCGCGGCTGACGCTCGGCTTTGAAAAGCCCATATATTCGCTTATATCAATAGAGCGAACAAATTGGCTTTTGCGGCTCAGTATAAGTATTGTTTCGAGATACATTTCTCCCGATTCCTGAAGATGCATGCCAAAACTCCCTCCAAGCTGTGTTAAATATATAATAACACATTTTTTAATTTAAAACAAGCATAATATTAGACAAAAGCGCCGACTTCGAGTTGACCGCAAGCCGCAAACATGATAGAATATTTAAAGAGGCTTTGTTTTTTCGCAAAAAAGGGGAAGAATAAAGAAAAGCCCCGCGTCTGCCGAATATAGTATCACGTTTGGAGGAAGCTTATATGAGAAGAAAGCGTATATTCACATTTCTGACCGATATTTTATTCTATATAGCCGGGGGATTTATCTACTCCACCGCAGTCCTGCTTTTCCTTTCGGAAAACGGTATATCACCCGGGGGACTGACGGGTATCGCGACGATACTTAACTATCTTTTCTCGCTGCCGATAGGCGCGGTTGTGTTCGTTCTCAATATTCCGCTGCTTGCGGCGGCATTTATTAAATTCGGCGGTATTTTTATTGCGAAGACCGCTGTCGCTACGGCGATAATGTCCCTGATGCTTGATATTTCGGGGCTGTTTCTGCCCACAATAAAAATCGACCCGATTTTGGCAGCCCTCTTCGGAGGACTGCTGATGGGACTCGGAATCAGCCTGTTTATGCTGCGCGGAGCCACTACCGGCGGCACGGATATAATCGCAAAGCTCATAAACCGCAGATTTCCGCACCTGACAGTCGGCAGACTCATGCTTGCGGCTGACGCGGCGGTGGTGGCTGCGACGGCGCTGGTTTACAAAAATATTGAAAGCGCGCTTTATGCCGTGATTGCAATTTACACCTCGTCCCGTGTTATGGATGTGATACTCTACGGGGCTGACAGGGGCAAGATCATTTATGTCATAACCGATAATTCAAAGGAGCTGTCCGACAGCATAATGTCGCTTTTAAACCGCGGCGTTACCCTGCTTAATGTAACGGGTGCATATACCGGCGCTCAAAGGCAGATGCTCATGTGCACCGTTCGCCGCAACGAGGTGGCGGCGGTATGCAGGCTTGCTACAGAGTGCGATAAAAATGCCTTTATAATCGTCGGGGAGGCGGGCGAGGTGCTCGGCGAGGGGTTCAAAACAAAAACCTGAATATTATTGAAATTGACTATTGCATTTTCCGTAATTTGTGGTATAATAGTTTTCGCACTAACAAGATATTGTATATATAAGCCGCTTTTTTGGGATGCGGCTACAAGGGGATGTTTGAATGAAAATCATAAAAAGAAGCGGGGCAGAGGTTGATTTTGACCCTAAAAAGATTGAAATTGCGGTAAAAAAAGCAAATGAAAGCGTTGTTCCGAGCGAGCGTATGTCGGATATACAGATAAAGCGCATAGCGGAGGATGTTGAGAGCGCGGCTACCAATGTCAACCGCTCTTTAAGCGTTGAGGAAATACAGGATATGGTAGAGGATCAGATAATGAACCAGCGCGCCTTCGATGTTGCGCGCAGATACATAACCTACCGTTATCAGCGCGCACTTGTGAGAAAGGCGAACACCACCGACGAGCAGATTTTAAGCCTTATCGAATGCAACAACGAAGAGGTAAAGCAGGAAAATTCCAATAAGAACCCGACCGTAAACAGCGTTCAGCGCGACTATATGGCGGGTGAGGTCAGCAAGGACATTACCAAAAGACTTTTGCTTGATAACGATATAGTCGAAGCGCACGAGCAGGGCATAATTCATTTTCATGACGCGGATTATTTTGCCCAGCATATGCACAACTGCGACCTTGTAAACCTTGAGGATATGCTGCAGAACGGCACGGTCATAAGCGGCACGTTAATTGAAAAGCCGCACAGCTTCTCCACCGCCTGCAATATCGCAACCCAAATAATAGCGCAGGTAGCGTCATGCCAGTACGGCGGGCAGAGCATAAGCCTGGCGCACCTAGCCCCCTTTGTGGATATAAGCCGCAAGAAAATATACAGCGATGTTTTAGAGGAGTTTTGCGAGGCGGGGACTGAAATCACCCCCGAAAAGGCGCGCGAGATAACCGAAAAACGGTTGCTCAACGAGGTTCGCAAGGGCGTTCAGATGATTCAGTACCAGGTAGTGACCCTTATGACCACCAACGGTCAGGCACCCTTTGTCACGGTATTTATGTATCTGAACGAGGCTAAAAACGAGCAGGAAAAGCGTGATTTGGCGCTTATTATAGAAGAGGTCTTAAAGCAGCGCTATCAGGGCGTTAAAAACGAAAAGGGCGTGTGGATAACGCCCGCATTCCCGAAGCTTATTTATGTGCTTGAGGATGACAATATAACCGAGGACGGCGAGTACTGGTATTTAACGAAGCTTTCGGCAAAGTGCACCGCAAAGCGAATGGTGCCCGATTACATTTCCGAAAAGGTCATGCTTAAAAACAAGATCGATAAAAACGGCGAGGGTCACTGCTACACCTGCATGGGCTGCCGCAGCTTTTTGACGCCATATGTGGATGAAAACGGCAAGCCGAAGTATTACGGCCGCTTCAATCAGGGCGTTGTCACCGTGAATTTGGTGGATATAGGTCTTTCCGCACAGGGCGATATAGATAAATTCTGGAAGATATTCGATGACCGTATGCAGCTCTGCCACAGAGCGCTGCAGGCGCGCCATGAAAGACTTACCGGCACCGTGTCCGACGCTGCCCCCATCCTTTGGCAATACGGCGCGCTTTTGCGCCTTAAAAAGGGCGAAACTATCGATAAATATCTCCACGGCGGGTATTCCACCCTGTCGCTCGGCTATGCGGGGCTTTGGGAATGCGTTTACAGCATGATCGGCAAAAAGCTCACAGAGCCCGAGGGCGAGGAGTTCGGCCTTGAAATAATGAAAAAGCTCAACGAGTATACCGCAAAGTGGAAAGCCGATGAAAATATCGACTATTCGCTTTACGGTACGCCGCTTGAGAGCACTACCTATAAGTTTGCAAAATGCCTGCAGAAGCGTTTCGGCATAATAAAGGGCGTTACCGATAAAAACTATATAACAAACAGTTACCATGTTCATGTTACCGAAAATATCGACGCATTCGATAAGCTGGCGCTTGAAGCCAAGTTCCAGGCATTATCGCCCGGCGGTGCAATTTCGTATGTTGAAGTGCCGGATATGCAGAATAATCTTGACGCGGTAATTTCGGTTATGAAGTTTATTTACGATAATATAATGTACGCCGAGCTTAACACAAAGAGTGATTACTGCCAGGTTTGCGGGTATGACGGCGAGATCGAAATAAGCGAGAATGACGACGGCAAGCTGGTTTGGAAATGCCCGAATTGCGGCAATACCGATCAGGATAAAATGAATGTTGCCCGCAGAACCTGCGGATACATCGGCACGCAGTTCTGGAATCAGGGCAGAACACAGGAAATTAAAGAAAGAGTTTTGCATCTTTAATTTTCAATTCAAATTAAAAAAGGGCGGTGCTTTGCACCGTCCCTTAATACTGTCACAGAGGTTTTATAATGAATTACGCGGAGCTTAAAAAATTTGATATTGCAAACGGACCGGGCGTCCGCGTTTCGCTTTTTGTGAGCGGCTGCCGCCACAGGGGCAAAAACTGCTTTAATAAAGAGGCATGGGATTTTTCTTACGGTAAACCGTTTACGGAAAGCACCGAGCGTGAAATACTGAACGCCATGTCTGCCGAATATATAACCGGGCTGTCGCTTTTGGGCGGCGAGCCCTTTGAACCCGAAAACCGACCCGCGCTCACCGAATTTTTAAAAACGGTGAAAAAGGAATTCCCCGAAAAAAGCGTTTGGTGCTACACCGGTTTTGAATTCGAAGGACTGAACGATGATTCGGCGCGGGAAATGCTCGGATATATCGATGTTTTGGTGGACGGAAAATTTATAGAAGAAAAGAAAAGCCCCGCGCTTATATTCCGCGGTTCTGCAAATCAGCGCATAATAGATATAAAAAAAACGCTTGAAGCCGGTAATGTCGTTTGGCTTGAAGGCGTTTGGGAAAGAGCTGTCGGCAGCGGAAATATTTACGAATAAATTAAAGGAATGATAAAAATGAAGGTAAATTTCAAAAAGCTCGATAAAAACGCGCACGCCCCGACCTACGGCTCGCTTTCGGCTGCGGGAGCGGATATTTACGCGCTGACAAACGGCGAAACGGTAAGCATAGCTCCGGATGAGACCGTAATGATCCACACGGGCTTTGCGGTTGAAATTCCCGAAGGCTACGCAGGGCTCATATACGCCCGCAGCGGTATAGCCACAAAGCGCGGCTTGGCGCCTGCAAACAAGGTAGGAGTTATTGACAGCGATTACCGCGGCGAAATCATGGTGTCGCTCCATAATCACTCGGACGCTGTGCAGGAAATTGCCGACGGAGAGAGAATAGCCCAGCTGGTTATCACCCCGTTTTTAAGGGCGGAATTTACCGAGACGGACGAGCTTTCCGACACCGTGCGCGGAGAGGGCGGCTTCGGCTCTACGGGAAGCTGAACAATTTTTCCTGCTTAGACAATACAATCAAGGTGCAATACTTCCCGTAGCGGAAAAATTGTCCGATTATATTGTCTATCCTATAGGCTTATTCGCCGATGATTCACGCAGAATGAGCCTTGCTTTAAATTTGCGCTCCGTTTTCGGGGTCTTTCCGTTTAAAATTTCAAAAACGCTTTCAGCCGCCGCAGAGGCTATGTCCTCGTTCATAAAGTCAATTGCGGAAAGGCTGGGCGCAAAATATTCGGAGTGGGGTATGTTGTCCATTCCGATTATTTTTATTTTTTCGGGTACGGAAATACCGTTTTCGTAAAAGAAACGCATTGCTCCGAGCGCCAGATCGTCATAAGCGCAGATGAGCGCGTCGGGCAGAGAGCCGCGCTGATAAAGCGCCTTTGCCGCCGCATATCCGCCTTTTTCAAAGCGGAGTTCGCTTACGGATATGTATTTTTCAAAGTCGCCGCCGAAAATTCCGTTCATATTCCTTTTGAATGCGGCAAGCTTTGAAACGGTGCGTGTTTCACCTATAAAGCCTATGCCCGAAAGCCCTGATTCTTTAAAATAAAGCAGCGCTTCCCTTAAGGCAGGCTCATAATCAAGGGTTATAACCGCGTCGGCGTTTTTAACCTCGCCGCCCACAGCCACAATCGGAGTTTCGTGAGGCGCGAGCACCGTGTCCGGAGCGTCTATAAGAATTATCGCGTCGGTTGAAGAGTATTTTTCGTAATAATCCAATCGGTCGGCGGCAGCCTCTGCGGAAAAATTGCTTGATGATATGCAAAGCTCACAGCCTCCCGTCTGAAGACGGCGCTGCAGTGCAAAGCATAACTCGGAATAATGCTGGCTGTGCACCTCGGGACAGATGAGTGCGACTGTGAATTTGGGGTATTTCGCATTAAAAAACTTTTTAAAGCAGCCGTTTTCTCTGGCAACCCTGAAAATTTCCTCGCGTGTCTGCTCGTTTATATCGCTGCTCATTGAAAACGCCTTTGAGGCGGTTGAAACCGCTACATTTGCCAGCTTTGCAAGCCTTGAAAGAGTCATTATTTTCACTTCCGAAAACCGAAAATTTTTCGGCGCGCAATTTATTGAAAGTAAATGCGTGCTATGCTATTATAATAGCAAACATTTCGGGGGAATGTCAATATGATTTATGTTTATCTTTTTTCTATTCTTGCCGCCCGCGTTGTGCAGGCGGTTTTCAGTAAGCTTTCAAGCAACGAAGCAAATAATATCGTTCTGACCGTAAAGTATACGGCTTATCAATATTCCGTATCTGCAGCTTTGGGGCTCATTTTACTGCTGGCGGATATGTCAAATCTGAAAATCGATCTGCCGACCCTGGGAATTGCGCTTTTGTCGGGCGTGTCGCTCTTTTTCAGTACATTTTTCAGCATATACGGAATGAAAAGCGGTACGGTCAGCCTGGTTTCGATGTTCGGAACGGCGGGGCTGCTTGTACCGATAATTGCGGGGGTCTTTTTGTTCGGTCAGCCTGTGAGCATTTTGCAGGGCGTGGGCACGGCGATATTTTTCGTTTCCGCATGGCTGCTTATAAAAAATTCAAAAAATACATATAACGGCTTCAGCCTTAAGACACTTCTTTTGCTCATAGGAGCAATGCTTGCAAACGGGCTTACAATGCTCGCGCAGCAGATGTATACCTATTATGTGCCGAACGGCAGCATAAGCCTGTTTTCGTTTCTGTCCTTCGGATCGGTGGCGGCGGCAGGGCTGCCGACGGCGTTTGCCATGGGTAAATCCGAAAAATACAAGAGTGAAGATTTGAAACTTGGGAAAACGCTTTATATCTGCGGAATCGCACTTGCGGCGGCGGTGTTTGTTATAAACCAGTTTGCAACAAAGCTGACCGCACTCCTGCCGCCGGTGTTCCTGTTCACCTTCATAAACGGCGGCGGAACTATAATATCCAC
>OGQP01001162.1_pt1 | contig 16174 bp, 8 predicted proteins | sample 1553251 | NCBI WGS metagenome assembly OGQP01 (sample SAMEA2580016, study PRJEB22360) | human gut metagenome | biome: human gut; feature: human-associated habitat; material: faeces | place: Denmark | collected 2008/2010 | reverse complement strand
GTACACATATCAAGCGTCTGACCCGCCGCACGATCTGCTTCAGCCGGAAAGCGATCATGTTATATGCAGTGTTAAAGATCTATTTCTGGGGATAAGATTCCCTACGGCATGCAGAAACAATCAAGTTTTATTGAGTTAGGCGCAAATTGCAATATAAACAAACAACGGACATTCCATTTGTATTAATGCAGAATAGTGGCAAACCCAGCCAATAAATTGATTGTAAATATTTAATATACAAATAATTGTATTCAGAAATGACGTGGCAATTTTGACAATTGAAATATTCTTACCTGCCAAAATCAAGATATGTTTTCACCATTCTGTATGAAGAATCATATCTAAAATGTGACACACACTTATTAGACATTCTCTTTCCATTCTTTTGCAGATTCAGTCAAACGGTACTTTTGTTTTGGGTGGTTAGGTAAGTTTGGATATAGACGTTCAATTGCTCCTTCTGCTAATGCTGGTTGGATATAGTTCTCTCTGAATCGTTTGACACTTTTCAAATCGAATAGCTCCATGATTTCTTTCATACCCATATACTCATCCCCCATCAATTCAATCAGTTGCTGAACTTGGATCGTAGTGGGGACATACTCAGGACCTACTTGAGTCGTACTTGGATCGTACTTAGGTCGTGTGAAAGTTATTATCACAAAGCCGCCGTCCCATCGCCAGACTGGTTCTTCTACACCTTGTTCACAGCAGGCATCTATTATGCGCTTGGCTCCGCTGCCCCAACTTTCCAGATAGGTTGATTTATAGAGAGCTTCGGCAATCTTAAGATTGTATGGGTATGATTCATGAGGCTCTTTGATTGATTCCGGTGTGATTTGCGGAGGGAATATGCCTGGATTAGCAATTTCTATGCGGTCATCATAGATTGCGATGCTGTTTGTCAGGTTATATTTCTCCCATTGACGGTGACAAAGCGAGTTTATAAGAGCCTCCCTCAAAGCCTTATATGGCACTTCAAGTTGTTCTTCGCGCTGCAAGCTATGATTAGTTATCTTGCCACCGAGATTAAGATGTTTGAAGAAGAATGCCATACCCGCATCAAGGAGGTCGAAAAAACCTCCCTCGACACGCTGGTTGTCGATAAACTCATTCTTGTCACTCCCTACGAAACGAGCCATTCGCAATCGAAATTGTGGATATGCATCGATATTATCGGAGAACAGCATGGCGGCCCCGTTGGTCGGTACACCATTCTTCAGCAACTTCCATTTAGCCAAAGTATCTTCAATTGGTGTGCTTATAGCACTTACCGGAATACGTCCGCCCTCTACGCCAAGGCGTATGCAACCTTTGATGCGCTTTTCGTTCAAGTCAGCAAGAGTGACGTCATCTGCCGGTTGACCTTCCCAATAATACATCTGGGGCTGATGCGCTCGGATGCGCTCGTCATACATCTCGTGTGGCATGATTTTTGTTATGCTCTCTACCTTGTAATAAGGACATCCGTGAAAAGTATAAGGCCGTTCGCCCCACACCCAACCATCAAAGTGCATTGCAATAACTTTGTGGCCGGGATAATTTGGCACATCAACATACTCGACATGGGCATCAACAGCCGGTTCAAGTCCGGCTAGAGCCTGAGCAATTTCCCGCTGAGTGTTATCCGTAACTTCCTGTCCTATTATCTTCAGCGACTTAGGCGTCACGCCGAAAATAAGCCAACCGCCCTCGGTGTTAAGAAATGCACACGCCGAGTGCATACCGTCCTTCAACTCGCCGGTAGTTTTCTTCAGCTCCAAAGTCCGCGACTCATCCGAAGCAATCAATGTCTTTATATCGTCAATTATCATTAATCAAGTTCTGTTTTTAATGTAATTTTCTTATTATTATAGTCAAACGTGCAGAAACATATCCGACAAAGGCATCAAGTTTCTCGAGAGTCCAAACTGCTGTTCCATTTTTAGTCGTGAGTTATACATGTAGTAAATTTAAATTTCTTTGATAATCCAGCCGAATTTGTCTTTAACATATTCTTGAAAGCGATAGAATTGGTTGCCCCATTGATGACAAACAACAAACTCTACACCATCAATGGTTTTCATAACTCTATCAGGGCTGATGAAATAACGTTTGTCATCATCAAAACCTTTTTTAATTCTATATTTTACGGACTCTAAAGTGGCAACTACACCATAACTCCCTTGAATTTCTTTAGGAAAGTCAGTAATAATATCAAGCCAAGTAGTTCGAGGATTTTCTTCCAGATAAAGCTTGACTGCCGCGAGAACTGTTTTTCTCTTATTGCGTGGTGTTGAACCATTAAGCGAATAAAGAGTACGACTACTAGATTCGTTGGTTAAAGAGACAGAATGATTAGTTGAACCGTTTGGTAATTGATCTTTACCATCAATGGTTTCAATCTTAACTTCTATACCCAAGCTAATCCCAATTTGTTTCATAAGGCGAATCTTCTCGGCTGTGTTACTATTGGTGTTGAGCCAATAGATTGATCCTATATCATCTGTGATTTTCTTGCAAGCGCTGATATACTTGAGATTGCGAATAGTGTCTACAAGGTAGCCTCCTTTATATGGAATTTTCATCTCGTAGACCAACTCAGGACCGATTAAACGAATAAATTCTATAAATTTTTGAGTAGAGTTGCCTTCAGTTATTTTATATGTGTCAAACTCTATCGAGTTTATGACAATCCATGCAGTTTCGGATGGCTTTCCTTTTATAGCTCTATCTTTTATAAGCTCCAAAGTCTCAGTATCAGCGACAACATTGTGTTCCTCACATTTTGTATCGGGCCTGGGGTTGATACAATCGACAACAAACTCCATGTATTGCCGTACTGCCTGGGGATAGACACTGCTAGTCTCCTTATTTACAAAATCATTCTGAATATCATCATACAAGTGAGAAATTACTGATGGGTCAGTAAGGTCATAGATGTAACCGGAATGATGATAATTCAAGACCTTGCTTCGCACGTAATTGCTTCTGGTGGCTGTGCAATATGCACCAATTGATGAAGGAGAAAAATTACGACCGTTGTTATTTTTCTTGCTTGATAAATATGTTCTAAAGCCTTCGGGGGTACATTTAAGCCCCTTCTGTGTAGTCGTAATGTCTGTTGCATGTGGTGATTCTGTCTTGACTAGACATTGTGGTTGAATCTCTGAAGGAAGTTGTAGTGGCTCTTCTCTCAACTCGCTTTTTAGCAATTCTCGGATTTCTTTCTCTCGCTTTTTAGAAAAGATCCAACCCATTCCACCTCGAAGCCGAGGATTGAAGTAACCTCCCTTGTCTTTGAAGACTTCAGAAAATGGCTTTGTATTACCATATACGGCAAAAGCCTTTTCCGAATAACTTTCAATACGCACTGTTGCTGAATTAGTGAAAGCAGGATCTATTAATGTACCTAGATCCGAAGGCCTGACGACCGGCGCATGAGCTACATTCTCTCTAATTGTTATTGTGTCGGCCAAGAACGGATTAATGTTGAAATTCCCATCAGCAACTTCACAATCAAACTTTTCACGAACAAAGAGCGATGAACCAGATTTGCAAAATGAATAATCTAACATTTTATCACCATCGAATTGGATACTTGCATCTATGGAGCAACGAAGCCATGAGATTCTGCTACTCAGGAATTGGAGTAGTTCCGGGAAAACATTCTCCTTAATATATTGCAATTCAAGGCTGTTGATTTCCTGACGAATATCAGCAACAACATCTTCGCCCGCATCCTTATGACGGTCGAGAGAAGCATATAGCTCTTTGAGTTTTAATATGTCGGTGTTGGTGACCATTATTTAATGGTAAATTCAGGCATCGGTTTGGAGAATGAACTTTCGCGATCAATGTTGGAGCATTGGCGACGAATAATATCCCTGCGGTGAATTGCAGGTCTGAAACAGTAGGTGTAAAACTCCTCCATATCCATGTCCTCTTTTTTGAGGATATGCGGGAAAAGGAGTTTCATATAAGCGGTGGCAATGCGCTGCACCGCTTTAAGATGTCGCATATCGGCACCCTGAGGTATTGAAACCGACTGGTTAACAATGGCAGAATATTCAGTCGCTGTGCGGAGTTGATGAAGAACTTCTGAGAAAAATTCAACATTAAGAGTCCAGTCGCGGAGTGCCATATCATTGGTAACACGTGGCAGGAGCCAGCCTTCAATGAAACCGTGAAAGCGGTCAAGCAGAGCCGACTCTTTGAAAGCTTCAGGCAATTCTTCAAGATAATTATCAGAGATGGGAAAACCGTCTTCTGACAAAGGGATATTCCCGAGAAGAATCAGACCACACTCCGACATAAACTCGTAGTTGTCAACATTGGTTTTGCCATACTCCAGATAGTTCTTCAGTATGGACCGCATCTCCATCGTATCGGTGAAACTGATTGACTGAATTTCATCGAGCGCTACAAGATCATGGTGAAGCATGATGCCGGGCGTCTTGCGAGTCTTGTCATAAAAGAGCTTGGCGCGAGAAACTTTGCCACCGCCAATGAGCCAAACGAATTTAGATAGATTACCAAATACATAGGACTTTCCGGTGCCCTTGGGCGCCAGCTCTATGAGGTTCAATCGCGGCTCAATGAACGGTAATAGGCGAGCGAGAAATTCAAGCTTCTGCGTCTTGCCGGAGAAAGCAGAAGGTGTGTACTCCATCGATGAGATGAGTACATTTATCCACTCGTCAGTGGTGAATTTCTTGCGGCACTCGCGGAATGAGTTCAAGTCAAGGCGTTCAAGCGGTCGGAATGGTTTATACTTCGACATTTCGATATAGCCCTTCGCCTTATCCTCCGGCGGCACATAAACGAGTTTTATAATGCCCCATTTTTCACCGTCAATCAAATCTTCCGGATATTGATCAACGACATGTTGAGGAATGAGCGTGTCTTGCAACTTAATGCCCATCTCCGGAATTTGGAACTGTTTTTTGCCCTTCGCAATATTGGTACTCACATCAAAGCGAGTTAATAAAGTGATGACATCTCCCTGTATCAGACGGCTTCTGATTGCATTGGAGTTAATGGGTATATGCTCGTCCAGAAATTGGACCAGCGCCTCGCGTTTCAGGTTGCCATTCATATCAATATGAGTGGCTATCAGATAGTCTTTAACGAAGGAAGGTAAATTACGACCAACAAAAACCTCGTTGTTATCGGGGCTCTTGTAAACGGCAGATTCCCGAAAGACTTCTCGTATTTTATTTCCTATTTCGCTCATATATCAAAGTCGTCTAAGCCCGAGCTAAAGCCCATACCGTAAAATTCGATTTCAAATTGAACTGGCTTGCCACGCATGGGCAAAATCGTAAGCTGGTGTTTGCCTTCGGTGGCAGCAGACAGCACGGCCTCCCATTGCAGACCATTCTTCGTCAACGGAATTTCTTGACCGTTGAAGATGACGGATGCTGACTGCGGAGCAGGCATGATGGTAAACGTAACCTTCTTCTCGGAGATAGGTAAACTTGTTTCTTTTACCCTAACTACATAGTCCTGCGGTTTCGCAAGGTCGTCGTTTGTTATGACGATGAAAGGTACAAGCACTTCCTCAGGAGTTGCTCCGCCATGAACTTCGTGAGTCGGTTTCTTGCCGAGCGAAGCATGGCAAAGGGCTACTTTGTATTTCTTACCGTCACGCTCATTGTTGTGAATTACAAAATTCATATCGTGTTCCAACTCACTGTCACTGTCGAGCGATACATACCGTCCTTCGTGCTTTGTCTTTGAATCGAGCTTCAAAGACTCGCTGTTACGCGACATGGCACTCAGACCATGATCGGAAACAATCGCAATGGTATGTTTACCCACTTTATTGTCATTGAGAATAGTTTCAACAATCTCTCTGACAATTTTCAGTTCCTTGATGAGTGTGCGGTACTTCTGATAGTGTCCGTCATGAGCAAGTTCATCAAGAGCTTCTTTTTTAAAGATTCTCTTATTATCTACCTCGAATGAATTGAGGTGTGTATTCGACGGAATAGATGTGCGCGCTACTTGGGTATGCACCGCCTCATATCCTGAATTAGATTGTTCGAGTAGGTAAAGAATATAAGGAATAAACTCAACTCCGAGGCCATCTACCCAATACACCTTATCAACAGGGTATTTTTTAGTGGTCTCAATGCCACTGAGAATGGTATGGCTATCGTCAAAACCATAATACCAATCATAGAAAGATTGAGCCGAACCGTTGCGCTCTTGAAGCAGATTCGTAAGGCTTTCAGTAACAACGTCCTTAATCTTAGCCGTACGGTATTGATTGAAATATTCAGGAATCCATGATTGACCGAACTTAACCGGAAGCGTTTCAAATTGAGTGAGGTAACCGTAAAGCTCGGGAAAGTAATCTTTTACATGACTAAGACCAAAATCTTTTTCTGCTCGAAGCACATACCACCCGAGGAATAACTCTTCCTCGAAATCGTATGTTGATGTGCAGAAGCGCCTTGCCAGTGTGAGGCTGTCGTCCTTTTGCGCGATGGTGATGATTTGCTCCTTAATCCACTCCTGATGTTCAGGAGGTGTAAGAGCACGGAATTCATCGCGTAAATCTTGCATCAACTTTCTGCGATTATCAAAATGGCGTTCGCGCTCGGCAGGGGTGACATAGAATATGCGCTCAGCTACATTTACAAACAGAGAATTACCGACTTGGAAATCATTGGTTTCCTCAATGATGGTACGTAAATATTCCGACATCTCTTGCGCTTTATAGTTAAGCGCATAGTATTTGAGTTGCCAACGACCAAACTTATTGGTGTCTTCTGACACCCACAAATCAAGAATGTCGGAGATGCTGATTGTCATCCGGTTGAAGTTTTTTTCAACGAATCGGGGGAAATCAAAAGCAGTCGGCGATGATTTCCCAATATGATTCAGCATTTCTTCCCAAAACGGCAGTTCATGTTCCTTATAGGCTATTGGTATATTCACTTCAAGAAACTCGGTGATAAATGTGTGGGCATTATCTACCGGCTGAAATGTGAAAATTGAGTCGGGCTTAGCATTTTTCCAACAATTGAGAATGGGACGGGCTCCGCAAAGTATTTTATCCTTCGGTGCTTGGGCTTTCCAAAAGCGCAACCATTCTCGCATGGTAGCAAGTGAGCAGATGTTCAGTTTCTCAGGTATGACAAATTCTTTGAAACGAGAAACGTACACCATAACCTTGTCGTCTTTAGGTGTATAGAATTGCCAGATGGGGGCACTTTCCTCAATGCGTCCGAAACTTTTCAGGAAGTCTGAGAAGCGATTGTGAAGTCCGATGATGGGTATGTAAATACGCTTCATTGGATTCTTGATGTCCTCTGTTAGAATTATTTCGTTGAAGAAGCCATTGAATTTTTCGACATCAAAAAATCTCACAAGTTCAGAGAACGGTGTGATAAGAGTTGATTTTTTGATGTCTCTCACGGCATCGCTTAGCGTGTCAACGGTGATAGTTTTGTCATCACCCTTTGCTAGATTTTCGATGTCGAGAAGTTCCACTTCAAGCTCCTTCACAAGGAATTTGGTTAACTCGCGGAACGCATCAAAATTGTTGAGCATAATGAACCGGACACAGTATCTCTGCGCTAATACATCCCGCGACTTTAAGTCGGCTGTGATGGCCGCTTCAAGATCCACTAACGAGTGGAGAACTTTTACTTTATCAGAGGCATCCATAATTAAAGACGTTTGAAGAATTCTGCTGTTTCGGGAAACTCGTCAAGCAGGTTGAGAATAGCCATTTGCCACATGGTATTTGGCATATTCGTTGTTTTGATTTTATCTTTAGCCTCTTTGATTACATCGGTGTTTGACTCGCCACCATTACTTCCTGTTTTACCGGTGTTATTACCACTTCCAGTACCAGTGCCTGTTTCGCTTCCACCTCCATTCCCGCTACCAGTGCCGCCCTGTGTCTTCTGTATGTAGAATTGAAGAATGGTCTTCTCCACATCCGACTCCTTTCGGAAAGCGATTTCACTGGGAAGCTGGTTAATCTTGGCTAGCATTTCGTTCCACCATGCCTTCTCTATTTTGATACCGCCAATGGCTTCCACGAAGGCAATGAACCCCTTCTCGTAGTTCTCCTTTTGGGTCAACAACAAGTTGAGCTCAACGTGGTCAATTTTGATATTGCGATAGATGTCCTTAATTTTGTCGACCGACGGAGACTCTTGTGTAAAGAGGTCAATTAGCGAACGAAGGGCTTTGTTCAGGTCGGATGACAAACCGGGAATGTGTAACAGCGTCCATAGGGGATGTCCTGCGAATGTTTTGCAGAATTCCTGAATATACCACTTGGCGTTATCAAGGCTCTTGACCTCGCTTGCTTTAACTTTGAGAATTTTTCCAAGGTCAAAGGTGTCGAATAGGAGCTTTGCAAGCTCACTTTCCTCCTTGGAGCCGAAGCGTAGTAACATTTTGGTGCTGTGTTCCGATTTGCCCTCCTTCCACATTTTAAACAGGTCATGCACCATACCCGCAAGAGCTTCGTCAGAGATGGGCTGTGAGATTGTGGTCTGGAACAGTTCACCTTTATACTGACGAAGGCCATAGGCAACAGCTGCACAGTTGAGCATCGAGGTAAACATACCGTAAGGTTCCTGGATGAACGAAGCAAGTACGTCGGACAGGCTAAACTTGTCGGCGGAGTCCTTGCGGGCTTTCTCCATACATGTTCCCACATGGCGATATATCTCCACGAGCCATGAGTGGCTGTTGAGTGCATTTTCAGACAGTTCACCATCGCTCTTGACCAAAGTGTTGCCGTTTTCCTCAAATAAATATTTGAGCGATACGGCATTACCCTTGAACGTGGTCAACTGGTCGCGGTTTTGGGCTTGGAGAACCTGCTGAATTACCGTCGGGCAGTTCTTATCACTGAAGAAGGTATAAGGCACTAATACTCCCTTTGGGAATTTCAGTGTTTCGAAACCCATAGTATATACCTTGGCACTGAGCTTATTGTTGATGAGGTCAGGCAGCTGCTCAATGGTGCCCTCGCAATAACTCTGGCCGTTGAAATAAACAGCATAAGTATTGTTGCGAAGCTGGGTTATCCACTTGGTAACAAACGCATGGGCAGCACGTTCATATTCCTTGCTTTCTGCCTCATTAAAGTGGCTCTTAGCTACTTTTGCTGTGGCAACAGCATCGATGAACTTGTTATATGTCTGGGTAGAAAGCGTTTCGTCGGCGAGGACAACTATCAGATTGTCAAACTCCTTTGAAAATCCATTGAGCACAGCCATTTTCATGTCGCGGTTTTCCTCGTTAAGAGAGAGGAAGAATGCCACATGGAGGTAGTTAGGCTTGTCCGAAGTAAACTTATTGAGTTTGCTGCGAAGGAGCGGTTCAGAGTCTTCGCATGAGAAGAACTGAATGGCGGTTTCTCGTTTTACTGAAACGCCAATTTGGAACAACTCTTGCAACGACTCTTTGCTTGCTATGTCGTAGTCAAAAACAGTCGTTGCGGTTTTATAAACCGACTGCTCATCCTGACGACGCTTATTCATCTCGTTCTGATTATAGGAAGTGCCACGAATCTTGAACTCGCCGAAAATGTCACGAACCACAATCTTGTTTTCATCAAGCCAGTTCAGAATATCAATTATTTTGCTGTGAGCGCGGTCACCAACAAAGATATAGCCGATGACCTTGTCATTGGGCGTCATTAGTTCAATTGATTTCTTAAACTTTGGGGAAAGTGCGTTAAGCAGAAGTATTGATTTGAATACACGCAAGTAGTCCTCACCCTCAGCCTTCACCTTATCTTCAAACGAGTTGAACATTCCTGTGAAAGTCGCGCAAGCTGGATCGGAGTCAAACGACGGATAGAAGAAATCCCAAAGCGTATCGGCGGTCATGAGCATATCAATGCCGAAATAATCCTCATTATTAAGGAATGCCTCAAAGCCGGTTTCGCTGTCATGCATGAACTTAATCACGCTTCGGTTCGATGAGCCTATATAGTTTGAGATTTCCGAGCAAAGGAATGCCGTATAAGGATGCAAAGGAAGGAGACTCTTGATATGGCATTTTTGGTCGATGTTCCCATTTGTGAGGAAGTCGAGTACATTCTCAACCTTTGGAAGAACCTTTAATCTGAGGTCCTTGAGCATCTGATTCGACTCCTCGTCAGGGATAGTAAAACTGTGACGCATGATCAAATATGTGCTCAGGCTATCCATCTTATATTCGATTTCGTCGAAACGGTCGCTCATCTTGGTAATATCCTTGCCTTTAGTGTCGATCGACTGAGACTCAACGCGGTGAGAGATTAGGAACAGGAACACATTGTTATTCTGAGATTTTTCGGCAATGTTTTGCAGTACGTTGATGCGATCGCTTTTCAGAGTGTCCATCACCGATGTAAACTCATCCCAGAAGATTATCAAACCGTCAGCGATGCCGCGTTTTTCGATTTCTTTCTCGACTTCGGCCAGCCAATCACTGATTGAAGTTTGTTCGAATACTGAGCCAATGGTTTCTCGTATAGCCTTTTCGATGGCTATATAAATTGAGGCACTACCATTTTCTAACATGCTTATGGCTTCATTAGCATTGCAGATTATATCATCAAGCTCCTGAGAGTTTGGCAATACTTCCTGCTCGAAGATGCGACGATGACCTTCAATCCAATTGATGGCGGCAGTGAAATCAGAAGCTACGACAAAATCCGGAGCCTTTGACTTCAGTTCAGCTGTTACTGCACGTTGAAGAGAAAGAATAAAGCGGGGAATATCGTATGCTTTCTCCACACCCTTCAGGGTTACGGGGAAATAATGTTTCTTCTGACGAAGGTTGCGGATTTGCGCTTTGAGTGCAGGGTCTTTAATATTCTCAATGTAAGCATTGATTGTATTAAAATCATCGCAAAGCAGATGTTTGATAACTGCACTTGCGTGACTTTTGCCAGTGCCGAAAGTGCCGCGCACCCACACGCTCTTGCGCTTACTCCCCTCACTTGATGTGATGTCGATCAACGAGCGTTGAAGCATCTCGTTGAATTGAGCTGTGGGAATAAACGACTGCCATGATGCTGCCCCCTCGTCCAGTATATCATATACCGGGAGGAAATCTTGCAGATGAATGAAATCAGAATATTTAAAGGCCATAGTATTGTCTATTGTTTCTTATTTGAGCATGAGTTTGATAATATCCTCCGAAGTGAGATCATCACGAAGGATAATGTTATCAAGACCCATCTTAAGCTCGACACGGAGCACGTGATTCATGTCTTGCTCCAGCGAGCGAAGGGTCTGTTCAAGCGGTTCGCGTTCGATGCCAAATTGGCGCACGATACCGTCGGTCTGCTCCGGGTTGTAGAGCTCCGAGACGGTCAGCGAACGACGTCCGGTTTTCTCGGCATAACGATACATCGAGTAGGCGGTGGCCACGAGCGACAGATTGTTGTGTGGCTTGCGAGTTATGCCCGGTTTACGATTTACAATAATAGGCACTGCGACTGGAACTAACGAGCTGAGGGGACTTTCCTTGAAGGTATTCAGAAGTGAGTTGAGAGGATTCTTCAATGTCCGATCCTTCAAATCAGGGAAAGATTCTTGAATCATTATTTCAAGTTCTTGTTTTGTAAAATTACGGTCGTAGGTGACGTTGGAGAAAAACCATTTAGCAATCTCTGAGTTTTCAGTAAGATTGATGAAAATGATTTCCCAAACAGCCTGAGTATTCTCAGCATATACATCTGCCATCAATTTTCCGATTTCAGTAATAGATTTGTCAGATGTGTTAAGTATGCCGGCCTCTCTGATCCAATTGGTAAAAGGAGGAATTTGATAACGGGGATTGAGGCCATGGCTATCGTTGTCGAAGAATGTCTCGAAGGTAGCAAAATATTTTTTGAGCCACATTTCACGAAGCCCCATACCGTCATTGTATCTATTGATACCAGATTTGATAGACTGCATTTTGTTGACTTTTTCTCCACTTGATATGCTGACAGAACTTGCAGAAAGGCATCCTTTTCCGTCAAATTCTATACATTTCAAGCAGTGTATACATTTGTTTTTATTAATTTTTACTGTTGGTACGACAGAAAGAGCACCAGTCGGACATTCTACTTCGCAGACTTCGCAATGAATGCAATAAGTCGCTTTATACAGCACTCTTTTTAAATGGCTTAATAGCACGACATCATTTTCAGTTTCCCAAACCTCGATTGAACAGGTATTGGGTGCTTCATATGTCATGGTAAATTTTAAGAGTCTATTCCGATATTTAAGCGTTCCTGTAAATGCGTTATTTTCAAACGATCCTTGAATATCGCCTAGCGCAGAGAACCAAGTTAATACGTCCTCACGTGGAGCAACTAATGTCGCTCTGAAGTTGTTGCCTTCTTCAACGAAAGTCAGACCAGCGGAACAATCTACAGTTCTTCCGCCGGCACGTTCTTTCCATTTACCTAATTTTATATAGTTTTCAATTCCAGAAACCTTAGATTTTTCCAAGGACTCTTTGATAGCTGTAATAAAAGGGCTTAACGAAGAAGGATATACCTTCGAAGCTATATTTTCGCTCCATTTAGATGAATATGGGCAGATAATACATCCGACACGGGAGAATCCTATGCGGTATGCTTTATTAAAAGGAAGTGCATTCAATAGAATGTAGAGGTAGGTTTCGGTTGCATTCCACGATATAATCGGGCTAACGTTTATGATGTTATTGTGTTTCGCGTTTTTGCCTATTCGGCTTCGACTTGCTCGATTTGCACTTTCCTCATTACGAACGCCGTCAAAAAGAATTGCAGATGGTTGTTTATTGTCGCCTTTAATCTCTTTAAGCAATCGAGCCAGAGGAGCTGACTTCATGATGCTACAGCACCAACGAAGTACACGACTCGGTGCACCCATCTTATCCCAATAATACATCAAAGGCTGATGATTTTTAGAGATGTAGAAATTCAGCCTCGGATATTTTTTCTGATAATAATTTTTTACTTCATCGTAAAGAGATAGTGAAGTAGGTAGCTCATAACCGGTGTCGGAGTAGATTACAACTAAATCATCACTGGGGATAACTCGTGTTACCAAATCAAGAATAACTTGCGAGTCCTTGCCGCCGGAGAATGAGCAAACAAACATGTCAATTTGGCTCTTGAGTAAAACCGATTTACCCTGCTGTTGAATTTGGTCGAGCGGCATAATGTCGAAACTGTCGCAAGACTCTTTAACCACAGCATACTCCGTCTTGGTCTTCTTCGTTAGATTCTGTGCCAATTTCTGGAAATCAATATCCGGATTGATTTCTTTGGCTTTTTCTGCAGCTTTGTATTTCCGATATTCCCCATTGATAAATTCCATTGCTTCATGTTCAATTAAAAAAATGGAGTCTTCATTCACCTTACGAAGTGCAGCCATATTCACTGGCTCAAGAGTAATGTTTGGGGCAGGAACAAAAGTGAAAGTATGTGATTCGTACAAATCACCGCCACTGGTTTCCAGTACCAGCTCTCCTTTATAGAAATAGCGACGATCGCAGGCCCAGAGGAGCGGTTCGTTGCAGTGGGGATAAGTCCAGCCTATACGGTCAAGTCCGAGGAAATCAAGTTCTTCCCAGAACACCGGGCGCGGACATACGTTCAATGCTTCGCCCGATGGTGGTGCCATCGTCAGGCGAACGCCATTGTTCTCTTTATCCCATACGACCTTGAACATTTGTCTATTACTTTGTTGGACATAATAACTCTCTCACATCCACATCAAGGAAGTGAGCAATTTCTTGAAGCTGGGTAACTGACGGCTGAATCTTATTATTGCACCAACGTGAAACAGTAGTTTCATTTTTACCAACAGCAACACAAAGTTGCTTAGCAGAAACTTGTTTTTCTGCTAATACAGCTTTGATTCTGTTAACTGGTATAGGCCTATCTTCAGTTTTCATTGCGTTACAACTTCTTGTAATATCCTGCATAGATAACTCAAATGTCCGAAAAAACCAAAGAATAGCCCTAAAAAAGTCGTTGTAATAGACTGTTTTAACAGTTTCAAAATCCTCTATATTATGTGTCGAAATAAAATCTATTCTAAAGTCTGGTTGCCCTTTGGGAGGCGATAGCATTTCTAAATTTCCGAAAAGTTTTTGCAGCTGATCTTCTTCCCAATCGTCATTAAGATCTATAATTTCACAATGTGAACCTACTTTATTTTGATGGCAACATCAAAAATTACAAAGAATCTTGTGATAAAGCTGGACTACTTAGTCAAATACAACCAATTGCACGACAAGAAAGCATAACCCTTGAAAAACAAGTTTTCTAAACTTGCATATCTACAGCAAACTACGTACATTTGTACCGTTAGCAGGTTCTTAAAAGACGATTCCGGACAGTAGATCATAAGGTTAGTATCCAAATCGTTACCTGACACGAGAAAGAATATAGCAAGTATCTGATTACAGGATATTTCGGAGAGTTAAGTTCATTTCCCGTCCTCTCCGCTGAATTTGTTGTATGAAAGTAAACCTACGAGTCATTGATTCGTAGGTTTTTTATTGCCCGTAAGCTTGTCGCCGGGAACATCCGGAGGAAGGGAAAGAACGCCGTTAAAACGACTGCCGGGCCGATGCGAAGTTTTCTTTCGGGAAAAGAGCCGGATTGGACCGGCCAAAGCTATTTTAACAAAAAAAGACGGTCGGAGCTATGTGTAAGGCTATTTTGTTGTATATTTGAAGCATACATGGGGAGTGCCCGGGAAAAAGAAAGCCCCGTGCGGCCGGAAGGTAAACGGACGCGAAAACCGGAAAGCATCGAGATTTACAAAAGAAATAAATACGAAATCCGAATACAATTCATTCATGTCGAAAACACCGATATCTTCCGCGGCTTTCGGAGACACGAAACCGCATTACATGATCCTCGACGGATTGCGCGGCGTGGCCGCCATTATGGTCGTATGGTTTCATATATTCGAAGCCTATGCGACGAGTCATCTGGATCAAAAGATCAACCACGGTTATCTGGCTGTCGATTTCTTCTTTATTCTGTCCGGTTTTGTCATTGGCTATGCTTACGACGACCGCTGGAAAACGATGACCGTGAAGGATTTCATCAAACGCAGGGTCATACGCCTTCACCCGATGGTCGTCATGGGGGCTGTGATTGGGGCGGTCATGTTTTATTTCCAGGGATGTCCGGTGTGGGACGTTACGAAGGTGACGGTCGCGGCCCTGTTGCTGGCCACGTTCGTCAATGCGCTGTTGATCCCGGCTACGCCCGGCACCGAAATTCGGGGCCTGGGGGAGATGTATCCGCTGAACGGGCCGAGCTGGTCGCTGTTTTTCGAATATATCGGCAATATTTTGTATGCTTTGATTATCCGTAAATTTTCTACGAAGGCCCTTGCGGTATTGGTCGTCGCGGCCGGATGCGGCCTGGCCGCTTTTAGCATCTTCGGGCCTTACGGCGATATTTGCGCCGGGTTTTCGTTGACCGGGACGGAGTTTACGGGAGGATTTTTTCGTTTGCTGTACGCTTTCTCCGCCGGGTTGCTTCTGTCCCGCGTTTTCAAGCCGGCCCGTGTCAGGGGGGCCTTTTGGAAGTGCAGCCTGCTCGTGATTATTCTGCTGGCCGTTCCGCGCCTGGGCGGAGCCGATCGCCTGTGGATGAACGGTTTGTACGATACGGTTTGTTTCGCCCTGTTTTTCCCGCTGATCGTTTACTGGGGAGCCTCCGGCAAAATTACCGACCGATATACGAACCGGGTTTGTAAGTTCCTGGGAGATATATCCTATCCTTTGTATATGGTGCATTATCCGTTTATTTACCTTTATTACGGATGGGTCAAGAACGAAGAGCTTACGTTCGGCGAGTCGCTGCCCGGAGCCCTGGCCGTAGTCGTCGGAAGCATCCTGCTGGCATATATTTGTTTGAAATTGTACGATGAGCCTGTCCGTAGGTATTTGGCCAACCGTTTTTTGAAGTCGAAGAAACGGTAAACCGTCCGAATTTTATTCGACCGTATTTTCGACGGACGCCGGTTCCGCGATGCCTTTTGCCGGAGCCGGCGTAGGGACGTCGTTCCGAGAAGCAGCGCGCGCGCCGGCCGGCCGGTTGCGTATCGCTTTGTGGATGTTGTACCGGAACGCCAGGCAGGCCGAAATGAAATACACGATGCACTGAATCCACAGCGTCACGTATTCGCGTTCGATATCGGCCATACCCGCTCCCATG
>OGQP01001154.1_pt1 | contig 16252 bp, 7 predicted proteins | sample 1553251 | NCBI WGS metagenome assembly OGQP01 (sample SAMEA2580016, study PRJEB22360) | human gut metagenome | biome: human gut; feature: human-associated habitat; material: faeces | place: Denmark | collected 2008/2010 | reverse complement strand
CTCTCGGCTCTTTTTTATATAAATTTGTAATTTACACCATTATATGGACTTTATCTACGCAATAGCGAAGTTGATAGAGGATAGTAGGTTTTGGCAAGTTTCTGGTGATATTCGGGAGTGGTAAGAAGTTGGTTTTGCCGCCTGTTCTGACAAGGATTGCTAAAGCCAGTCCTTAGGAAATGATTCTTAGGGACTGGCTTATTTAGCTGTCTTATTTTGTCAACGCTTCACACCTTGACAACAAGCATATATAACAAGTATAATTGAAATACCGTGCAGCCGGGGTAGTAGCGGCACCTTGAACCTGCAATCCGCTATAGCAGGGGTGATGTTCGGCAGAGGGCTGATATTTATGGAGCAGCCCGGTGTAAGTGGTGTTGACATTTGGGTCTTTCACGACGGAAATCCACGAACCATGTCAGGTCAGGAATGAAGCAGCATTAAGTGGGACCTTCCGGGTGTTGAAAGGGTGCCTGGATCGAGCTAACTGCATCGGTAACGTCTGTGGATATCAGTTCGAAGCCGGACGCACGGCTTTTGTTATTAAAATGTTACTCGTCGCAGCTAATTTAGGAATGTCAGGCAGATTCGTCATGCTTGCATGTAAGAAACTGTATGATATTCCTAAATTATCCTGCGAAGCAGGAACTTAACCGACATAAGTAAAACATAAGCTGCGAAGCAGCGGCAGACGCCGGAGGCGGATGGTTTTACGCATGAGGTTAAGGGCTGCGAAAGTAAAGACAGCGCAGAGGGAGGTAACCATGTCATATCAGGCTTTATACAGAAAATGGCGTCCGGACAATTTTAATGATGTCAAAGGACAGGATACAATAGTAACAACTCTGCGAAATCAGATTAATGCAGACAGAATAGGCCATGCATATCTGTTCTGCGGAACAAGAGGAACTGGTAAGACATCAGTTGCCAAGATATTTGCGAAGGCAGTTAATTGTGAGCATCCGGTTGATGGCAACCCTTGTGGGGAGTGTCCGACATGCAAGGCGATTGCGGCTGGAACAAGCATGAATGTAATAGAGATAGATGCGGCATCTAACAATGGTGTCGATAATATAAGACAGATAAGAGAAGAAGTACAGTACTCACCGACAGAAGGAAGATTCAAAGTCTATATAATTGATGAGGTTCATATGCTTTCAATAGGAGCGTTCAATGCATTGTTAAAGACATTGGAAGAACCTCCTGCATATGTAATATTTATACTTGCTACTACAGAAGTGGCGAAGATTCCTATTACAATCCTTTCAAGATGTCAGAGATATGACTTCCACAGGATAACAATAGAGACAATTGCCGCAAGACTGTCAGAACTTATGAAGGCGGAGGGACTGAATGTAGAGGATAAGGCAATAAAATATGTTGCCAAAGCTGCAGATGGTTCTATGCGAGATGCGTTAAGTCTGTTAGACCAGTGTCTGGCATTCTATCTGGGAAAAGACCTTAAGTATGAAAATGTATTAGATGTACTTGGGGCAGTTGACACGGCGGTATTTAGTAAAATGCTTTCAACAATTCTGTCAGGAGATGTTGCCGTGTGCATGTCACTTATGGAAGATCTGATAATGCAGGGAAGAGACCTTTCACAGTTTGTTACAGATTTTATATGGTATCTTAGAAATCTGCTTCTTATTAAGACAACTAAAGATGCAGAAAGAATTGAAGATGTAATAGAAGTATCGGCAGATAATCTTGAAGACCTGAAGAAGGATGCACAGAATGTTGATATAGATACACTTATGTACTATATAAGAGTGTTGTCAGAATTATCAAATGACCTGAAGTTCTCTACACAGAAGAGAGTTAAGACAGAGATAACATTTATAAAGCTGATGCGTCCGGCAATGGATAACAGTCAGGATATCGGCGATGTTGTAAGCCGTGTGACAATGCTTGAAGGGCAGTTACAGAAAGTACTTGATGATATTAAAAGCGGCAGACTTGTAAATGCAGGTGCTGCGGGAGGCCAGGCAGCAGTACAGCAGCAGACTCCAAAGAAGCCTGTAGTTAAGCGTGTATATGACGCTGTTCCGGAAGATGTTAAGGCAATTGCGGCAGGCTGGAAGGATATCATTGCAACGATAGATGATCCGGTTAATCAGACATTTTTACAGGCTGCACATGTTACATTAGCAGAAGATGGAATTAGTCTTGAAATTATGGTAGAATCACTTAGTGCCTATAATTCACTCAGCAGACAGGAAGTTATGGAGAGCATAGAGAATGTAATTGAGGAGAGAACAGGAGTAAGGGTTTCAATTAAAGTGACTAAGCTTAACGATGATGAGGATTTCCACAGCAGATTTGTGGATCTTAAGGAACTCGTAGGCATAGATATAGAAGTAGATGATAAGGAGGAACTTATATAATGGCTAAAAGAGGTGGTTTTCCAGGAGGAATGCCTGGTAATATGAATAATCTGATGAAGCAGGCACAGAGAATGCAGCGTCAGATGGAGGAGCAGCAGGCAGAGCTTGAGAATAAGGAATTCAGTGCGACAGCAGGCGGCGGAGTAGTTGAGGTAACTGTTACAGGTAAGAGAGAAGTATCTAAGGTTAAGATTGACCCTGAAGCAGTTGATCCAGATGATGTAGAGATGCTTGAGGATTTAATCGTAGCAGCTACTAATGAAGCTTTAAGAAAATGCGAAGAAGAGTCACAGGCACAGATGGCTAAGATTACTGGAGGACTTGGAGGATTAGGCGGAGGCTTATTCTAATGGACATCTACAGTGGTCATATTAACAGATTAATTGAAGAATTGTCGAGATTACCAGGGGTTGGGGCGAAGAGCGCCCAGCGCCTGGCATTTCACATTATAAACATGCCTGAGTCTGAGGTTAAGAGCCTTGCAGACACAATGATTGATGCAAAGCAGCATATTCACTACTGTAAGGAGTGTTTTACACTTACAGATGAAGAACTGTGTCCGATATGCCGCGACCAGAAAAGAGACCATAAGACAATTATGGTAGTTGAACATACAAGAGATATGGCGGCATATGAAAAGACAGGAAAGTACGAGGGCGTATATCATGTTCTTCATGGAGCAATAAGCCCGATGCTTGGAATCGGACCGGCTGATATCAGGTTAAAGGAGCTTATGGTAAGGCTTCAGGGAGATGTTGACGAGGTTATTATCGCAACTAATTCCAATCTGGAGGGTGAGACAACAGCAATGTACATAAGCAAAATGATAAAGCCAACAGGAATTAAGGTGACAAGAATTGCAAGCGGAGTTCCTGTCGGCGATCTTGAATATATCGATGAGGTTACACTTTTAAGAGCATTAGACGGAAGAACCGAGCTTTAAATTTGGTGAAGAACCAAGCTTTAAGCTTAATGTCCTGGCGCACCGGGCGTTAAGACAATATGTGTAAAATGCGTGCGCAGAAATGAAGAATACTATGGCAGAGAATATGACAGGTGATATCATATCGGATCACCGTGAACGAATGCTTAATCTGAAGAAATATTATCCTTTCTTCAGACTGATAGACACATCATTTTCTAATTTCAAGGATGGCAAATACGAAATCCTTGATATGGGCTATATAGTTATGGCGGTTCTCCGTTTCTTTATAGAGGAGAATAATTTTAAGGAAAAGGATGTTACATATCCCGAATATCTCGATTTCTTAAGGCTGATACTTAAGAGAGATTTCGGGCTTGATTTGAATGAACAGGACAGCAAGGAGATTGCTGATTATATATTTGATAAGATAAAGAATGATGGCAGGCCATTTGAATTCTCGTATTTTGATCCGGTGGACAGGAAAAAGAGAGTATCAAGAATGAAGATAATCGAGAGTTCGATAAGAGACAATACCGTGTGGTATTCGATAAGCCCTGATGCTATTGAATTCTATCTTGATACCAAGGAAATCAAGGACGAGAGCAGGATAAGCGTATCCCAGCTTCTTCTTGAAAAAATGATTAATTCACAGAACTTCCGTGGCGGAGTTGAAGTAGTTGAAAGAATCAACGAAGAGGTCAACCGTCTTAAGTTAAAGAAGAATGAAGTGCTGACAATTCTGTCGGGCGATGTATTTGCAGGAATAGAGGCTTATGAGGAATTCGTCAAGACAGGAATGAAATGGTTTGATGATGAAGAAAAGCTTTTTAAGAAGAACCGTGACCTTATTGCAAAATCAATTGAGAAGCTTAATGCATCGGGCAGCACAGGCGAAGGCTATTACAGGACGATGAACGAAATATACAGTCTTGAGACTCAGCTTAAGCAGGCAATGAACAGGCACAGCGAGCTGTTAAAGGATTGTACAGAAATGCAGAAGATGACCGATGACGCAGTAAGACGCGCCAAGCTTGGCAGATTAAGAAGCCATATGGATTTCACATCGGCACTTTCAGATATGATTAAGAGGGACAATGCAGATATATTAGTCACAATGTTAAGTCCGCTTCTAAAGCCGAACATAAGAAAGACATTTGACCTGATAAGCATTGATGATGCGCTTATGGTGAAGCCTCCAAGATATGAGGAGAAAGAGCTTATAAGCAACGAAAGACCGGAAGATATTGAATTCGCAGATGAGATTGAAGAAAAGAGAATTAAGGATAATTACGTATTCCTTATGAAAAATCTCATTGTGTGTTTGAAAAAATCGGACATTATAACACTCGGTCAGTTTGCAGATGCAATGAAGAGGGCGTATGGTGAGCAGGTTTTAAGAAATGCAGATTTCTTCTCTTTCTTTGTTAATCTGTGCCAGAAGGATGAGTACCAGCTTGGCGGTGATGCGGGAGAAGATACATTTCTTGATGCATACTTAGGGGAAGGCTTTAAAGATACGGAAAGCTTTACATTTGCAATAAGAAAAGGGCTTGGCGGGCAGGTTATATTGTCGGATAACTGTATGATGGCAGATGTTGAATTGGTACGAAAGGAAGCACATGGAGAATAGAAATCTAGATAAGGCGCTGGACATAGTTTCCAAGCTTATCACAGGGGAAAATGTGTCTGAGAGGGGCGAGAATGCAGCTCTTTATCAGGAATACAATAATAATGCAGAAGTGTATGACATCGTTCATATGTCACTTAAGAAACTTAATCTTAACATATATGAATATAACAATGGTCTGTATGTGAGTGCAGGTGATAATAACAGGGTGTTTGGATATTCCAACGAGGAATTAAGAAATGTACTTGGGTTAAGAGTTAATAAAGAATTATATCTTGCGTATTTCATAATCTACAACATAATAACAGAGTTTTATTCAGATACAATGAGTTCAACTTATGCTGAGTTCATAAGACTTGAGGACATCATTAAAAATGTTGATAAGACAACAGGTGGTATTGTCGATAAGAGCGCAGGGCTTGTGCTTGATGAGGTTGAGGAGAACAGCTTTAAGCAGATAGCACTTACATGGGACGAGCTTCCGGTGACAACAGTAGAGGATCAGACAGGAGCGAGAGCAGCAAGAAATTCAAAGTCGGGTATGGTAAAGCTTGTGCTTAATTTCTGCGTTGCGCAGGAACTTTTAGTTGAGAGTCAGGACAGATATTATCCGACAGACAGATTCAGAAGTCTTATAGAGAATTATTTTGATGATTACAGAGGACGATTTGCCGAACTTATGAATGGAGGACGCGATGCCACAGATTAACAGAATCAGAGTTAATAATGTTAAATATAATTTCGGTACACAGGTGTACGACGATTTCGTGATGCGCTTCAACTGCCAGAATACTATATATGACCTTGCCAATGGCGGTGGTAAGAGTCTGCTTATGCTGCTTCTTATGCAGAATATGATTCCTAACTGCACACTTGATGACAAGCAGCCTATTGAGAAGCTTTTCAGACAGGGAAGCGGTAATACATGTATTCATTCTTTGGTTGAGTGGAAGTTAGATCCATGTTATCAGAAGGATGGTTTCAGGTTCATGACAACTGGTTTCTGTGCAAGAAAGGGAAGAGGCACAGACGATGAGAATCAGGATGGACAGGAACAGACAGCTGCACCGACAGCAAGTGTTGAATACTTTAATTACTGCATATTCTACAGGGAGTTTGGCGATAACGATATTAAGAATCTTCCACTTGTAAGTAATGGAGAGAGAATTACATATAACGGACTTAAGGCTTATCTTCGTGACCTTGAGAAGGGCGGGTACAAATATGTTGTTAAGATATTTGACAGAAAAGGTGATTACCAGAGCTTCATAAGCAACTACGGAATATATGAGAGTGCATGGGAAATTGTGCGTGGAATTAACAAGACAGAGGGACATGTAAGAACATATTTCGAGTCAAATTATAAGACAAGCCGTAAGGTTGTTGAGGATCTGCTTATAGAGGAGATTATCCAGAAATCCTTCAATAACAAGTTGTCAGTTGATAATGATGAGGGCATGATGGCTCAGACTCTTATGGATATTAAGGACAAGTTAGTGGAGCTTTCAAAGAAACACTCACAGCTTGGAGCATATGACAGCCAGATTGCAGCTATCGACAGTTTTAAAGAATATCTGTCGACATATGAAGCATTTTACAACAGAAAAGAAGAAATAGAGAAGCAGCTATATGACCTGCTTCTTGTTGCTATGCGGGAAAGTGATAAGAAGGATAAGGAACTTAAGAGTCAGGATGACCTTATCACTAAGATGTATGATGAGCTTGCACACGAGAAGGAAGCTATAGCAGTTGCAGAGGTTATGTCTGAAAAGAATTCGATGGCAGGAGTTGAGAGCCTTGTTAATGAGACAAGAAAGGCACTTGAACTCAAGAACGCTGCAATTGAAGAGGCAAGAGGAAAGCTTTCTTTGATGGAGTCTGCGGGTGATTATAAAGATTATGCAGAATATGAGAAGTCCTATAAAGGACTTCAGATTGCGATAGATAACAGATTAAGAGAAGATACGGATATAACAGCAGAGTTAAAGATACTTGCTGCAGGTTACAGAAAATTCTATGAGACAGAGACCAGAAGACTTAAGGAAAAGCTTGATATAGCAGCTAACCGTGTTAAGGCTCTGGAAGTCAGATTATCAGAGGCTAAGGATAATCTTAGAAATGCTGACAAAGAGGCGGCAGGTCTTGGCAGTCTTTCGGATAATCTTGAGAATGAGATACAGGAATTACAGACACAGCTTGGAGTAGCTTTATCAGAGGCAGGAACTGTCGTATGTGAAAATGCGTCTGAAGAATATGATAAGTCATTCAGGGATAAAGAACTGTTAAAGAATGAAGAGACAAGAATGTCCGAAAAATTCAATGATGTGCAGCAGCAGTTAATGTCACTTAATGAGACAATATCTGCCAATAAAGCACTTATTGATATATTCACAGAGCAGTCAGAAAAGCTAGAAAAGGCTGATGAAGCTGGTAATGCAGATGCTGAGCGTATGGGCAAAATCCGTGAAATATATAGTGCAGATAATGACGAGGCAATGCTTTCGGTTATTCTTGAGACTTACCAGAAGATGCGCAGTGAATTTACAGAAGAGTGTAAGGCAGCACAGGAACTTGAGAACTTTATTGACAATGCAAGAAAGGGAACATATATCTGTAAGAGTCCTGAGAGAGACAGGCTTAAGGAATACCTTGAGAGCCAGTACGGTTCAGATGTTGTTGAGGGACATGAGTGGTTTGCAGCCCTGAATGCAGGACAGAAAAGAGATGTATTAAAGAGAACACCTTTCGTTGAGTACGCATTTATAATAAAGAACGATTTCGAGAGAATCAAAGCAGATGAGATGCTTAAGGATTTTGGCAAGGGTGCGGTTGCTTATCCTGTTATAAGCGAGCAGGTGCTTATTGATACTAAGTTAGAGATTAACAAAGACCTGATTGTATTCGCATTAAAGGATATGTCGTTCCTGCGTGATGAGGCAAAGCTTGAGACACAGATTAAGCTTGCACAGGAGGAGCTTGAGTCGCATAAGGCGCAGGCAGGAAAGCTGGCCGACAGAATGGAGCTTGTGTGGAATGATTATACATTTGCACTTGTATATAATGCTGTGTCTGGAAAGGTGGATGTGTCCGAGGCAGAAGCAATCAGATTAAAGATTGCTGACAGCGAGGCTGCAATTATTGAGGCTGAGAAAAAGAGAAGTGTGTTAAATGAGGTTAAAGAGCAGCTTTCAAGGAACCTCGCACAGACAAGAGATGATATAGAAGAGAAGGAAACAGCATGCAGCCGGCTCTCGCGTATTATGGAGATGAATATTTCTATAGATAAAAAGTATGAGCGCTTAAAGGGACTGAAGGCTGATGTGGACAGTGCAAGAAACCGCATATATGAGTGCGAGGAGGCAGCAGCTTCTGCTAATTCTGAGTATGATACCGCGAGAGATTTCGAGGACAGTACAAGAAAGGCATATGATGAAATCATTAAGTCATGGGAGGAGCAGTACGCACCTTATTATGATGAAAATGTTTCAATAGAAATCGATGACGATACATACCGTCTTGATAAGGATGAAATAGAGAGCAGATTCACCGGATTAAAGACAGCACTTTCACAGAAGAACAGTGACTTTGCAGATAAGCAGGCGCTGATGAACCATCTGTCTGCATCTATGAACAAATGTCGTGATGCAATAGAGTACAGAGGTTATACATTTGACGATATTAAGGCAAAGTATGAAGCCGGTGAGATTATGGCAGCAGGTTCACAGCAGTTAAGGAATGCCAAGGATGCTCTTAATAATCTTGTGAAGAGCAGTGATTCTGTAAGGGAAGAGCTTGAGTCACAGGAAGCACTTCTTAACAGACTTGAGGGAAGTATCGCACATGGTATTAACCAGATTGAGAATAATTATGGAAGCTTTAATGAATTCCCATGCGATGACCCGGATGAATTCATTACACAGCACAAGGTACTTATTAAGAAGTTAGAGGATAACACCAAGGTTCAGGAAAAGACACGCAGACATATGTCTGATTCATTAAAAGATATTCTTGTATGCAGAAAAGACCTTGAAAGAATCGTGTCTGATGCGGGCATGCATGTTCCAGAAGAATTCCGTCCTGAGGATGCACAAGGAATTACAGCTAATCTTACAGAATATGAGGCTGTTCATAAAGAATATGCTTCAATTACCAGATTAGAGTATAAGAAGGTTGATGAATTTAATAAGAATAAATCTAAGCTTATTGACCTGCTTAACGGATTTAATGCAGTCGAGCTTGCTGATGAAGTAAGGATATCACTTAATGTTCCTGAAAATGTGGCTAAGACCAGAAGTATGATTGAATCGTTAAATGAGACGAACACATTTATACAGTTAGAAAAAGACCGCATTGCCAAGGGTATAGAGGATATGCAGATGATTAAGGATAACTTTGAAAATCGTTGTATCCAGACATGCAGTAATATTAAGACTGAGCTTGACCGTCTGCCACAGTTGTCTAATATCAATCTTGACGGAGAACAGATTGCAATAATCAGTTTGCAGATTCCTTATATAAAGGAAGAATTATATAAGGAAAAGATGTCTGAATATATTGATGAAACTGTTTTTATGGCGGAAAGTTTTAAAGAGCCTGCGGAAAGACTCAAGTATATAAGAAACAGACTGTCATGGAAGAGACTTTTCTCAGTTATTGTCACAGATATGAATTCAATCAGAATTAATCTGTATAAGAGAGAGAGGATCAAGGACCAGAGCCGTTATTTAAGATATGAGGAAGCGGTTGGCTCAACAGGACAGTCACAGGGTATATATATCCAGTTCCTTATTGCGATTATCAACTACATATCTAATATGAATTCTTCAGGTAATGAAGGTGTTGAGGGTAAGACAATATTCATAAATAACCCATTCGGTGCGGCAAAGGATATATACATATGGGAGCCAATATTCAAGCTGCTTGCAACTAATCATGTCCAGCTTATTGTTCCGGCAAGAGGTGCAACTCCTGCTATTACAGGAAGATTCGATGTTAATTACATACTAGGTCAGAAGCTGGTAGATTCAAGGCAGCAGACTGTGGTTGTTGATTATTACAGCAGCACGAAGGAATCAGAATTGGAATACACGAGAATGGATTACGAACAGGCTACATTTGATTTTTTGTAACATATTTGTAACAATTCTGTGAACTTGGTTTACAATGAACTTAGGCTGTGCTAAACTTTAATGAGTTGTAAAATGCGATAAATAAATTATTCACAACATTCATCAAGTAAGCATTGGAATGAGGAATATATAATCATGAATAAATACGAATTAGGAATTAAGATAGACCAGATTAAGAAGCTGGCAGCGAAAAAGGAATACACAGAAGCGGCAGCCATAGCTAAGGATATTAACTGGACTAAGATTAAAGACTGGCAGGCACTTGCCACAGCCATTAATGTACAGGAAGCAGTCGGGGACTATGAAGAAGCAAGAGACATGGCAATTCTTGCTTATAACAGAAACCTTGGCGGAAGAAAGCTGGTTTATAAGCTTACTGAATTCTTTATTAAAGTTGGAGATTTTGATAATGCTAACGAGCTTTATGAAGAATACAGCAAATCTTCACAGCATGATGTGAGCAGATTCATCCTGTATTATGACCTTAGAAAGGCACAGAATGCATCAGATAATGAACTTGTAGGAATCTTAGAGGATTACAGGGAGCATGAGATTGATGAGAAGTATATGTATGAGCTTGCAAAGCTGTATTATAAGACTGGAAGAAAAGAAGAATGTATTAAGACATGTGATAATATCGTTCTGTGGTTTCAGGATGGTATATACGTTGAGAAAGCAGTACAGTTAAAGGAAAAGCTTGGTGTTGTTCTTACTAAGACACAGAAAGGTATCTTAGAAGATGTAAGAAAAAGAAAGGAAGATATAGAGGCAACTAAGGAAGAGCTTTTTGCAAAGCAGAAGGAACTTGCTAATCTTAAGAGAGATGAAGTTGAAGATGTTTTCCGTGAAGAAGATGAGAAAGAACAGAAATCAACTGGTAAACAGCCAGTGCCAGAGGTAAGTCTGAATGTTCCTGAGTTTGCTAAGGAACAGGAGGAAGGACCTCTTTCAATAGACCTTGTACAGAACGACCAGAATGATGATATCAAAGCATTTTTAATGAAAGCTCTGAATAAGGATGAAGATGCAGATAATACTAAGGACAGCTCTGTTGTTATGTCTAAGATAGAGACTCCTCAGGTGGAGAAGCCAGAGGTTTCTGAGACACTTAGCAAAGATGGAGAGAAGAATTTCTCAAGCGAGATTAATAAGGCAAATGTCTCACTTAAGGAGCTTATTGAGAATGCAAAGCAGAAGTTAGCTGATAACTATGAGCAGATCAATAAAGAAGACGAAGCTGAACAGAGAAAAGAAGCTGAGGAAAGAATCAATAAGGAAGCAGAGAATATAGATATTAATGTTCCTGTACCTGAATATAACAATTTATATGATACAAGAAATCTTCAGGAAGAGCTTGCTGCCAAGATGAGTGACTTGTTCGGTGATGAGCAAGAAGATGCTGATGTTAAGACATTTGTACCAGCTTCTAAGAATAAGGAGGAACAGCCTGCAGAGAAGATTAATAACCCAGCTCCTGTAGTTGAACAGGTTGTTAATGATGATACAGAAGCTCAGGAAGATGATGACCAGATTGAAGGCCAGATGGATATAACAGAGTGGATGCAGTCTGTAAGAGAAGAAAAGTATGGCAAGCAGGACACTAAGGAATTCTCCAAGTCAGAGCTTGAGCGTTATCTTGATGAGAAAGACGAGAAAAGTGCAGCTTATGAAAAGCTTGTAGAGCAGAAGAAAGCAGAAGCACTGGCTGATGGTAAGGAGATTGATAAGGAGGAAGCAAAGAGAGCAGCTCTTGCACAGATGGCAGTTGATTCAGCGAGAATGGATCTTGCAATAAGAACAGGTAAGGCTGCAGCGAGACTAGAGCAGGCAGCAACTGCTATAGAGAATGAAGATATTCCTTTAGTTACAGCACAGATACCAACTGTGTCAGAATCAATGATTTCAGATATCAATTCAATTATGAATGAAGATATTGATAATAAAGACAATAAAGAAGAAGGTGAGGAGGCTGTTGTACTAGATGAGGTAGCTGCAGGTGTTGAGCCGGAAGAAACAGTAATTCCATTCACCAGACAGGAAGAAGAACAGCCATTGACTATGGAAGAAGAGATTGAAGAAACTGAGCAGATAGAGAAGAAGCTTACAGGGGAGCTGGCAAAGATATTCAGAAAGTACAGAGATATGCCAGGACTTGAGGAACAGTTAGCTGATCTTTTCGATACAATTGACGATGAAATGCAGATGAATTCATCAGCATCAGGAAATATTCTTATTTCTGGTAATTCAAGTTCTGATAAGACAGACCTTGCAAGAACTATAATAAGAGCTATTAATACTTTATATCCAGACCAGCCAAAGAAGATTGCTAAGACATCAGGAGAGAGTATTAACCAGAGAGGTATTGCCAAGGCAATGGGAAGACTTAAGGGAACAGCTCTTATCGTTGAAGGCGCAGGAACAATCCAGCCTAAGAGAATTAATGAACTGCTTAACTGTCTTGAACAGGATACAGGAAGAATGATTGTCATATTTGAAGATTCAGATACAGACATGAATGTTCTTATCAACTTTAATCCTGAGCTTACCAAGACATTCAATCACAGAATTGTTCTTAAGCAGTACACAGTTAATGAGCTTGTTGAGATGGCGAAGAGATTCGCAAGAAAGAGACAGTATGAGGTTGATGATGATGCATTACTGGAACTGTATCTTAAGATTGACAAACTTCATAATGTGAATGATAATATTAAACTTGATGATATCAAGGAAATAATCAATCAGGCAATTGTCAACTCTGAAAGAAGAGCATCAAGAAGATTCTTTGGCGGACTTAAGAAGAAGAGAAGCGAGAATGGTGATGTTATATTCTTGACAGAGGCAGATTTTAAAGACAGATAACTTATAATATTATGCACAGATGTGCTTACACAGGGAGGAAACTATGACTAACATCGATGAAATGTCAATTAATGCAATCAGGGTATTGTCAGCAGATGCAATCCAGAAGGCTAATTCAGGACATCCTGGACTTCCACTTGGAACTGCACCAACAGCTTATGAATTATGGACTAACCATATGAATTACAACCCGGCTGATCCAGAATGGGAGAACAGAGACAGATTCGTTCTTTCTGGCGGACATGGTTCAATGCTTCTTTACTCATTGTTCCATTTACTTGGAATTGGCAATCTTTCTTTAGATGATGTGAAGAATTTCAGACAGATGGGTTCTAAGACACCAGGTCATCCAGAATACGGTCACACAGTTGGTGTTGAAGCTACAACAGGACCTCTTGGACAGGGTATGGCTATGGCAGTTGGTATGGCTATGGCAGAAGCACATCTTGCATCAGTATTCAATAAAGACGGATACAATGTAGTTGACCATTACACATATGTACTTGGTGGAGACGGCTGTATGATGGAAGGTATTTCATCAGAGTGTTTCTCACTTGCAGGAACATTAGGTCTTTCAAAACTTATTGTATTCTATGATTCTAACAATATATCAATTGAAGGAAGCACAGATATTGCATTTACAGAAAATGTAATGAAGAGATTTGAAGCATTTGGATTCCAGACAATTGAAGTTGCTGATGGCAATGATATTGAAGCTATCGGTAAGGCTATTGAAGAAGCTAAGGCAGATAAAGAAAGACCATCACTTATCAAGGTTAACACAATGATAGGCTATGGCTGTCCTGCAAAGCAGGGTAAGGCAAGCGCACACGGCGAGCCTCTTGGTATTGATAATGTTGCAGCACTTAAGGAAAACCTTAACTGGCCATGCAAGGGTGATTTCGAAGTACCACAGGAAGTATATGACCATTATAAAGAGATAGCTGCAAGAATGGCTAAGCCAGAAGAAGAATGGAATAAGCTTTTTGCAGAGTATTGTGAGAAGTTCCCTGAGATGAAAGAACTCTGGGATAAGTACTACAATGGATGTGATATGTCCGATTTGTTCAATTCTGAGGAATACCTTGCAAAGCCAGAGAAGGCAGAAGCAACAAGAAGTTCAAGTGGAACAATTCTTAATATGATTAAGAATGTAATGCCTAACCTTATCGGTGGTTCAGCAGATTTAGCACCATCTAATAAGACTAATATGAAGGATGCAGGTGATTTCTCTAAAGAGAATTATGCAGGAACTAACCTTCATTTTGGTGTAAGAGAGCAGGCTATGGCAGCAATTGGTAATGGACTTGCACTTCACGGTGGATTAAGACCATTCGTTGCAACATTCTTCGTATTCAGTGATTATACAAAGCCAATGGCAAGACTTACATCACTTATGAAACTGCCACTTATATATGTATTTACACATGACAGTATCGGAGTTGGTGAGGACGGACCTACACATGAGCCAATTGAGCAGCTTGCAGCATTCCGTTCAATGCCTGACTTCACAGTATTCAGACCATGTGACAGAACAGAGACAGCACTTGCATGGGAATATGCTATTGAATCTAAGGATGAGCCAACAGCATTAGTTCTTACAAGACAGAATCTTCCACAGATGGCAGGTTCATCTAAGGAAGCACTCAAGGGTGCATATATTCTTGAGGATTCTGATAAAGAGACTCCAGATGGAATTATTATTGCAAGTGGTTCTGAAGTTAACCTGGCTGTAGCTGCAAAGGCAGAGCTTAAGAATGCAGGAATTGATGTAAGAGTAGTAAGTATGCCATCTATGGATGTATTCGAGAAGCAGTCAGATGAATACAAGGAATCAGTACTTCCTAAGAGTGTAAGAAAGAGAGTTGCAGTTGAAGCACTTTCAGACTTTGGCTGGTACAGATATGTAGGACTTGACGGAAAGGTAATCTGCATGAAGACTTTCGGAGCTTCAGGTCCGGCTAACCAGTTATTCGAGCATTTCGGATTCACTGTAGAGAATGTAGTTAACACTGTTAAGAGCCTTTTCTAAGATGATAGAATAATAAAGAATATTAATATAAAAAATCAGGGATTTCGGTTATTAAATATAACTGGAATCCCTGATTTCTTTATATTATAAAGAGTTGTTAATAAAATAATTTGACATATGTATACAATAGGTATAAAATCAATATGACTTTTTACAATTTAAAGGAGGGGAATTTTGTGAAAGCAATAAAAAGAATTTCAGTGCTTGTGTTGGCACTGGTGATGGTGTTTACATTGTGTATGTCATCACAGACTGCGTATGCAGCCAACAAAGTAACAATAACATTTAAGGACTCAATAGTGTATGAACAGGTGGTAAGTAATTTAAGTAATATGGATATTACTACCGATGATGACAAGATGCAGATTACTATGAATGAAGAAGATATTAAGTCTGTAAAGTCACTTAGAATAAAGGCACCATATGGTAAGTATGAGTTCATAAAAGACATATCAGGGCTTGAGAACTTTACAGGTCTTACAGAGCTGATTATCTGGGATTCATATTACAATGATGGACAAGTACCAGAAGGTACTTTTTCTGATCTGTCACCATTAAAAGGACTTACAGGACTTACAAAACTTGAAATATGTGGAACACATGCTTCAAGTGTAGATGATATTGCCGGACTCACTAATCTGACATCATTAAAAATAGAAAGTCCAAAGCATCTTGATTTATCAGCAATTGGTAATCTGACTAACCTGAAAACATTAAGTCTTGAAGCATGTGGTATAGACAATGAAGGATTTAACTACATAACTGATAAGCTTACAGGGTTGACATCATTAGAACTTGGTTATCTCAATTATGAGGGAAATGATATATCGGATATATCTTCAATTACTAAACTTACAAAGCTTCAGACATTATATTTAGATAATAATAATATTGCAGATATTACACCACTTTCAGAGTTGACAGATTTAGAATTTTTATCTATTCGTTGTAATCTGGTAACAGATATCTCTGCACTTGGAAATCTTACTAATCTTGAAACTTTATATCTTGGAAGAGATACTCTAGGGGGAGTTCCAATTAACGGAAATATCTCTGCACTTGGAAATCTTACCAAGCTTAGGAACTTATATGCAGCAGGTTGTGGCATAACAGACATAAAAGCATTAGAACCAATAGTTTCTAATCTTCAGGCACTTGATTTAACAGAAAACAGTATTACAGATTTTTCGTTACTTCAGGAAAAATATACTAATAACCAGACGTGGTTAAAAATTAATAATCAGGTATATAATCTTAAAGCCAATTCAGAGGATACAGTTGAGCTGCCTCAGA
>OGQP01001152.1_pt1 | contig 16256 bp, 16 predicted proteins | sample 1553251 | NCBI WGS metagenome assembly OGQP01 (sample SAMEA2580016, study PRJEB22360) | human gut metagenome | biome: human gut; feature: human-associated habitat; material: faeces | place: Denmark | collected 2008/2010 | reverse complement strand
AACTGCACGTACGGTTCTTAGAGGAGTTTATCTCCACTGTTTAATTATTAGAGAAGGAGAAAATTTACTTATGCAACCAAGAGCTGTTATATATTGCTCTAAACATGGAGCTACAAAAGAATTAGCACAATGTTTAGGAAAAAAATACAATCTTCCTGTTATTTCCATCGATCATATTTCAGGTTATTCCTTTCAGAATATTCCTGTATATTTTTGTGGATGGATTCGCAATGGAAAGATAATGGGATTGACTAAAGCTTCTAAATTATTTATGTGCGTTCAAGTGATAGGTGTAGGTGCCGTTGAATATAATGAAGCTTATGAACTGAAATTAAAATATAAAAATAAGCTTGTGAATCAAGATTTTAAATATATTCAATCCAGCAAAGGTTTATCATTAAATCCTTTAGAAAAGATGTATGTGGATGTGTTTCAACCATCTTTGATAGGAAAGAGTAAGGGTGTGGCGCATGAATACTCAATTTAAAAAGGGCGTCTTAGAATTGATTGTATTAAAGGCGATTGTGGCCGATGATCTATATGGATATCAACTTGTATCTAGAATTAATGAAGTGATTCAAGTGAATGAAGGAACGATTTATCCTTTACTGAAGCGTTTATCGAATGATCATTTATTAGAATCTTATTTAAAAGAATCAACAGAAGGCCCTCCAAGAAAGTATTATCATATCACGAGTCTAGGACTTGCAAGATATGAGGCTTTATTAGAAGAATGGACCAATTTTTCAGAGAGTGTAAATACATATTTGAAGGGAGTAAAATAAAATGTTAAAAAGTGAATTTTTAGATCTTTTGAATCAAAAATTATCATTGATCAATGATAAAGAAAAAGAAGATATTATCCTAGAATATGGAACCTATATTGATGACAAGATTGCAAGTGGCGTATCCGAAGAAGAGGCAGTAGCCGGCTTTGGAGATGTGGATGAATTGGCTAAAGAGATTTTGTCTGCCTATAAAATCAATACAGATTCGATGGATCCATTATCAAGTAAAGCAGACAAAACAATTGATAAGGTATATGCGAAGTTGGAGGGAATGTTTTCTAAACTAGGAAATTTTTCGATGAATGAAATCTTCCACATCATATTCGATGCATTTGTACTTGTATTGATTTTGTGGATTGGAAAACTGATTGTGGTAGATCTATTATGTCGAATTGTGTTGTCTATGATTTTCTCTTTCTTTGCAGGATTCTATGCGATTACAGACTTTATGTTAAGTTTATGTCGCCTTCTATATGTATGTATTGCGATTTATTTCTTTGTGAAAGTCATGGCCAAAAGAGTAGAACGCTATCGTTTACATGCAAATCATGTAGGTGTGATGGATGATATTAAGGAAACGTGGAATGATAATATTAAATCGAATGATTTGCCTCCAACACCAGATCGCCCATTATATCATGAAAGAAAAGTGCATCATGTTGAATCGGATATATTAAAGGTGATACTCGTTTTCGCAATGATTCCAGTTTCATGCATATTGATTGGCAGTGGTATCGGTTTTGTTGTGATGATTTATGTAAGTGTGATGTATGCCACAACCAGTTTAGGACTCTATTGTATAGATATTGCCTTTGTACTAGGAAGTTTGGCTATTTTATTGATGTTATTTCGAGCATGGCCAAAGAAGGTGGATACAAATGCGTAAATTAGGTGTATTACTTGTTGCTTCAATCTTATTATTTGTGTTTGGTGTTGGAACCTTTGTATATGAATTCAGTCAAATTCGTCCCCATCAAATGGATTTATCTCAAGAAACACAGACAATGACAACTTCAATGCCAAATAGCGCTCGCTTATATACAAAGACGTATTTAAGTTCTGTAGGTGATGTGCGTGTCGTTGTGGATGAAATGATCGAAGATGATAAGTTACAAGATGATGTGTTAGTAATCACATATCCTAAAATGCTTCATATTGTACAGGATGAAGATCAATTGGATTTGCAGATGGATGATTATGAGATGTCAAAGGATTTACAAACATTATTTAACACGTTTCGAACAAAATCCTATGATGAATATTACGCGAAAAATAATGAAATTCATATAAGTATTCGCTATGGTAAGGCTTTAAAAGATAAAATTACATTGGTCGATGATTACTATTAAGGAACAGTGAATACTGTTTCTTTTTGATTTTTAACAAGTATGTTAAAATACTGTTATGAAAAATAATAAAGATTGGAGTCGTTTGTTGAAAATGATTCTTGTGGAAGATAAGAAGAAATTCAATACACGTAAGGTATTAAAAAAGAGTAAAGTGACCAATACACCTTTACATAGAAGACAGGATGTGAAAAAATGAGTGATACAAAAACGATGTCAACAAGTGCTAGATTTGCCCAGATTGTATCCATACTTAGAAAACATCACCTTCAAAAGGGAATGGATCCAGTAAAATTTCGTATGATTTTAGAAGATTTAGGGCCAACATTTGTCAAAATTGGCCAAATCATGTCAACAAGACAAGATCTGTTTTCACAGCGTTATTGTAAAGAATTGATGAAGCTTCGCTCTCATGTAACACCGATGCCTTTTTCGATGGTTGAACAAATTATTCAAGATACATATGGTGATTTGTTTCATGAAGAATTTGAGAGTATTGATGAAATATGTTTAGGATCGGCATCGATTGCGCAAGTACATGCAGCAACTCTAAAGACAAAAGAAAGAGTTGTTTTAAAGATTCAACGGCCAAAAATTTATGAGTGGATGGAACGTGATGTCGCATTATTAAGAAAAGCTGTAAAAATATTAAATCTATCCGATATTGTTTCAAGTGTCGTCGATTTAGATATGGTTATCGATGAATTTTGGTACACGGCTAAACAAGAAATGGATTTTACGATTGAAGCACAGTTTGCGAAACGATTTAAAAATGAATATAAGGATTGTAAATTTATTGACGCACCTAAAATTTATGATGAATATACACGAAAAAATATTCTAGTGATGGAATATGTGGATGGTATAGAAATTACAGATTCAAAAAAATTGGATGAACTAGGCTATGATCGTAGTGAAATTGCCGATAAATTGGCATTTAATTATATTTCACAAATCATTGAGAATGGTTTCTTTCATGCGGATCCGCATTCAGGAAATTTAAGAATTCGCGATAATCAAATCGTATGGATTGATTTTGGTATGATGGGAATCTTAGATGCGAATGAAAGGGAAACGATGAAATCGGCGGTTCGTGCCATCGCACTAAAGGATACACAGAAATTAGTCGATTGCATTTTAATGATTGGAGATTGTAAGAAAGAAATTGATTATTCTGCATTTTGTAACGACATGGATAAATTTGTGAATCAATATTTGAGTGTTCCTTATGCTGAAATTGACGTCGCAAAACTTGTTCAAGACATGTTTTCAATATGTCATGTTTATTCGATTTCTTTGCCAAAAGGCATAAGTATGCTAGCTCGTTCGATGATGACAATTGAAGGAACACTAACGGCTTTAGATCCGAATATGAATACAATGAAGATAGCAATGAGTCATAAGTCAAGTTTGACGCAGATTGATTGGCAAAAAGAAATGAAGTCGGGATTTAAGCGAAGTGTAGATGCACTTTCACATTCAATCGATATTCCTGTACAGGCTAGTGATGTACTAAAGATGGTTCAAAGAGGACAAATCAAGGTAAACTTAAATTTAATGGGTTCTCAAGCTCCACTTGCCAAAATTGATCAGATGGTGAATCGTTTGATTGTATGTGTGTTGATTGCAGCCTTGGTTGTAGGTTCAAGCTTGATTTGTACAACAAAAATGAAACCGACCATTATGGGTATACCTGCACTTGGCTTTTTTGGATATATCTTTGCGCTTGGCATGAGTGTATGGTTATTTTTCAAAATGTTATTTTTACATAGAAGAAACAAATCGTTTTAAAAGGGGATATAAGATGAAACAAGGAAAAACAGTAGTGGCATCCTTATTAATAGTATTTGTCACTTTAGGACTAGATCAATGGACGAAATGGGCTATTGTGAAGTCGATCAAATTAAATGAAACCGTGGAAATGATCAATCATTTCTTTTACTTGACATATGTTCAAAATACTGGAGCTGGATTTAGTATGTTTGCACAAGCTGGAATGGGCTTTTTTGCAGCACTAACTCTAATTGCCCTAGTTGCGATGGTATATATGTTTTTTAAAACGAATGATTCACGCTATCAAATTTGTTTATCTTTAGTTTTCTCAGGAGCTATTGGTAACTTTATTGATCGTATGAGCCTAGGATATGTTAGAGACTTTTTTAGTTTCTATATTTTTGGTTATCCATTTCCCGTATTTAATGCGGCGGACATTTGCATAACCGTAGGAATTGCATTAATATTAATCAGTATGTTTATAGACGATAAGAAGGAGCAAGCGAAATGGAAACAAGAATCCTAAAAATAGATGAAGATACAAAATTGGATCGTTTAGATAAAGTATTAGCTGAAAAGTTAGATTTTTCGCGTAAGAGAATTAAAGATTTATTGGATGAAGGAAATGTCTTGGTCAATCAAAAGGTGATGAAGGCAAGTTATAAAGTTTGTGTAAATGACGAAATTGAAGTTTCAATTCCTGAACTTGATTCAACTCAAGTATTACCCGAACCTATTGATTTAGATATTGTATATGAAGATCATGATATTATTGTGATCAATAAACCAAAAGGTATGGTAGTGCATCCAGCTCCAGGACATTATTCGGGCACGTTAGTCAATGCCTTATTGTATCATTGTAAAGATTTAAGTGGTATAAATGGTGTGATGCGACCAGGCATTGTACACCGTATTGATAAAGATACGTCTGGCTTACTTGTGGTTGCCAAAAATGATGTGGCACATGAGGCATTGAGTCAACAACTTCAAGATAAGACATGTCATCGAGAATATTTAGCCATTGTACATAAACCGTTTACACATGAATATGGTACGATTCATGCGCCAATTGGTCGTGATGAAAAGGATCGACAGAAAATGGCGGTTACCGCAAACAACTCAAAGGATGCGATCACGCATTTTAATGTTTTGGAAAACTTCAGTAAGTTTGCGTACATTAAATGTCAATTGGAAACGGGAAGAACTCATCAGATTCGTGTACATATGCAATATATTGAACATCCAATTGCAGGCGATCCAAAATATGGCCCTAGAAAAACAATCCAAGCCAATGGCCAGTTATTGCATGCATGCGCCTTGGAATTTGTTCATCCAACAACACATGAAAAGATGCATTTTGAAGTACCATTAGAACCAACGTTTGAAAAAGTATTAAATGAACTTAGAGAAGGGGAAAAATAATGCGTAAAGATGTATTGAGTTGGGATCAGTATTTTATGGGTATGGCACATTTGAGTGCTATGCGTTCAAAAGATCCAAATACGCGTGTAGGAGCTTGTATTGTCAATCCACAAAAAAGAGTGGTTGGACTAGGCTATAATGGTTTTCCTTATGGATGTGAAGATGATGAATTTCCTTGGGCTCGAGATGGGCAGTTTCTAGAAACAAAATATCCTTATGTGGTACATGCTGAATTGAATGCGATCTTAAATAGTATTCAAGATCTACATGGATGTACACTTTATGTTTCATTATTTCCATGTAATGAATGCGCAAAAGCCATTATTCAAGCCGGTATTACTTGTGTTGTATATGAAAGTGACAAGTATGATGGTACAGAGGGAAATATTGCGAGTAAACGCATGTTTCATGATGCGGGTGTAAAATTGATTCAACTTCCTTATGATATTGAGGTTGAAACAAAGATCAACAATCGTTAAAGAAGTAGCTTATGTTACTTCTTTTTTTGCCTTTAGCATTTTATAGGTTTATAATTAAAGTTAGAAATGTAAACGGAATACGTATGAAAAAACAAATAAATCAGTTGTTGCCAACACTTTTAGTTATGATATTGATATTGGCATTAACTGTTACAACCTATAATATTAGTTTTAAACAAGAAGAAGAAAGTTGTTACAACCGATTAGAAAATGCGAGTAATGCCATCATTCAAAGTATTCAAAATCGTATGCAGGATGATTTGAATTATTTGTGTTTGATTGGAAAAGATTTTTCCAATGAAGATCATTTGCCTACATATGAAGAATACAGCAGTCGATTAAGTACATTTGAAGATGTATCTTTGTTTGAACGCGTCGATTTATTGATGCAAAATAATACGATGTATACAATGCATAAAGATGCGCAACAAATTCAATCGAATGATTTTTTGACATTGGATTTTAATGCGGAATATATGGATCTAGCGCATATAGATTCAATGACCAATAAAAAAAGTGTAAATTATTATGTGCCTATCAAACAAAATGAATCAGTCGTTGCCTATTTAGTTGGTGTAATTCAATGTGATACTTTAGATGAACAGTTTTATACGCAAATATATAATGGAAAGACACAAAATCTCATTATTGATACAACGGATGGACAGGTTGTGATGAATAATCAAGATATTTTAGATTATGACACTTTTTCAACGAATGGTTGTAAATTATTATCGCCTAAAAAAGACGTTATAAAACAAATACATGCTTTAAAATCAGGTGTCGTGAAATTTGAAAAAGATGGCATTAAAAAATATTTAAGTTATAAACCAGTTAAAGTATATAATTGGGAATTAATTGTCATAGTGGATGAAGATGTAGCCTTTGCGAGTGCATTGGCATTGAAAAAGAATTATATGGCCATGGTCATTTGTGAAGTTGTGATTCTTTTATTGTATTGTGGGTTCTATATTGCAAAAGTTCGAAGAATTTCAAAAAAATCAAATGAATTTGAAAAGGATTTAAACGTTTCGCATACTTTGATTCAATGCGTTCGCAAACTATCGAATAGTACAAATCAAAAGGGAGCCATTGATGATATCTTGAAAACTATTTGTGAATTTTATCAAGCTGAAAGATGTTATGTATTGGATTTAGATTTTGAACACAAACAAGCTAACGGCATCTATGAATATGGAAATCGAAATGATGATATACATATTGATCATATGGTCCACCTGTGTTTAGAACATATGGATTTAGTAAATCAATTTTTTGAAGATCAAAAGACATATTATATTGAAGATGTAACTCGTGAAATTTCAAAGACGAGTCCCATTTATTCAAGTTTTATTTCGCAAAAAATACAGAGTATAATCCTTGTACCATTTGTGGATAATCATCAAATTAAAGGTGTTTTTGCGGTAGACAACCCTAAACAAAACTACTACCAAAAAAACTTTTTAGAATCTTTATGTTTCTTTATTAAGACAGCTATGGCTCGTGAAAAAGAAAAGAAACATTTAGAGAATTTAAGTTATGTGGATTCTTTGACTTATGCACAAAATCGCAATCACTTTAATGAATATATTGAAAAAAATAGGCGTAAAGAACTTTATTCAGTGGGTGTTATTTATCTGGATTTAAATGGATTAAAAGAAATCAATGATAAAATGGGACATCTTGCAGGAGATACTTTGATTATTAGTGCTTCTTATGTACTACAAGAAATTTTTGCGGATAACTCATATCGTATTGGTGGCGATGAATTTGTGGTAATCGAACAAGATGTTTTGGAATCTGAATTTATGTCTAAATACAATAAGTTGCTCGTTCGTATGAAAGAACTAGAAATCAGTGTTGCAACAGGGTATATATGGAAAGAGCGTTGTTTAAATTTGAGTGAAATTTTACAAGCAGCCGATCAAAAGATGTATGAAGATAAAAAGCGCTATTATTCCATAGCGCAAAAGGATCGAAGAAGGCGTTAAACACCGATTTTTTGAGTATTTTTAAAATGAAGCTTTGCCACTTGGTAAAGCTTTTCTTTTCCAAATTTTTTCACAAATTCTTTTCCACAAGCATCTACTTTATTACCAGCTCCCTTTTCAAATTTAAAATCATATTTTTCTTCCATAAGATCCCAAGCTTCTAAAAAGGCATTGCGAGCAAGAATGCTTGCACAAGCTACCGCAAGATACTTGTTTTCAGCTTTTGTTTCAAAAGTAATGCCGCGAATCACTTCAGGAAAACCTTGTAGATAGCGATAATAACTTTTTTCCTGGACAAATTGATCGATGACGATTTGTTTAGGAAGGGTATATCCTTTATGTACTAAGTTTACATAGGCCTGGTTGTGTAAACGACATTTCATGTCCACCATATTACAAGAATCGTGCATATCGTTATATTTTGAATTGGGCACAATCAAAATACTGTGTGGACAGACATCTTTAATGAGTGGGGCTAGTTTTCTGATTTTGGTATCATCTACTTGTTTGGAATCTTGTATGCCTAAATGAGATAATTTTTCTCTTGCTTCTGTTGTGACGATACAACTAGCCACTACAACAGGACCAAAATAATCGCCTGTACCAACTTCATCACTTCCAGCCTGGTCTTGTGCTTCTTTTTGAGGCGTTGCAGGTTCTAACCAAGAAAGATCAGCTCCCTGAAATACAACTTTACCACTTGTGTAAGCTGTAATTGTACACTCTTTTGTCTTGATTTGATAATACGTATATGGAGGTGTACTTTCTTTTAAAATAAAAGAAGACAATCGGTTTTTTAATTGAAAGATTTCTTCTTTTGTCATATTCTTTGTCAATGTTGCCATTTTAATCACCTTATTTAGTTTACCATAAAATTTGTGTTAAAATAGGTAGGAACGGAGTATTTTATGAAACGAAATTTTAGAGATGAACTAAATCAGGCTATTGATTTCTCGAGTGTATTAACTCAGATTTGCGCATTTTCAAGTTTTTCTTGTTCCAAAGAAAAGATTTTGAATGCGTTGCCTCAATTTAATAAATTAGAAATACAAGAACAATTGAATTATGCTAAAGAAGCTATCCATTTTGAACAAAAAGGTGGTTTATTGAATTTGTCAGGAGCCAATGACATTTCTTTACCTGTTTCAAAAGCTGAAAAACAAATGACTTTGACAAGTAAAGAATTGATTTCCATCTATCATTTTTTAACGGCCGTTAAGCAGGCAAAATTGAGTTTGGATTCTTCTGAACTTACAGAATTAACCAATCTAGCTCAATCGATGGATGGATGTTCGCGTTTGATGGATTCGATTATTTCCAAAATTGATTTAACGGGGAGTGTTAAAGAAGATGCCACACCTGCATTAAAGAGTATGCATAAGGCTTTGGTAGATACGCGTTTAGCTTTGCAGTCGAAATCGAGACAGTTTTTAAAGAAGAATAGTTCAAAATTAATGGAAAATATGACGACAACGGTTTCGGGACGTGTTGTCGTATTAGTGCGTGCACAAGATAAAAATGCCTTTGGAGGTATGATTCATGGACAATCCAGTTCAGGTCTTGCCTATTATGTAGAGCCATCGAGTTTTGTAGCGGATAATAATGAGATTTCATCCTTAGTGATTCGTATTGAAGAAGAGAAAAAAAGAATCTGTAAAGAATTGTCTATGCAAGTAAAGAAACATGCACTCGCATTAACTTCGGCATTAGAAACATTAACAATCATTGATGTGGCTTTCACAAAGGCAAAATGGGCTATTCGCTATGATGGATGTATTCCTTCTTTACAATCGAGAGATCATTCATTGTATTTAGAGCATGCCAAACATCCGTTGATCGATGAAAAGAAAGTGGTTTGTAACACATATGAATTAAATGATCAACAAGCTTGTCTTATGATTTCAGGACCGAATATGGGTGGTAAAACTGTAACCTTAAAGACGATTGGTCTATTTGTGGCGTTGGCTCATGCGGCATTTCCTGTATTATGTCATAAGGCCATCTTGCCATTTTATCAATCGATGTATTTTGATATTGGAGATCATCAATCCATTGAAAATAATTTATCGACTTTCTCAAGTCACATTTCTAGGCTTTCTCATATTTGTCAAAAGAGTGATGAGAATAGTTTTATCTTATTGGATGAAATTGGAAATGGTACAGATCCTTTAGAAGGAGCCAGTCTTGCGGTTGCGATATTGGAGTATTTGATTTCAAAAAAGAGTACGATCATTACTTCAACGCACTATTCGCAAGTAAAAACGTATGGAAAAGCCAATGAGCATGTCTTGGTATCGAGTGTTGAGTTTGATCCAGAAACTCTTAAGCCAACTTATAAATATATTCCGGGTGTATCTGGGGCTAGTTATGCGTTTCATATTGCTAGAGAATATCATTTGGAAGAATCTATTTTAAAAAGAGCTGATTTTTTAAAGAATGAAAATGAAAAGCAGACGGAAAAAGAACTAGAGAAATTAGAGAAGCTTCAAAATGATGTATTGAAACAAAAAGAGCGTTTTAATGCATTGATTGAGGATGCGCATCGTGTTCAAAAAGAGGCTTATGAAAAAGAAAAAGAAATAGAAAAACGTAAGGCTGAATTGGATGCGTCCTATCAAGAACAGTTAAATGAGATGCTTGAAAAGAAAAAGGCGCAGGCTAAAGAAATTTTAACTGTACTTCGTAAACAGAAGACGGGTAAGCAGCATGAACAGATTGAAAAGATGCATGAGTTGGATCTTTTAAATGAGAATGTAGTAGAAGAAGAACAGGAAAAGAAAGAATTCAAAGTGGGGGATTATGTAAAGATCACGGGTTTGAATTCGCATGGTGAAATTGTAGATATTCGAAGAAACGAAGCTACGGTTTTAACAAATGGAATGAAGATGAAGGTCAAGCTTTCTAAGTTGGAGCCTATGCATAAACCACAAATTAAAAAGACAAGTTATAAAGCGCATGTAGAAAGTGTATCGAGTCGCTTTCCTTTGGAGTTGAATCTAATTGGTATGCGTGTTGAAGAAGGTATTGCGGCTTTAGATAAGTATTTAGACCAAGCGGTTGTGAAGCATATTAAACAAGTTCGTATCATTCATGGTATGGGTACGGGTGCTTTAAGAACAGCGGTTTGGAAGGATTTAAAGAAACAGCCCAATGTTTCTAAATTTACAAGTGCAGGTCCTAGTGAAGGTGGACTTGGAGCAACGATAGTCATATTAAAGTAGGGGATAAAATGAGTATTTCTAAGCATTTACAAGATAAATTGGCTTTACTTCCGGATGCACCTGGCTGTTACATCATGAAGGATGAGAATCAGAATATTTTGTATGTAGGAAAAGCCAAAGTATTAAAGAATCGTGTGCGTTCTTATTTTCATGGTACACATAATAATAAGACAACGCGTCTTGTTTCGCATATTCGTGATTTTGAATTTATTGTGACGGGCAGTGAAAAAGAGGCTTTATTATTGGAAATCAATTTAATTAAGAAGCATACACCTCCATATAATATTATGTTTATGGATGATAAGACGTATCCGTATATTGAGATCACAAAGGAAAATAATTTCGTGGTTCGTACAACGCGTAATATTAAAAGTAAGAAGAGTGAATATTTTGGGCCGTATCCAAGCAGTCAGTCGGCTTATGAAATTGTGAGGTTGATCAATCAAATCTTTTCTGTAAGAAAGTGTCGTCATATTCCGGATAGTCCTTGTTTGTACTATCATATGCATCAGTGTTTAGGGCCTTGTATTCATGAGATTGATCCTAAGGAAAATGAGAAGACGCGTAAAAAAATTAAGAAATTTTTGTGTGGGGATACCAAAGAGGTGATGGATTCTTTGCAGGCAAAAATGTTGAATGCCAGTGAAAATTTGCAGTTTGAAAAGGCGCAAGAAATCTATAATACGATTCAGGCATTAGAGCATGTGATTGAAAAGCAGACGATTGATTTTAAAGACCTGGCCAATCGTGATGTGTTTGGATATTATGTGGATTCCGGCTATATTTCCTTTCAGGGTTTCTTTATTCGACAAGGGAAATTATTGGAAAGAAATATGTCTATTACGCCTTTATATGAAGATGAGATGGATGCTTTTACAAGTTTTATCATGCAGTATTATGAGAAGAATGTAGTGCCAAAAGAAATCTTGGTGCCACAAGGTACGCCGGTCGATGTTTTAAAAGAGGCTTTAAATACGAATGTGCATATTCCGATTCGTGGGGAAAAGAAAAAATTGATTGAAATGGTGTATAAGAATGCGAAAGAGGCGCATGAACAAAAATTTCAGTTGGTATTTCGTAAGGATAATGAGCTTAAAAAGGCCAATGCTATGTTGTCAAAAATATTTGATGCCAATATTCATACGGTAGAAATGTTTGATAACTCGCATATTCAAGGGACTTTTAATGTGAGTGGGTTGGTTGTTTTTAAGGATGGAATTCCAGATAAGAATTCGTATCGTCATTATAAATTGGATGGTTACAGAAGTGATGTCGATAGTATGAAGGAAGTTATTTATCGTAGGTATTTCAGGTTGTTGAAAGAGCATTTGCCAATGCCAGATTTATTGTTGGTGGATGGGGGTGCCGCTCAAATTTCGGCTGCCAAAGAAATTATAGATATGTTGCAGCTTGATTTAAGAGTGGCAGGTTTAGTTAAGGATGATAAGCATGCGACGCGTGCTTTGATGGATGTAAATTTAAATGAAATTCCTATTGATTCTAAATCCAGTTTATTCTTTTTGTTGACACGTATGCAGGATGAGGTACATCGTTTTGCGATTACGTATCATAGAAAGTTACGAGATAAGTCTATGACAAAATCAGTGTTAGATACGGTAAGTGGTATTGGTCCTAAGCGTAAAAAAGAATTGTTGAAGCATTTTAAGAGTATGAAGCAGATGCGACTAGCAAGTGTAGAACAGCTTAGTGAAGTGATTCCTGAAGATGTGGCTAAGATTCTTTATGCTCGTTTGCATGAAAAATGATAGTTTAGTATAATGTTTTGCGTGAGGTACTTATTTTGATTAGTAGAAAAGAAATGCGAGCACGTGTTTTATTGATCGTGATTTGTTTTGCGGTGGGATGTTTTTGTCTTTACCATATGGATAAGTCCTATGATCCGTTAGCCAGGTATCCTTATACGACGGATGCAAATCGTGATATCATTCTAGAATATTTAGATAGTAATGATATTGATTATTTGATCAATCAGCATATTACGCCGGATAAGTTTATGGATTTTATTAAGCTAGATGGATTTAGTTTAAAAAACACGTTGTATTATAAAGAGGCAAAAGATACGCAGGATGCGGATAATGAATATATTGTCAATTTTGTGAATCGTTTCCGTAAGAATTTTTCGTATGATTCTTTAAAGGAATTGTTGTCGCACTATTCCTATATTGATTTAACAACATATTATGAAAATGAGGCTGTCCTATATTCAGATTTAAGGTTGGTGGCAGATCCTACAAATCCATATGTTGTTTTAAATCAGGAAAATACAGTATATAAATATGCACCAGAAAATTTAGTGGATTTTAATGGTATATATGTTCAAAATGCTATGGTTGATAATCTGTCAAGTATGCTCGATGCGTATGCTTCCGTTATGGATGGCCAAGATCATTTGAGTGTTTCAAGTGGTTATTTGAGTTATGAACAAGTCTTAGATCAGTATGTCAATGCGTCAAAGGAATTTGTGGGTGTCGATAATTATATGTATGGTGCTGGAAAGAATGAGCAGCAATTAGGGTATACGATTGTTTTAGATGGTCAAAATGAGTGGATAGAGCTTTGCAAGCAGCATCTAAATGAAGATATGGACTATACGCAAGTCGAAGAAGAATTGTCTAAGGAAAATAAAAATCGTGTAGAATGGATATTGGAAAATGCGTATCGCTATGGTTTTGTGGTGCGTTATGGAAAAGGTCATGAAAAGAAGACGGGACATTGGTATTTGCCATTTGTACTTCGATATGTGGGTATAGAGAATGCTAAGATCTTGCATGATGGTGATAAGAGTATGGAACAAATGTCTTTTCAAGATGAACTGAATTAGGGGTAATTTATGAAAATTGTGGTTGTGAGTGATTCTCATGGAAGAAATGATATATTAAATGCGATTCGTGAAAAACATCCAGATGCAGGATTATTTATTCATTGTGGAGATTTAGAGGATGATCCAATGTTTTATCCAGGCTATATCGTTGTTCGTGGAAACAATGATTATTATGGTCGTTTTGAAGATGAAAGAATTATTCCAATTGGTAAGCATCGTATTTATGTTACGCATTCGCATCGTTTCTCGTATTTTTCAAGAAGCGAACAGCTTTCAAATAGGGCAAAAGCATTGGATTGTGATATAGTATGTTTTGGACATACGCACGTTGCCTATTTGGATCAAGTGAATGGAGTAACATTATTGAATCCAGGATCTTTATCGCATGCAAGGGATGGAAGACCTTGTAGTTATGCGATTTTAGATATAGATGAAAATGAAATTCGGGTTGAATTTAAGTTTGAGCCTGAATGGTAAGAAAGAAGGAAATTTATGTACAAAATTAGTGAGCTTTATGATTTAGATCATACTTTGGCTAAGGATTACTTGGCACAGTTTGAATATCCTTGGCAAGCCTTAGCTGGAATCAAAGAATTGATTTTGGAATTAGGAAAAAACTTAGGGGAAGATTATGTGGAAGTCAAAGAGCATGTTTGGGTTCATAAAACTGCTCATGTATTTGAAAGTGCTTATTTAGGTGCTCCATGTATTATTGGTCCTAAAACGGAAGTGCGTCATTGTGCCTTTGTTCGTGGTAGTGCTTTGGTTGGGGCAAATTGTGTTGTTGGAAATAGTGTGGAATTAAAAAACTGCATCTTATTTGATAATGTAGAAACCCCTCACTATAACTATGTTGGGGATAGTATTTTAGGATATCATTCTCACTTGGGTGCTGGTGGTATCACAAGTAATTTGAAGAGTGCTCGTGATAATATCATCTTAAGAAGAAAAGATGAAAATTATAATGTGGTTGAAGAATTTGAAACGGGATTAAGAAAAATCGGTGCTTTCATGGGTGACTATGTAGAGGTTGGATGTAATTCTGTTCTATGTCCAGGAACTATTATTGGTCCACATACAAATGTATATCCATTATCTCGTGTGCGTGGTCAGATTGCGGCAAATTCTATTTTCAAAGATGCAACACATGTAACTTTAAAAGATTAATCTTACGGACTTGTAATTTTACAAGTTCTTTTTTGTATGTTAATGTTTAGGTATGAAAAAGTTAGTTAAGTTTATATTTAAGTTGTTGTTGATTCTAATTATTGGTTTTGTCGGCGTCTTTTTTGGCAAGGGGTATTGGAATTATTTACAGCTTACAGAAACAAAATCAGTTGATGAGGTAGTCAATGAAGTAAGGGCAAGTCCTTATTATGTGGATTATGATGATATATCACCAAATTTGATTCGGGCTACCATTGCGATAGAGGATCGTCGCTTTTATGATCATGGTGGTTTTGATTATATTGGCTTGGTTCGTGCGGCCGTTTCTCAATTTGATGAAGATCTATTAACAAGTGGTGGTTCTACGATTACGCAGCAACTTGCGAAAAACTTGTACGGGATGTTTGAAAGTTCATGGGATCGTAAGAGTACAGAGTTTTTTGTGGCGCGTTATTTAGAGAAGCATTATTCAAAAAACGATATTGTTACTTTATATGTGAATGTGATCAATTATGGAAATAATTATACAGGCATATATGAGGCGAGTATGGGTTATTTGGATACGCTTCCTGCAGATTTAACGGTTGCGCAAGCTTCTTTATTGGCGGGTATTCCGCAATCTCCAAGTCATTATGAATTGGTCAATCATTTTACGCAGGCCAAACAGAAACAATATGCGGTATTAAAGGCAATGGCAGAGTGTGGCTATATTTCAGAAAGTGATATTGCGACATATTATAATGCATCTGTTTAAATGGATGCATTTTTATTTATATTCTTTATGATAGGATATTTACAAAAATATATCACATGATATAATTATGATAGAGAAAGAAGAAAATGCCATCATAAAGTGGAGGTGAATCTCTTGATTGATGAATCTGAAATTAATGATTATTTAGGTGAGGCAAAAAACTGATTTTGGATGGTAAGTTTAGAATTGCTTTAAATTCGAATCGATTAACAAATTTGTCATTATTTGATGAATATTTGATAAATGAGGAAAGTGTTAAAGCAATATTGTTGAATTTAACTGTATATGACTTTTGTGAGAAGGTTCAAAATAAACATGCGAATTTTAATCATGAATGGCTATATGTTTTTGGAAAGGAAATTGATTTGATTAAAAGATTCGAAGAAAAAAGTGAAATGGTTCCATTGTATATTAAGTTTGTGAGTACCCATCTGATGACCCCATTCAATAAGTAGACATAATTAATGTCAATA
>OGQP01001139.1_pt1 | contig 16358 bp, 12 predicted proteins | sample 1553251 | NCBI WGS metagenome assembly OGQP01 (sample SAMEA2580016, study PRJEB22360) | human gut metagenome | biome: human gut; feature: human-associated habitat; material: faeces | place: Denmark | collected 2008/2010 | reverse complement strand
TCAACCCGCCGCAGGAGCAGGCGGGCGATTCCGAGCCGGTTCGCGCTGCCATCCGCGATATTCTCGCCGGACGGTACGCGTCGGCGTGTTCCATTTTGCAGAACGTCCCCAGCACGGGGCGGAATGCGCGCTGGTACTACCTGTCCGGCGTGGCGAACCACGGCGCGGGGAATCAGATTCAGGCGCTGGAACACATGAAGCGCGCGGTGCAGCTCAGCCCGAACAATGCGACGTATCAGGCGCTTTTGCGGCAGTATCAGCAGGCAGGGCAGACGTATCAGACGAATGCGTCCGGGTACAACACTTGGGCGATGGATCCGTCGAAATTGTGCATGAGCTTGTGCTTCCTGCAGATGTTCTGTCCGCTTTGCTGCCGGTGCTAAGGTGCTGCCAAGCCCCTTAACTCGGCGGAATTTTCCTATGCTGCTTGATTTGTTTTGTTGCAGGGGGTTCGCCTCTGCGGAGTGAAATCCCCTGCGCAACACAAAAAACTGTATGCAATGCGCGCAACTGAATCGCGCAAAAGGTCAAGGAATCAGTTTCCTTGAGAAAGTGTAACTTTATGGGCAAAATCATCGGTATCGACTTGGGTACCACCAATAGCTGCGTCGCCGTGGTTGAGGGCGGTAACGCAACCATCATTCCGAACGATAAGGGTGAGCGCACAACGCCGTCCGTCGTGGCATTCACCGACAGCGGCGAGCGGCTCATCGGCAGCGCGGCGAAGCGTCAGGCAGCAGTCAACGCCGACCGCACGATTGCATCCGTCAAGCGCCATATGGGCACGGACTGGCGCAAGACCATCGCCGGGAAAAGCTATACGCCGCAGGAAATCAGCGCCATGATTCTTCGCAAGCTGAAGCAGGACGCGGAAAGTTACCTCGGCGAACCCGTCACCGACGCGGTGATTACCGTCCCGGCATATTTCGGGGATATTCAGCGTCAGGCGACGAAGGACGCGGGGCGCATTGCGGGCTTGAACGTCCGCCGCATCATCAACGAGCCGACCAGCGCCGCCCTCGCCTACGGACTGAACAACGGCGCACCGCAGAAAATCATGGTCTACGACCTTGGCGGCGGCACGTTTGACGTATCCATCATCGAGATTGGCGAGGGTGTTATCGAGGTGCTGGCGACATGCGGCGACAACCACCTCGGCGGCGATGACTTCGACGAGCGCATCGTGAATTTCGTCTGTGATGCTTTCCAGCGGGAACATCATGCTGACCTTCACCGTGATTTGGCGGCCATGGTGCGCGTGAAGGAAGCCGCCGAGCAGGCGAAAAAGGAGCTGTCCGTCACCGAGATGACCACCATCAGCCTGCCGTTCATCAGCACAGTCGGCGGTCAGGCGGTGCATTTGGAGCAGACGCTGACCCGCGCGAAATTCAATGAATTGACGGCGGATTTGGTTGCGCGGACGGAAGGTCCTGTCCGCAGCGCCCTCAGCGACGCAGGCATTGCCGCCAGCGAGCTGGGCAAGGTGCTGCTGGTCGGCGGTTCGACGCGTATCCCCGCCGTGCAGGAGAAGGTGCGCCAGCTGACCGGCATCATGCCGAGCAAGAGCATCAACCCCGACGAATGCGTGGCGCAGGGCGCGGCGATTCAAGGCGACACGCTGAATGAACACACGACGCTGACGAACTCCACGGGCTTGCTGCTGCTGGACGTGACCCCGCTTTCGCTGGCAATTGAGACGGTCGGCGGCGTCGCGACCCGCGTCATCGAGCGCAACTCCACCCTGCCTGTGCACTATCAGCAAGTGTTCACCACGGCGGGCATGTTCCAGTCATCAGTAGAAATCAATGTCCTGCAGGGTGAGCGTCCGATGGCGCGGGACAACAAGAGCATCGGCAAGTTCCGCCTGAAGGGCATCCGCCGCGCAATGGCAGGCGTGCCGAAAATTGAGGTCACGTTCGATATTGACACCAACGGCATCCTGACCGTCTCCGCGCGCGACCAAGACACTGGACGCGCCCAATCCATCACCATCACCGCCGACAACAAAATGAGCGAGGATGAAATTCAGCAAGCAATTCGCGATGCGGAGCAGTACGCCGCGCAGGACGCTTTCCGCCGCGACCTGATGGACACCATCAATCAGGCGCAGCACCTTTTGGCGCAGGTAAGCGCTGCCTTGAACCAGTGCAGCAAGCAGCTGGACAAGGACGAGAAGAAGCGCGTCAAGGACGATGAAGCTGCACTTCGCCATCTGATTGGGCGCGCCAAGCCCGACAAAATGACGGCGGATGACCTGTCCGCCATCAAGAGCGCCATGGCAACCCTCGAAAGCAGCAGCGCCCACCTGATGAGCCTCTTCGACCCGAACGCGCAGGGCAGCGGCCAGTCATGACAAAGCCGCCCCACGTCCGGCGTGCGCTGCTGATTGCCCTGACCGTCTTGGCGGCGCTTGTCGCAGGGGGCATGGTTTACCTGACAAGCTGTGCCGCGGCGGAGCAGACCGTCTTGGCGATTCTGCCGACGCTGCTGGGCAGTCTGGAATAAAAATCAAGGGGATTGCGTCCATGATTTCGGACACAATCCCCTTTTTCGTTGCAATGATCATCAGAACAGCAGCAGAACCCCCTGCGCCGCCAGCACCGCCGCACACGCCGCAAGCGCCACCGTCAGCAGGCTCTTCCCCTTCCATGCGAGGAACACCGCTACCACCAAACCAACCGCCGCCGTGCGCATATCCCCCGTGGAATACAATACGTCGGGAATCGTCATTGCCCCCAGCACCGCGAACGGCACATAGTGCAGGAATGACTTGACGAACGTTGATTTGATTTCCTTGCGGAAAATCGTCAGCGGCAGCATCCGAATCAGGTACGTCACACCCGCCATCACAAGCAGGTAAATCGGAAAATTTGCCGTCATTGCGCATCACCCGCTTTCGTTTCTTCCTCCCGCACGGGGAAGAGCCACGCGCCCAGCGCCGAGGCGGCAATAGCACAGATGATGATGACAAACCCGCTGGACACCTGCGAGAGCATCGGCACATAACGGAAGCACAGGCTCATCGCGATAGCCATCAGCACGACGATGCGCACGGGCTTCTCCTTGCGCGCGGGCGGCAGGATGATGGCGAGGAACATGCCGAAAATCGCGATACCGAGCGCATTGCGGAGGAAAACCGGCAGCAGCGTGCCCGCGACCGCGCCCAGAATCGTACCGACCGACCAGCCGAGGTACGGCGCGGTCATCAACCCATACAAATACCAGTGACTGACCTTCCCCGGCTGACTGGATGCGACAGCGAATATCTCGTCCGTATTCATGAAAGAGAAGAACAGGCGGCGCGGTGTGTTCATATCCGAATCCATCTTCTGGGAAATGGACAGGCTCATCAGCGCGTAGCGGAGGTTGATAATCAGCTGCGTCAGCGCAACTTCGAGGTACGACGCCTGTGCGAGAATCAGCGGCAGCCCGGCGAACTGCCCCGCACTGGTGACGTTCGTCATGGAAATCAGCAGCGCTTCGAGCGGCGACAAGCCATCCGCCACTGCCTTCATGCCGAACGTGAACGCAACGGATAGGTAGCCCAGCCCAATCGGGATTCCATGCCGGAAGCCCTTCGCAAAGAGTTTACGATTCATCGTCATTGATGCCTTCTTGTCGAAAAAGTCGGAACACAGCGTTTATGATAGCACGAAGTCCGTCCATTCGTCAACGTCTGTGCAGCAAAAGAACAGCAGGGGACTTCGTCCCGTTTCATTTGTCCCTGCACCCATTTCGCGATTGGCTGATGGCAGAAAAGGCATCACCCGACGCGCCGCCGAGTTGTGCGGTATTGCCCATGCAAAACCGGCAGCTGATGGCACTTCATCGACTGCCGATTTGCGTCTGTTCCTTCTGCAAACATAAGCAGCCACACACCGTAGCGCATGGTTGCTATGGATATTGATTCAGTTCGATAAACTGGAATTTAGCGCTTTCTTCATATAGACCTCCTTAATTTGAAATTTCTTTTTGAACATTCTGAATCATTTTATTAAAATCTTCCTTCATTAAACACTGATCCTCCGGTGAATAATAAAAATGTCCAGAGGTTTGCAAAGACTTGACACATATACAAGGGTTATCCTTAAATAATTTACTACATTTAGGGGAAACCATTTCATCTAACATAGATAGATATATATGCGACGGTGTTGGTAATTTCCCTATGATTTTTCTTGTCTTTCGTATTTCAGAAAACAACTCAAGGTATCTTGGAATCCAACCAAAGTATCTTAAAATATGATTATCTCTTTCTATGCTATACGCATTTTGTGCTGCGAGAGACCATTTATCATCAGGTTTAATATTTCCTGTAAAAACTCGCCATGATGTTCTAAATAAACGGAGGGTAACTCTCACTTTTAACGGAACATTTAGAAGAAATAATTCTTCTACCGGTTTTTCTATCGCTTCTTGTATAGCAAACAGTGTCCCCATGGAATGAGCGACAATAATGATTTTATTGTTGGTTTCTGATAGTTCTTCAAGAGCATTCTTTACTTGCTGCTTCCATTCAGTCATAGAGGCTTGCGAAAAGTCCTTTACACTTCCTCCATGACCTTTTAACGATAGATTGCATATTGACCAATTTGGAGGAACAAGCGATAAAAAAGGTTCAAAATGACTTGTAGTTCCAAGAATGCCATGTATAAATAAAATTGCTATTCTCTCTTGGCCACTCGCCATAAAATCACCTCACCAAATTCCGATTTGTCGCTTTGTTTATGATGCAGATTCTATCATATTGGTTTTTTCTTTATGGAACAGAAGCCCGAAGGCTGCCCCACACGTCAAGCTGCTCCTTTTTCCATAGGTTCATTATCACCTTCGTCGGCGGAGCTATCCGCATCATCAACATCCAGATTAGGCCCTGCCGCTTCCTGTTCTTTTTATGCCAGCTGAAGCTCATACAGCTTCTTGTAAATGCCGTCCTGCTTCAGCAGTTCCTGATGCGTGCCGGATTCGCGAATTCGCCCGTGGTGCATCACGATAATGCGGTCAGCGTGCTGAATGGTCGAAAGGCGGTGCGCGACCATAATCGACGTGCGGCCCTGCATCAGCCGCTCCAGCGCTTCCTGAATCCACTGTTCCGTCTCCGTGTCGATGTTCGCCGTCGCTTCGTCCAATATCAGAATTTTCGGGTCATGCGCCAGTGTCCGGGCAAACGACAGTAATTGCCGCTGCCCCGCAGAGAACGTCGCGCCGCGCTCCGTCACATGCTCATCGTAGCCGTTCGGCAGCCGCTCAATGAACCGCGACGCATTGGTGTATTCCGCCGCCCGGTGCACCTGCTCATCGGTAATTTCCTCATCGCGCAGGCGGATGTTGCTCTTGATGTCGCCCGTGAAGATGAACACATCCTGCTGCACCTGCCCGATTGCGGCACGAAGCTGGTCGCGGGTCAGGTCGCGCACATCCACGCCATCGACGCGGATGCTGCCCTTCTGCACGTCATAATAGCGCCCTATCAGGTTCAGGATGGAGGATTTACCCGCGCCCGTCGCGCCGACGAACGCCACCTTCTGCCCCGGCTCGATGGTAAAGGACACGTCTTTCAGCACCCAGTTCACGTTATCATACGCGAACCAGACGTGGTCGAACTCGATTTTGCCGCGCACAGCGGGCAGCTTCTTCGCGTCTTCCTTGTCGGACAGCATGGGCTTTTCGTCCAGCAGGGTGAAGATTTTCTCGGCGGAAGCAATGGCGCTTTGCAGCGTCGTGAACTGCTCCGCCAGCTCCTGCACGGGCGTGAACAGCTGGGAAATGTACTCCGTGAATGTGTACAGCATACCGATGGAAATCACGCCATCCAGCACCAGTGCGCTGCCGCCGCCCAAAATAATCGCCATTGCGATAACGGACAGGAAGTAAATCGACGGGCGGAAGATGGCGAACACCATCATTTCGCGTACGCCCGCGCGGTAGAGGGATTCGTTCTTTTCCTCAAACTCGGCGCATTTCTCCTTCTCACGCGCGAAAATCTGGATGACCCGCATTCCCGACAGATGCTCGCTCAAAAAGGTATTCAGCGTCGTAATGCGCGTCTTGACGATTTGGTAAGTCTTGCGGCTCAATTTGCGGAACACTGCCGTCAGCACCGCCATCACCGGTACCAGCACGAACGACAGCATTGCCATGCGGAAGTTCATCACCATCATAATAATGGCAAGTCCGATGATTTTGACGACGTTGCGGAACAGGCGGACAATCGTGTTGGCATACAGGTCATTGACCGCCTCGGTGTCGTTGGTGATGCGCGTAACGATTCTGCCCACAGGCGTCAAGTCGAAGAAGCGCATGGAGAGGCTTTCGACATGCGCCATCAGCTCATTGCGCAGGGTATAAACGATGTTCTGCCCGGTTTCCTGAATCTTCAGGTACTGCAGGCGGTTGCAGACAAATTGCAGCAGCAGAATCGCCACATACAGCCCCGCCGCAATCAGGATGCCCTGAAATCGCGTTTCCGGCGGCAGATCCTGCGCGCTCTGCTGGGTGATGTACTTGTCAATCGCGTCGCCGATGATGCGCGGGCGGGCAATGTCGAACACCGTCAGCAGCCCCACCAGCACACAGCACAGCGCAACCGTTTTCCAGTAGGGCTTGATGTAGCCCATCAGGCGCAGGAAGGCGTTGCCGTGATACGAAACGTCCTGCGGCTCGTTATCCCCGAACTTACTCCGCATGTGCAGCGCCTCCTTCCTCGTGAAGTTCCTTTTCCAGCTGCTGCTTGCGGTACAGGCTTGCGTACAGCTTGCCGTTGTTCAGCAGCTCCTCGTGCGTGCCGTACTCCTCCACCTTGCCTTCGTCCAGCACAAGAATGTGGTCGGCGTCCTGAATGGTAGAAATGCGGTGCGCTACGATGATGGTCGTGCGACCCTTGCGCAAGCGGTGCAGGTTATCCAGTATTTGCCGTTCCGTGTCCGTATCAACAGCAGAGAGCGCATCGTCCAGCAGCAGAATCGGCGCATCCTTCATCAGCGCGCGTGCAATGGAGGAACGCTGCTTCTGGCCGCCGGAAATCGTCACGCCGCGTTCGCCCACCAGCGTCTGGTACTGCTTGGGGAACTCCATGATGTTATCGTGGATGCAGGCGTTTTTCGCCGCCTCCTGCACCGCTTCCAGCGACTTGTTGTCTGAGCCGAACGCGATGTTGTTCTGCAGCGTGTCAGAAAAGAGGAAGTTATCCTGCGGCACACAGGCGATATTCCTGCGCAGCGCCGCCAGCGGGATTTCGCGCAGGTTGTGCCCGTCGATGGTAATCATGCCGTCCGGTACGTCGTACAGGCGCATGAGCAGGCTCGGCAGCGTGCTTTTGCCCGAACCGGTGCGCCCCAGTACCGCCAGCGTCTCGCCCGCCTTCACATGCACCGACACATCTTCCAGCACCGGCACGGTCGGCTGGTCGGGATAGGCAAAGGACAGGTGTTCAATGTCGATATCGCCCTTGAGCGTCTGAATCGAAGGGTTCACCATGTCGCCGTCCACGATTTCCGGCTTCGCGTCAAAAATCTCCTGAATGCGGCGCAGGCTTGCCAGGCCCTGACTGACGCTCGTGATGCACTCGCCCACCGCCATCATCGGCCACACCAGCATCGTCACATACGAGTTGAAGCTGATAAACTGCCCGATGTTGATTTCGCCGTAAATCGCCAGATAGCCGCCGTAAGCCAGCGTCAGCAGACTCGCTATACCGACAATCAAGTCCAGCAGCGGCATCACCAGCGCCTGCAGGCGCACAACGCCGAGGTTCTTTTCCTTCGTGAACAGCGTCGTCTTCGCGAAGGCGTACAGCTCCTTGCGTTCCTGCACGAAGGATTTAATCACGCGGATGCCCGACACCGTTTCCTGCACTTGGTCCGTCAGCGTCGAGAACGCCTGCTGCTTGGCCAGAAAGCGCTTGTGCATCACCTTGCCGTAGAAGTAATCGCCGAAGATGATGAGAATCAGCGGCAGCACCGCCACACCCGTCAATTTCGGGCTGACATACGTCATCATCTGCCACAGCACCAGCAGCAGCATCACCGTCGCGTCGAATGTGCTGATAACGTTCATGCCCACCAGCGTGCGAACCGCCTGCAGGTCGTTGATGAAGCGCGCCATCAGGTCGCCGGTCTTGTGCTCGTTGTAATAGTGCGGCGAGAGCGTGGATAGGTGCGCGAACAAATCGCTGCGCAATTCCTTTTCAATCGACCGCGCCGACCCGAACAGGAAAAAGCGCCACGCAAAGCGCCCTACCGCGATAATTACGCCAATCAGCACAATCTTCCAGACCAGCCCCATCACGCCGCCCATATCCAGCGTGTGCTGATCCAGCCCGTTGGTAATTTCGCCTGTGAACCGCGGCACATAGGTATTCACCTCGTCCACAATGAACAGCGCCAGAATGCCCAGAATGTACTGCCACCAGTGACGGCGGACATATCGCCACGCCAGCTTCAGCTCCTTCATTGCTGCCTCCTTATGCTTCGTAACGATTCATTGTAGCACATTTCGGCGCAAAAAGACACACATTCGCCGAAAATTCCGCGCAGGTTTACAATCCGGGCGGGCGTTTGTTTCCTTGCGGGATGGAAAGGGAAAAAGATGCCCCCGGAGCGGCGGGTTTTGCGCGTTCCGGGGGATTATTTTTTATACTATTTCCAGATAAGAATGCGCCAAGATGCGCCGCGAATTTTTCATTCTGGCTAACGTGAATGAAACGCAGCGTAGCAGCGCTACGCTAAGTGGAATGAGCGGACGCCAGAAGGGAAAAGGCGCAAGCAGATGGCGCAGGTGAATCTGGAAATAGTATTACTTCGCCACGTTGTTGCTCGGTGTCCCATTCAAGAAGTTTCGTACATTCTCCACCGCCGTATCCATCAGCCGTTGGCGCGCCTCGTGGCTTGCCCACGCGATGTGCGGCGTGATAATCATGTTGTCCAGCCCCAGCAGCGGGTTGTCCGCCCGAATCGGCTCGGTGGACACCACGTCCGACGCGGCGGCGTACACCTTGCCGGACAGCAAAGCATCCCGCAAATCCGCTTCGTTGATGAGCCCGCCGCGCGCGGTATTGAGCAAAATCACGCCGTCTTTCATCTTCGCCAGCGCAGTTTTGTCAATCATGCCGACGTTCTCCGGGGTCTGCGGGCAGTGCAGGGACACAATGTCGCTGCGGGCGTACAGTTCATCCAGCGGCACATAGCCTTCGCCCGATCCGTGGCGGCTGTAATAAATGACATTCATGCCGAACGCGCGGGCGAGTTCCGCCGTCGCCTGACCAATGCGCCCATAGCCGACGATGCCAAACGTCTTGCCCGACAGCTCCATCAGCGGATAATCCCAGAAGGAGAAGTCCCGGCAAGCCGTCCAGCGCCCCTGCTGCACCGCGTCGTTGTGATGGCCGATACGGTGGCAGATTTCCAGCAGCTGCGCCATCACGAACTGCGCAACCGCCTGCGTGCCATAGGACGGAACATTTGCGACAACGATGCCCTTTTCTTTCGCCGCCGCAATGTCAATGACGTTGAAGCCCGTCGCCAGCACACCGATGTAGCGCAGATTCGGGCATTCATCCATCGTCTGGCGGGTAATGGGCGTCTTATTGGTGAGGATAATCGGCGCGTCGCCGATGCGGGAGAGAATCTCCTCCGGCGCGGTGTAATCGTAGACAGTCAAGTCGCCCAAGGCGGCGAGGGCATCCCAGCTCAGGTCGCCGGGATTCTCCACAGCGCCGTCCAGAATGGTGATTTTCATGGGTGTGTACCTCCTGCGGTGGTTTGTTCCGGTTCCTATTATATAGCAGGGTGCGGCAGGATTGCAAGAGGATTTTGCGGATACGCAAAGCAGACAAGGAGATACAGCCGCCTCTTGTGGGGGGGCACCATTCCAACGGTTCCTCGGCGACCCATTCAAAGGGAAAATTCAAACAGGTCGCGGCAGCGAAGCGTTCTGTGCCAAATGAGTGCGCCTCGATAGCCCGACCGCCGCTGTCCATTCACCTAATTCGCCTTTTTTCGCGAAAAATCCTGCTTTATACTATTTCCAGATAAGAATGCGCAAGCAGATGGCGCAGTTGAATCTGGGAATCGTATTACGTCCATTTTTCCCGGACAAGCAGGGATTCCCATCATGCGCTCCTCCAAAGCCGGGCAGACTGCATCTCGGAAGGAGGAATGCCGCATGGACAGAAAACGACCTTTGCACCCCAGTCCGCTGGTGAAAACGCTTGCGGACGCTCAGCGCCGCATGAGCCACACCGACGTGCTTGGCTCGTGGACAGGCGTGCCGTGGGAGGACGCGGACGAAGAACCCGTGCAGGACGCTGATGACCTGTGACGTGCATTTGACGCGCGTGCTGGGGCTTCCCGCCGATGTCGTCCCGCTGAACCTGATTCCGGTGGGCTATCCTGCGGACAATCCGGCACCCAAGCAGAAGTGGAATCCGGCCAACGTCCGGTATAACGGCTGGGCGGAGTAGCTCCCTCCCGGATGATACGGGGCACCCCGGCCCGCAGGGCTCGGGGGCTTTCCTGTCGTATATTGTCCGTGCGCCGTGCGGTGGGGGGCTATGCCTTCGTATCGGGGGACGGGGCCTCTGCGCCGGGAGTGCGATGCCCCTTCCCGGATTGTGTGCCGGGGACTTTTCGTCGTATATTGTTTCGTGTGCCGCGCAGTAGGGGGCGATGCCGCTGTCCCGGGAGTGCGTGGCCTCCGCGCCGGGTTGCGGGCCGGGAGCCGGGATGTTATCCTCACCAAATTGCGCTGCCTACTGTGCCTTGATCCATTCGTACACCGGGTCGATGCCTTTCGTGAAATCCGTAAAACTCATTTCGATCCTGACGTCGGGGGTGATCGTGTCGGCCTCTTCGTCCGTACGCCGGAAATATTTGGTCGAATAGGCGACTGTCAGCTTCGATCCCGGGAGCTGGAAATTCCGTACCTCGCCGAAGTGGTTGGGTTTGCCGGCGGGCTGTTCGCCGACTACGACCGCATCGGTCAGGTGCTTGAAATCCATCGTATTCAGGATGGCCGAGGAGAATGTGCTTCGCCCGATGACGACATAGGTTTTTATGCCAGGGTGCTGTTCCAGGAACCGGGCCAGCCTTTCGATGAATGCCTTCCCCTGTGCCGAGTTCCCTCCGCCGTTGTTCCTCATGTCGAAAATGATCTTCCCGACGGGGTTTCCCTGCAATATGCCGAACGCCTTTTCGCCGAATTCCGTGAACGACGGCAGCGACGCGGCTTTCTCGCGGCTCTTGAACTCCGCCTCGCTTTCACGCCCCCAGCAGGAGTTGTAGAGGATATAGTATATTTTTTCCTCGGGGAAATAGCGATCCGTGAAAAGCACGTTCCTTTCCGCGATCGCAAAGGGCAGGGAATCGGGCTGGAAGGCGGCCCGACCCGCCCGCTGCGGATCGGACGGTTTGAGCGTATAGGTCTTGTCCCCGTCCAGCGTGAGTTCCGCCTGCCCGTTGTGTGCGAACCCGAAATATTCCAGGAGCTGTAACGACGGGAACAATTGGGGAATCATGGATTTTACCATTGCTTCGTTGTCGACCGTGAACAGGGTGCTCAGGCTGTCGATTACGGTTTCGACCGGTGCCTTGCCGACCGCTGTGAGCCGGTGCCCCAGCAACTCTTTGTTTTCGTCGGTCGTCTGTATGACGTACAACCCGTCGGAGACCCAAAGCAATCCGATCGGCAGTATCTGCTGCCGGTTTATCAGCTGTTGGAAATACAGCATGGTATGCGAATCGCCCAGTTTGGCGATCAGCTGCTGGGTTTTGAGCGCCGTAGCAAAATCTCCGGCCTCCCCGGCCGAAGCCTTGATCGCGCCGATTGCGGTCTCGAACTGCGCTTTGTCGTATTTCGCAAAGAGGTTGCAATGTTTCGCGGGCAGTTCGCTGGCCAGGTAATCCAGGTCGGCGGCCCAGTCGATGCCGCTCCCGCCCTGGGAGAAGGCGGCCGGGATCGAAGCGATTCCCAGCAACAGCAGGAATAATTTTTTCATGTGGTTTCTCGGGTTGGGTTTATCGGTACAATTTAGCGATTATTTTTCAATTCCATGCTGTAAACCGCCCTTAAATCTTCAGCCCCCCCCCGGCCTCGGCCCCTCTTTGAAACGGAAAATCCCCGCGGGTTGCTGCCCGCAGGGATTTTCTTACAAACGGATGGATTGTGCCGTGTTACTCGACTTTGAAGCCTGCAACGTCCTCCATGCTGGTGGGGTAGATCTGATGCGTCCCGTTGAATATCTGCATCACACCCTTCAGGTCGGCCGTCTTTTGGGCGATCTGTTCGTCGGCATAAACCGCATACTTGGTAATTCGTGCCGCAATGGTTTTGCCGGTTTCTCCTGTAAAGTTGGTCGTCGTGGTCTTGCCTGCGACCACCCAGGTGGTCGCCGATGTTGCCGGGGTGAGGTTCTTCACTTTGACATACTGGCCCAGATAGTCCCCGCACTGTGCATCCGTGATCTCCGGAACCTTTATCGTCGCTTTTTCCTGTGTGGCGAAAACCGTTGCCATCTTCAGCTGCGGCAGCCCGTTGTAAAGGTCGTAGGTCGCATATTTGAGGCTGACAATCACCTTCGTACCCACGGGCAGGTCTTTCTCGGTGTAGTCGTTGCCCTTGATGATGATGCCCGTGTTGGCTTCGCCGGTGTTGTCCACCAGCGAGAGAAGCTGGTGCAGGGCACCTCCTTCGTTGTTGGCTGCGATATAACCCTTCACGGCGACCAGTTCGCCCAGCGCATCGCCCGCATTCATCGTGGCGAGCTTGGCGTTGAGTTCCTTGACCGTGATGGCCTGGCTCTCGTCGGGCATGGTCTCCTGCTCTGCGAATTCGATCGACGTGGTCAGCGTATTGAGGTATTTGGTATCCGTCCCCGAAACACCGACAGTGTAGCCCGTGATGATGACCTTGCGGCCGATGAAGCCGGCGATGTTGAGGTCGCTGTTGGGGTAGGCGATCGAACCGACTACGTTCGTACCCTCCACGGCGACATTATAGTGCCACTGGTAGATATTGTCCTGGTACGAGGTGAGGTCTCCTTCGTATTTTACATACCGGATCGTCGGGTTGTTGACATAGGCGTCGAACTGCGCTGCCCCGAAATCCGTCGGGGTGGGCTGTGTATAGCTTCCCGAGCCGTTCTTGGTGAGTTCCGACGTTTCGCCGAACTGCTTCATGCCGCCGTATTCCGACGTTGCGCCTTCGACGGTGACTTTGTCGCCGACGGTCATGCCGTGGTTCTTCTTGAATACGAGGATCGTACCCGTGGCGTCCTTTACGAGGAAGCCCTTCGAGTGGGTGCCGATCACCTGGCCTTCGACTTTGTAGACATCGTCAATGGGGCCGGCCAGTACCTGGGCGATCGTCGAAAGCGGTGTCTCCTCTTCCTTACCGAACTCGATCGCCTGCCCGCCGTTGCCCGGGATCAGCAATACGTCGTCGATACGGTTTACGCTGCCCATCTTGGCCTCGAACTTGATGTAGAGCGTGCTGGTGCCTGCCGGCAGGGTGAAGTCTGCCGTTGCGAGACGCCACTCACCCGGTTCGTCCGCTACGCTGCCGAAATCGTAGTCGAGCGCCTGCGACCAGAGCTGCCCGTCGGAAGAAAGGCGCACCACGAAGTCGGACTTGATGAACGTGTTGGTGGCGCCCTGTGCATAGCGCTGTGCGCCGAACGAGAGCTTGAGGTTCTGCGACGTTACCGCGATCTTCTGGATCGTGAAATAGGTGGGAACGGACGAGAAGAAGATGTTGTTCTTGCCCGAACCGTCGTAGAGCGAAAGCGAACCTTTCGACGACTGGTTCGTACGTACGGACATGCTGCTGTAGTCGTAGGTCACAGCGGCGATACCCGAACCCTTGTGGTTGATCCAGCCCTCGAACTGGTCGAGGTACGGCCATCCCGAACTCGTGTCGAAAGACTGCGAGGAAAGTTCTTTGTCGAAGGTGCTGTAGAAGATCGCCCCGTCGGGAACTTCCTCTTCGAATTCGCCCTCGTCCCTGACCTCCACGGGGATGGTATACATATAGGTCTTGTACGAGCCGAAGAGCCAGCCGGTGATGGTCACGTTGTGGCTGTTGTACTTCTCCTTGAAATCGTCGCTCATGTAATCCAGGCTGCCCTGTACCGAAGTGCCGTCGATCTCGACGTTGACGTAGCTGCCCGATACGAGTACAGTACCCTTGTAGGTCACGTATTTCACCTCGGGGTTTTTCATGTAGGCTTCGATTTCCGTTGCCGAGAATGCCGCAGGCTGCGGCTGGGTGATATCCTGATGGCCGGTCTTGGTGAAACTGCAGCCCTTTCCGAACTGCAGCAGACCGTTGCGCGACTCGGTTTTGCCCGACACGGTGACCACGTCGCCGACGGCCAGGTCGTGGGCTTCGCCCTTGAATGCGTAGATGCGTGCACCGTCCTGCTGGAAGAGTACTCCCTGCTCGTTGGCGGCGATGACGCTCACGCCCTCGACTTCGAATGCCGAGCCGGCGCCGGCTTCGAGCACTTCGGCCAGCGTAGCCTTGTTGCCCTGTACCGTGAAACGAGCTTCGGCAAGCTGGATGTCATCACCGTTGCAGGGCAGGATTTGCAGTGTGCCGTTGTAGATGCCCGCGATACCTGCGATGGAACCGCTCTTGTCGGTCGGGATGGCATCCTGTGCATAGGATGCGGTTTGCAGGGTGCGGATTTTGTAGGACTTTCCGTCCTTGGTCTCCATGGAAACATTGCCCTTGTTCGAGTCGCTGTTCCAGGTGCCCGATTCCGACGCTTCGGGCTGCGTGTTTTCGATCTTTACGTATTGCGATTCGTATTCCGCGATTTTGTCTGCGGTGACGGCGATCGGGGCCAGCGGTTCGGTCTGCCCTACGAGCATGGGCTCGTTGTGGGTCGAAACCTGCAGCAGACCGCTGAAGAGTTGTGCCGATGCGTCGCTGAGCGATACTTCGACGATGTCGCCGCGCTCGAAGGTGTTGTTAGACTGGCTGATCGAGAGCGCGAGGCCGGCACCGGCATCCTGCGTATCGTCGGCAAGGATTACGATGAAGGGCTGCTGATTTCCCCCCCCCCTTGTCCGAGACTACGATACCGCACAGCGTCATGGCTCTGATCGCGTCCGTCAGTTCTTTTCCATCGGCAGTGGGGTTGGTTGCCATGATGAGCCTGCGGAGTTCCGCAACATTCGTATTCGTTTCACCTTCCTTGATCTGCCTTACGGAGCACGTGCCCGTGTCGGTGGCGCCCATGTAACCGGTGGCCGTTACGGTGATGGTACCCGTACGCGAAGTGGCGTTCGCGGGGACGGTTACGGCTACTGTTGCCGAACCTTTGCCGCTGGTTTGCGACAGCTCGATCCATGCGTCGGCTTTGATCTGCCAGTTGAGCTTTCCGTTAAGCTCGATTTCGAGGTTTTTCGTCTGGGTTTCCGTGCAATCGAACGTCAACGATTGGGTAACCTCGATTTCAGGGATCAGCTTGTCGTCCTTCGTGTCGTCGTCCGAACAGGCTGCCAGTGTTACTCCCAGCGCGAGGGTGAGCGCCGCGCAGAGTAATCTTTTCCAAAATGATAATTGCATCATGTGGGTGTGATTAAATTAGAAAAAGTGAGATTTGAAGTATTGCGTGTACTAAGGTAATAATTTTTAACTGTTTTGCTATGAAAAAGTGATGAAAAATTCGTATCGGGCCCTAAAAACTACCGCATAAAAAATCCCCCATTCCGAATGAGGGATTGTGGTTTACTTGCAATCTGTTGGTTATCGGCGTCTTCCGGGCATGTTCGGCATCTTCATGTTGCCGCCGGCTACGGCCTTCATCATCTTGCGGGTATCCTCGAACTGCTTCATCAGGCGGTTCACGTCGGCCATCGTCGTACCGCTGCCCTTGGCGATGCGTTCGCGGCGGCGTGCGTTGATGATTTCGGGATGCTCGCGCTCGGCCGGGGTCATCGACGAGACGATCGCCTCGGTTTGCTTGAACACGTCGTCCGGGATGTCCACGTTCTTGAGCATCTTGCCTACGCCGGGAAGCATTCCCGCGAGGTCTTTCAGGTTGCCCATCTTTTTGATCTGCTGGATCTGCCCGATGAAATCGTTGAAGTTGAACTGGTTCTTGACCAGTTTTTTCTTCAGGCGGCGTGCCTCCTCTTCGTCGAACTGTTCCTGCGCACGCTCCACCAGCGATACGACGTCGCCCATGCCGAGGATACGGTCGGCCATACGTTCGGGGTGGAACACCTGCAGGGCGTCCATCTTCTCGCCGCTCGAAATGAATTTCAGCGGTTTGCTGACCACCGAGCGGATCGAGATCGCGGCGCCGCCGCGGGTGTCGCCGTCGAGCTTGGTGAGCACCACGCCGTCGAAGTCGA
>OGQP01001138.1_pt1 | contig 16369 bp, 15 predicted proteins | sample 1553251 | NCBI WGS metagenome assembly OGQP01 (sample SAMEA2580016, study PRJEB22360) | human gut metagenome | biome: human gut; feature: human-associated habitat; material: faeces | place: Denmark | collected 2008/2010 | reverse complement strand
CCCAAGCCGGGCACAAAACTTCATCATCCGCTTATTCATCCTCCATATATGCGACTTGCGCCCCAAAACCACACACATCAAAGATATCAGCTCATTTGTAGACAAGGCTTCATCATCCCCTATATGATAAATGCCACTCGCCACGTTTTTCACCAGCAACCCTTCCACCACATAGCAAAGATTATCAATCGAAGTAAATGAGCGTCTGTTATCAAAACTTCCCAACGGCCAAGGAATACCTTTCTTCACTACATTGTAAAGCAGATTCAAGTTTCCCTTATTGCCAGGACCATGAATCATGCAGGGACGCAAGATGTACACCTGCTTACCATCAGCCACCTTCAATTCTTCCCTTCTTTTTAGTTCCAAGAAAATGTATTCTTCTGCCCTTATCTTACTTTCTCCATAAGGCCCTACCGGAGCCGGTATTACGTCCTCCGTCAGTATGTCTCCAGATACACTATCAGCAGCAGCTTTCACCGAACTGAAGAATACAAACTTCTTTGCAGACGATTCCAGAAAGAAATCAAATATCTTCTGAGTCAATCCAGTATTGATATCAAAATATACCTGAGCGGCAGACTGATTCTTCGTATCATGCGCCTTGCCTGCCAGATGAATAATGGCATCAAATTTAGGAAGATTCTGCATTGGGAAAGAAATAGTTTCAATATCCTTCCAAGAAAAAGTCTTTGTCACACCCTCCTTTTCGGGAGTAATGATATCCAACCCATAAAGGGTATGGCTTTCCTTCAAAGCCACAACAAGATTGGAACCCACAAAACCGTGGATTCCGGTAATAAGTATATTCATGAAAATATTCTATAAAAGATATTAACCGAGAACATGGCTGTTAGTGATACACTTGAAAAAGTAAACCTTTTCAATATTTTTTTCAAAAGAAATGCCACATGCATTAGGATTGAGTTGAATATAGTACATATCCTCACCATATCGCTCAAAAAAGCAGGAGCTATCTTTCTCAATTTAGAATGAATATCTTGTTGTATATCAGCTATAGATATAGCCAAATGATAAATCCCTAACTACCCTTTTCTACAAGCACCTTAATCAGCCCATATAAATCGTCTCAACTTCAGATGCAAAATTAAGAACTCTTAATCTTTAACCAATACAGCCAAACTTCCTCCAATATCTTAATAAAGATTTGAGAAATACAAGAGCATACTTCAGTGAGTATCTTGCAGAACGTGTTCCTTCGTACTCTATTTCAGCCATCGGATAATAAATTACCTTATAACCTCCCAACCACATTCTCTTGCATAAGTCCATATCTTCACAGTAAAGGAAATAACCATCATCCAGACCTTTTGCAAAGGTATACGATGTACGAGACATCATCATAAATGCTCCACAGACCCAATCCATATTCACCGGATTATCATACTTCTTTAATTTTTTTTGCCCAATAACTCTAACCAAATGTCTAACCAAGAAACGCCATGGTGTAATAAAATGACGATAGCTATCTTGTATGTCACCCAATGTATTTCTAATCATAGGAGCTATCAGTCCAATTTTTTCATGGGCTGCGAAATATTCAACCATCTCTCCAATCCCTGACTTCAATCTTACATCAGGATTCATAATCACCAAAATATCTCCGGTAGCCACTTTTAATCCTTGGTTCATTGCATAAGCAAAGCCACCATTTTCAGCATTAAAAATCCATTTACATAGAGAATGTACAGCAAGTAATTGTTTCCGCTTTTCGGAATTATACAATGAATTAGAGGATACTATTATCTCAAATTGATAAGATGTCTTTTCCATATTCTCTTGTATGGATGAAGAACAAGCCAAAATATCCTCCACTGAATGGTATTCAACAATGACAAAAGAAAGTTTCATAACATTTATTTTCTTCAAAAAGGGGAAAACTTCATTATACAAAAAAACTACAGTATCTTTCGTTTGAGTGAAAAAATCAAACGATGAAATAAAAAAGATAGCTGGATAGAAAAAGGGGGGGGAATCATTCTAAAGTACACACACTAAGCCCCAATTATCAACTGTAATAGGATAGTAAAACTCTCTATGATAAAGCACTACTAAAAAACATCGAGATACTCTTTTCGAAATCTACCTACTGCTTTCTTTTATTTCTCCCAGATATGTAAATGCTTTTAATATGCATTGATAATATAAAGCTTTCACAGTTCTCATTTAACAACTTGATATTTATCATACACATTTTCTGTCATTTTGGCAGTGATTTCCCATGAGAACTTTTTGGCTTGCTTAGAACATCTTTCAACTAATATCAATCTTGTATTTTCATTATATAATACTTCTTTAAGAGCATTGTATATACTATCAATATTATTGGGATTCATCAATATTGCTGCTTGTCCAACCACTTCTGGTAATGAAGAGATATTACTTGTTACTGTAGGGATTTTGTACGTAATAGACTCCAAAACAGGAAGACCAAATCCCTCATAAATAGAAGGATAAATGAAAGCATACGCACCTGACAATATAATGAACTTTTCTTCAGTAGTAACAAAGCCTGTAAAAATCACACGATTGGCTATGTTAAGCTCTTGAACCTTAGTTAAAGTATCGTTATAAAACCAGCCTTTTTTGCCAACAATTACCAAGTCAATGCAACTGTCATTTTTTACTATTTTTTCAAAAGCAATCAATAAGTTGACTATATTTTTTCGTGGCTCCAGTGTTCCGATAAATAATAAATATTTTCTATGCAAGCCAAACTTCGCCTTTGTATTATTTATCGATTCAAGATCAAAAACTTTTGGTTGCTCGCAAGCTAAGGGAATAACTTGAGTTTTAGATTTAATTGGTTTTATGTGTAGATTTAAATCATTTAATGTTGAGTTAGAAACACATATAATTTCGTCTGCAAATCGACATGCAAACCGAATAAAAAATCTGAAATAATACCTCTTAAAGATCGTATGCGCTTTTGGATATATAAAAAAGGTTAAATCATGAATGGTAACAACTTTCTTAGCCCTCAATGGAATTAAAGGAAAACTGTAATGCAAACTATGGACAATATTAATTTTATATTTATAACAAATCCATGGTATATAGAATTGCTCTAAGAAAAATCTAAAGAAAAAAAATCTAAACCACTTAGATTTGACAAAGATTATTTTACTTGACTTTAAGGTATTCAACATATCTTTATCATCATCTTGAACTAAACAGCAATACTTATTATTTGTGTCACGTAATAACTCAAAAAACGTTTCTCTTGCATAAACTCCAACCCCAACCTTTTGTATGGGAATTTGTGTAAAGTCTATCAATATATTCATAATTCTCTATTGAATTTCACTCAAAAAAACAATATCTTTGTAATCCAACTCACTTAAAATATCCTGCTTTCATAAAAAGATAATAGATAAGAATCTAACCAATGTTTATACAAATAAATATAAATCATGACTGTAATATGAGTTCTAGTTGTGGTAGGATGTTCAACATGTAATATTTACTTAATAATAACCTATCATCTTCAGCGCAATGCACTATGGCACTATCCAACAAACTGGCAAATTCCTCTACATTATCAAATGATTCTGAGATAAATGCATTTTTAGCATCTTGTAATATCTCCACAGCTCCCGCATTAGGCGTTGTAACTATAGGAATGCTGAAAGACAAAGCTTCAAGTAATACTGTTGGCAGTGCTTCGGAAAAAGAAGGTAAAGCCAACACTTTAGCACGCTTTAAATAAGGCATTGAATTTGGAACAGCTCCAATAAAATGAATTTTAGAACTTCGCTCTAAATTATTTGCGCAATCTTCAAGTTCACTTCGTTCTTGTCCATCTCCTACAATAAGCAGCTCGTAACCTTGATGCTTTATATGTTGAAAAGCGTTCAACAGTAATTTGAGGTTTTTCACCTTGCTAAGCCGTCCAATAAAAACGATAAAATTATTCGGTAATGATGGTACCGGTAAGTTACCTAATTGCATAGTTTTATCAATATCAATAGGATTAGGCAAATAAAGTAACTGCTTGGGATTTAACTTGATTTTGTTTGATAGGTCAGTCATGATTCCTTTTGAAACAGCAATAACCACATCAGACCACGGATATATTTGTTTCATTAAGAAGGTTGTACATCGAGCCCACAATCCTAGATTTTTCACCTCAATGTTATAATAGTTATGCTGTGAGATTATTATTTGAGGACGTTTTGATAGAAAAGAAGCTGCCAATATCAACATTATATTCGGAAAGTCTCCACCTGAAATAACTGAATCCGGCTGACGCTTCTTGATATACTTCCTAAGCTTAAAAAAGGAATAGCGAAGCTGAATATTACCTAACGACACAACTTTCACAGAAGAAGAAACCAAATCTAAAAGCACACCTTCAGCTTTGCAAACCACAAAATCAACATTATATCCCTTGTCAGAAAGTGCATTAGCATAATTAATAAATACACGTTCTACTCCCCCTATATTAAATGAGGGAAGAAAAAATGATATTTTACTCTTCATAAATTAAAGGTTACCAGAAAACGATTAATGTTTGTTGACCTTGAATTTGATTATTTTCTTCCACCAGTAATGATTGCGGTAAATTTTGGAAAAAGAATTACTAATGATTTATATAAGCCAAGACCTATCACAATTGTAATTGCTGGACATAAAAAATAGAGCATGCAGATTGTAAAATCCGACTGAGGCTGAATAGCCTTGAATAACAACTTAATAATTAACACCAATGGCATTGAATGAAAAGCATAGATAAAGAAACTGCTATTAGTCAGGAAATGATGACTTTTTATCTTTCCCATACAAAGCAAGTATGACGTAATAGCAATCATACATAACATACCCAGTATAATGCTCAAATGATGTACGTATTCAATGTACCATGAATTCATACAACCAGGTATAAATCGAACACTAACCAATAAAAGATATGCTAATAATGATAAAGGCAATAATGGTCGCATTGTTGCAACAAAATCTTTTTTATGAATACTAAAATAAGCACCAAATGAAAAATAAAACATAGCAGCTGAACTAAAACCAGGAATAGCAGGCAAAAAATTAATAAGCCATAAAATGCCCAAGCATAGTATAAATAATACTTTCAAATACCTAACTCCAAGATAAACGATAGGAGAGAAAACCATAGTAACCATTAAGTCACGCAAGAACCAAAACTGATAACATATGGGAAAAGCACCTTCTACAGTTGGATTAATATGCGAAGTATCATAGAAAGACCATAGCCAATCTGTAAATGTATAATCTACCACAAGCTTATTCTTTCCTGATAATAGCCCCGGGAAAACACTTTCTGCAGCCAGCAACAGCAGAATAACAAATAAATTCCAACATAAATAAGGAATAAGTATAGTTTTTGCTCTTTTTTTTGATTTTGCTACAATATACATCAAAACTAAAAAATGCAGTTTTGAAAAAAAACAAGAATCCAGAAATGAAATAAAACAAAGGAACTGCTATACTCGCAATAATGTTTGAAACGAGGGTAGATATTGTAGAATAGCAAGGAAAACCACCATCGTGCATCAAACCAACTCCATTAACTACAACCCCGTCAAATTTAGAATGAATCATTACTACCAACACAATAAGAGGGAATCTCAAGTATGATATAGTTTCAGACTCACCTCCAAATTTAGACGTATCAACATTTGATGAGTTTGAAGTGAAGTTATTAAGAAAATTGAAATGCATACCTACAATCTTAGGATTTAAAATCACAATGCCACAACCCTATTGCCTATTATTCTATATGTGCGAGATTCTTCCATATGCTGACTCCCATAGAAATTATATAAAGCGATAAAATAGAAAAATGTCATAGGACTGAAGTGGCAGATAGTAGAATTAAAAGCAATAAGAACAAAAGCCAAGGCAAAAACAGATTTCCTTAGAAAGAATTTAATATAAATCAGAAACAATACAAGCGGTACAGTTCCTTGCTCAATAAATATTTTATAATAAGTATTCGACTCACCTCTACCGTTAAGAAGAGCAACATAATCACTTCCTTTGCCCAAAAGATATTCCCATGCTGACATATCTTGATAGATTTCAGCCGATGAAATCATTCTTGATTGTCGATCACCCAATGAAGAAAGAAGATTGTAAGATGTGTAAATCTCCATTAAGTCCAGTTCTAATACAACTATTAGAACTACAATCATAAGAGCCACTAACAGCCAATACAGAGTAGTAGTTGACTTAAATGCCAACTTATAGAAAATTGAAATTAAGAAAGAGAATGCAAGACTAACTACTATCGTACCTGATTGAACGGTGAAACAACTCAATAGATAAATCATCATAAATAGTTTAAATGCACTCTTGGGTAATCTTGTTTTATAATAACGGTAAACAAACAGTAAATTGGCGCCTAAATAAAATCCTAAATAACTTGGTTCTGCAAAGAACCAACTTGGCCGAAATCCACCTGTTTCTAAATGAATGAATCCCAAAGGGTTAATTACCGTTGCATATCCATCATATCCAGCAGGAAAAAAAGTCGAAGGTAAAAAAGCATATAAGACACACGAAAGCACTGATGATATAGAGGCTAATGAAACGATACCAACCCACACCTTTATAACTTTAACTTTCAAATTTTGCATATCTTTTTGTATAATATAAAAAGAGAAGCAAAACATAAAAAATATCAAATCGTTTATGAAATTTTTATTATACGCCGGATTATATAGCCATTCAGCGGTGCAATAAGCTACAGATAATAACAAGAATGCAAATTCAGACTTCGTAACTAAAATTTTACGAGAAAATAAAACAAAAACCAGCACTAATGTTAATATTAACCTTACTGACACTAATGGCAAAGCATTAAACATCCATGATGAAAAATTTAAAGGAATATAAAATAGGCAAAATAGACATAGCCACCCTACTAAGAATGAAGATTTCGTTATGTTCATTTCAAAATGTTATATATTCTCAAAAAATTGCTTTTAACAATAGCTTGTATAGATATGCAGCGAATTTTTTTCGACTTAGATGTTGCAGAGATAAGAAAGAATTTAATGGCTTCGGGAAATTTGAAGTTCACATAATGATACACTGCCTTTTGGAAATACCATGATTTAATTATTTCTCTACGGATAGCCTTATCAAAACATCCTATATATTGAGCAATCAAGAAGCGAAGCTTTGTCAGCTGTTTGGCAGATGCAGAAAACGTATTACCTACATAATAGAATCCTAACGCTTGGTCTATAAAGAATGTCTTAACAGTATCATTATTTAAAATACGAATCCATAAATCAAAGTCTTCCACTCCAGCAAGCAAAGGGCTTTCGTTAAATTGATACCGCGTAAGAATAGAGCGAGATAAACAAACGCTTGAAGTTCCTATCGTATTTCCATTACAAAGTAGGTTACGTACTCTGTTGCTGTTTGGTAATTCTCTATATTGAGATTTATTAGAGTGAAGCCCCCTCTGCTCCTCTCTATATAATTCAAACTGGTGATAAATAAAAACTTCTTCATTAAGATTGCAATAAAGAAGACACGTATTGAGTTTATTTTCTTTCCACCAATCATCCGAATCCAAAAAGCAAACATAATCTCCCTTTGCAAAAGTGATTCCATAGTTTCGAGACTTAGCAATTACACCTTCGTTATGTATTAAATAGCATTGAATACGACTATCTCCATAACTTTTGACAATAGAAACAGTGTCATCAGTAGAATGATTATCAATCACTATGGCCTCCCAGTTTGAATAAGTCTGTTTAAGAAGTGAGTCCAAACAGCGACGTATAAATAATGCGCTATTGTAAGACGGTATGATGATGCTAAATAGAATCTTTCCCATGAAGAAGCCAATTTAAAGTTTTATTGATTCCCTTATTTATATCAGTAAACCGAATGTCCGGAATGAATGTTTTCAATCGATTAATATTCAAAGAGAAATTAGCAATATCATTGGGGTATGAAGAAGTATTTATCCATTCAAAATTCGGATAATACGATTTAATTATACGAAGGATTGTATTCAGCGAGACGGTTTCACCCGATCCTACATTCAGCACTTTATTATAAACTTTACTATCAAGCAGTTCAAACAAGATATTACAAAAATCTTCTATATAAATATAATCTTTGGTGCCTTCACCATTACCCCAAACAGAGAACGAATCATTCTTCATAGCTCTTTCAAGTGCAATATTAATTACACCTTGTTTTTGCGAATAGTGATAGGGACCATATGGATTAGAAAGTCTCAAAATCAGATAATTGAATCCATATTGCATGTGATAAAAATAAAGATACTTCTCTATAGCAAGTTTAGTAATTCCGTATGAACTGATTGGATTGGAAAAATGGTCTTCGGAAAATGCGCACAAGCTATCGTTTCCATATATGGCCCCACCCGATGATAAATAAATAATCGACGGTACTTTGTATTTCCCTTGCAATTCTAAAAATTGTATCGTTGGCAGAAGATTGGACTCTATATCAAATTTAGGGTCAAGTGATGTGGAAGGAACTGTAGATGATAATGAATGTATGACGATATCAATCTGATTTTCAGAAAATATTTTTTCCATATCCGCTCTTGAAGAAAAATCTCCAGTATAAGTCTTCTCGATCGATTCGAATGATATGCCGTACATATGAGTAGGCAGCCGGTCAAAAACAATAAAACGGTATTTATCTTTTAGATGGTTATCTACATATTTAATAATATTAGTCCCTATAAAACCATAACCGCCTAATAAAAGTATATGTTTCATTTTAATTTTAGCTTTTTGAATATATTTCCAAGAGCTTCCGTTCGTAAATTTTCGGAGAAAAAAGCTCTTCGTATCTTACTTGTGCATTTTTGCCCCAGATGTTGTTGCAATGGCTCATCTCTATCAAAGCATGGACGAGATTGTCAACAATAGTCTGCTCGTTAGGTTCAATAAGGATGCCTGAAACTCCCGACTCAATTTCCTCTTGAATGCCAGCAAAGTTGGTAGCAACAATGGGCTTACCCAGTTTCATCGCAGACAATATTACCAATGGCATATCTTCATTGGCAACTGATGGCAATGCAAATATGTCAGCAGCATTGATGAAATCTATCGGGTTGTTACAATAACCCGTAAAGGTTATCATATCCCCCATATTCTTAACCTTTACCATCTCCTTCAGAACCTGTTCATCCTCGCCAGAGCCAGATAAAATCAAATGAAGTTTTGAGCCCAATAAAGGAGTCTCTTCTTTAATTTTTTCAATCGACTCAATAAGAAAACGCTGTCCTTTTCTATACTGCAAGAAGGCAAGTTCGAGAACTACTATTTTGTCATTAGATATTCCATAGATCGACAATAATTCCTCCCTACTAATCTTTATGGACTCTTCTTTCACAGCATTAGGCACAATAGATATTTTATTGACATCAAAGTGTCTGTTTACAAGCAAATTATGTTTGGCCAGCTTTGAGGCAACAATAAAGTAAGATACCTTTCGATTGATGAATCGATCCATGTAGGGTTCAAGGAAGCGCTGTTTTACAGCCTGATTATTCACATGCATCACGCATTTCCTATGTAGAAGTGAAGCTATAAATACCATGATACGGCAATTGACACTTGCAGGATAACCTCCATTATTGATATGAATTAAATCAGGCTTCATTCTGATTACATAGAACAAAAGAACTATAAAGTTGTAGATAATCTTTAATCCAGTCTTCTTAAATAGCCAAAATGGAAATTTAAATGTCATCTTTAATAGCTTGGGAAGCTGTGACATGTGTATTCGAATGTATAGCTCATTACAATATATAGGCGCCGAAGTAAATATGGAATCATATCGGTCACCATAATCTCTGACTAAACCGTCATGCATCGGTTTATTATATCCATAAAGAGCATTCACTATATAGTTTTCTCTAATAAGTTTACTCGTGAGTACAGTATACATCAGCCTCTCACTGCCACCATAAATCTCGTTATCCAGAAATACTACTAACCTTTCCATGACACTGCGAAATCAAAAAAACTATTTATTACGCTTCATAACAGAAGCACTGACTGCAAAAACACGTTCTCTAAACAATCTATTTATCAATATATTCAGTCCCCACACAGCAGCAGAGATACCCATTACGCATACCATTACGAACAACAAATCAATTCTGGCAGTTCCAAATGGAATACAATGATAAGCGATTAATGAGAGTATTAGAGCCGGAATAGCACTATATATGACAGGTCGAAGAAAAAGTATATTCATATACTTCCAAAAGCCAATCTGAATATTTGACAGTGAAAACAATATACATACAAAAGCTGAAATAGCAAATGCCAGCAATTTACTGAATGCAAATGAATAGAGCCCATAAGTATCTATCAATAAACAAATAACACTCCAGTACACCACTGGTACAATCATACTTACAATTGATATTGCTTTTACTTGTTTCAATGCCGTTTGCAAGAATGATAATGGATAAGTAATATAAGCAAGTAAAAAACATCCAACCAATAGCTGAAACACTAAAACAGAAGAAGCGTAATCATCCCCCACCCATGCAAACACAAAAGGCTTAGCTAAGCACATAAGTGCTATTAAAGGAGGAATAACCAAAACTGAAGAAAACGAAATCAAAGTTCTGCAAAATGAAGCCAAACCCTGAAAGTCAGATTCGCCAACGAAATAATTGAATCTCACATTATAAGGAGAAAAGAAGATTGCAAAAGCAGATCGAATGAATGAGGCTATTGAGAAAGCAATTGCATAATATGCCACAGCCTGAACTCCTAAGAATTTACCGATAGCCAAAGAGTCTAACTCATAATATAAAATCCATGACACACAAGCTAAAATTCCACTGAAGGCCAAACTCTTCATCTTGCTGAAAACAACTTTATTATATCTGCAAACACGAAAAATAGATATGAATCCGTAAGAAAATTCTTTAGATTTCCAAAGCATATACACAGCCGCGCAACACAAGACGATTTGTGAAAATCCATAGTATCCTACTATATCATATCTACCATTGAAGAAGACAAGAGGAACAGACGCTATTCTTACCAATGCCCCCAATATTTGTACCTTTTGAACTTTATAGTCCAATAGTCTGACATTATATATTAGAAATACATATTTCTGGACAACATAAACCGGGATACTCAGTGATAAAATTAAAAGCAGCTTTTGGGCAATATAAAATTCCTCAGAACCAGGATTTATGCCTGACAGAATGATGCATGGATTATAAGAAAAGCAAAGAAAGAGCAAAAGCATTACAGATGCTATAACAGAATAAACAAAAGTAGCCTGGCCTACATACGACTTTTCTTCTTCGATTTTTCCACTTACAAAACACTCCGACGCAAATTTAGTACCAGCATTTATAAAGCCCAAATCAGCATATGACAAAAATATAGTCATACCTACACATAAACTATAAACGCCATAAACGCCCGGCATGGAGCTTAACGATGGAACAACTATAAAAAGAGAAACAAAACTAAGCACAAAAGAAATCGCCTGCCATATATATATCTTCAGATATTTCAGGGAATAGCTATTATCCATTGGGCAGTAGTTCTTTTATTTTAGACATATCAACAACCGGATTAATATATTTATCAATCAGTGCATGTGATGCCACAATGTTATGCTGCAAATGATCAACCAATTCACTTATTGATTTCGCAATAGGCATTTCTTCTTCACTACCATCAAAAGGGGGGGACAACTTCATAACCTATAATTGTGTGTGGTTCAAAAGCAAAAAAGGGAATACCGCATAGGAAGGCGTCGAACATGACCGTAGAAGCAGGAGATACAATAGCAGTTTTATCTGACAGGCAATCCATCAAAGACTTGTCATCTAATGTATAAAAGTCAGAATCAATAAACTTTTTATACCACTCTCCGTTTTCCGACGGATGAAGTCTCAGCGTAGCTTTATTAACGCCTACTCGCTTGAGCGCTTCTTCTACCATATAAATATAATCAATCGAAAGACCTCTATTCTCAATCGGACGTTTTACGCTGTCACTTGGCGCACCGGAAATTGCGCGACTCAGAACCAACACATTATCAAAAGAAGCAGGATGAGTGTCTGGGAATTTTTGACCAGAATATTTTGCATTGCCCATTACAATCACTTTATTTGCATTAACTCCGGCATTAACACACAATTCTTTCATCCTATCACCCCATACGCATAAATAGTCTGCTCTATTATTATCTATAGCATTGTAAGAACCGGCAGGCAGTCCATGCAGATATATCATTGATTTAACACCCACATTTTTGCAAGCAGATATCGCAATTCTATTTATTGCAGTCATATCATTTGCAAAAATCACAAGTTTTATATGATTGCATTGAAGAAAATTCTCAAAAAATGAACGGAAATTGTAAACTCTATCTATGAAATATTCGCTTAATAAAAAATTAAAGTCACCATAATCCAACCCATTTGCCACCGCAGCATATTCAGTGCTTAGTCTGAAACCCGGATCAGCATGCCAAGGAAGCATACACACCTTATAACCTTCTTCCTTTAGTTTGTCATTGATTCCCCAGTTTGCGTAAGCTTCTGATAAGATAGCTCCATCAAAATCAATATTGCTAACTTTCCGCTTGAATGAAGCCAAATAATTACGGATGCGATATTTCAACTGTCGTTTGTGTCCAAATGGCGTTTTAAAGTGATTACCAAAGTAATAAACACGTGTATCCAACTCGTATTGTATCCAATCGAGATATTCGGTTCGATTTGGATACACCTCGAATAATGTATCTATATATGTATGTGCCATATTATTGTTTGTTTAAATAACGTTCTATTCCTACTTTCAGCTCAATCTGCGCTTTCCATTGGATTAATTCTATATTCTTGGCTATAGGAGTTACTGCATACATTGTGTCTCTATCTCGATAGGCTCTAGCTCCCCAATTGATATTACAACGGCGTTTGGACACCGATTCAATAATCTTCGCAACCTCCCTGACAGTTGTACCCCGACCTGTGCCAAGATGAAAGTCTTCTCCGTTTTTCTCTAACATACAAAAAGAACAATGATTCTGAATCACATAGATGAGAAATCGGGAAATATCATCCACATGAATAAAATCAAGGATTTGTTCTCCTCCCGTCATCTCTATTGCCGCGGGTGCATCCAGCGATTCAATGATGTAATCCATCAAACGCTTCACTGTAGGATTGCCTCCATACACAGTATAGGGTACTGCTGTAATATATTTGAATGCATATAATCCGGCATAATAATTCAAGAAAGTTCGGAATGCAGTCTTTGTGGCCGAATAAAGGTATGCGCTATCAAACTGCTGCACCCCTAATCTATATTCAGCAAAAGAACCGGTGTTTACGAACAATTTTAGCGAAGGACAATTAGACAGTACAGACAGCAACTGAACTCCATAAGTAATATTTGAAGCAATTAAGGAATCTATTATCCGGATGTCATTGTCGGCAGTGCTCAATGCTGCCAAATGAATCACTATATTGGGATTAAAAGCCCTTACCATGTCCCAATTGTCCGCAGATGTATGCACAAAGTTAGTAAACCTATCCTGAGGAAACAATAACTCAGCCTTTTCTACAGAACGATTCAGTGTCAGAACTTCAACATCCGGACAAACAGAACAAAGCTGCGGTAATAGGTTCTGACCGATAAAGCCCGTAGCACCGGTGATAAGAATCTTCATAATAATTGAGAGGGATTAGAAATTATAAGGGATATCGCTGAGAGCTACGCGACTGGCTTCCTCAGGGTCGTGAGGTTCGGGAATAATATCCATAAGCATGGAAACGCCTTCGCCTACTCCATAGAATGCCATCCAAAGACCCGGAGCCACTGTCAAGCGTTGGTAGTTGAATTCTGGAGATAGAATGATTTCTTCAAAACTACCTTTCGTTGCACTACTTTCACGATCGTCATAAACAACGAACTTAACCGCACCTACAGGAACAATAAGATTCAGTGTCATACGATTGTGGCGCTTCCAGCCTTTAGCCTGCCCTTGCTCGATTTGAGAAAAGTATGCTTCACCAAAGCCACAATATCCTTCGTCAGTAGACTTCATGGCATGGTAAATATCGCCTTTGGGCACCGTGATATGCTTTAAGGGGTGCAATGTTACGCCTTCCATACTATTCCGCCCAATTAAGTCCCTGCTTTTTTGCAGAATCTACGTATGCCTCAATCTGCTTTACAGTAAGAGCATACATATCTTCGTAACGGTCAATATAGAAAGCCTTGTACCAATCAGCAATAAACTTTACACACTCTTCATAATGGAGGGTAGAATGCCAATTGAGATAAACAAGAGCTTTATCACAGTTAAGTTTAAGTAGGGTTGCTTCTTTAAAAGGAACATTGCCTGTCAGCTTAGCAGCTTGATCTTTATCCAACCCCCACAATGTAGCCAAATCTTGTACCAATTCAAATACAGTCTTGGTTTGCTCTGCACGAGGACCAAAGTTAAAAGGCTCGCCGTTCTCTACCTTACCTTCATAAAGATACTGCCCCAGATTTAAATAGCCACTCAAGGGTTCCAATACATGCTGCCAAGGGCGGGTTGCCTTCGGACTCCGGATTTCCACAGTTTCTTGATTCGAGAAAGCTTTTACACAATCTACAATAATGCGGTCTTTGGCCCAATCGCCACCACCTATCACGTTGCCTGCACGGGCAACGCCCAATTTAATGTTAGGCATAGACTGAATAAATGAATTCCAATAGCATTTGATGGTGAGTTCGGCTGCTCCTTTAGAACCTGAATATACATCCTTACCACCTACTGCATCGGTCTCACGATAACCCCAAATCCATTCTACATTTTCGTAAACCTTGTCGCTGGTAAGAAGTACACAAGTACATTCCCAAGTAATATTGCGGATAGCTTCAAGCACGGAAGCAGTACCTACTACATTGGTTGTAATGGTATCGAAAGGCTCTTTATAAGAAGTAGAGACTATAGCTTGTGCGGCCAAATGGAAAAGAAAGTCTGGTTTTACCCGCTGCACATAATCGTTCATCTCCTCACGATTGCGAATATCACCAAAATGGTGATGAATTTTTTTGTCCAATCCCAGTGTTTCAAACATTGAGGGATTGGTAGGAACGTCGTTAGAGTAGCCATAAACCTCAGCACCCACCATGAGCAACCATGCAGAGAGCCAACTACCTTTGAAACCAGTATTGCCGGTCACAAGGACTTTCTTACCTTTATATACGTTGTTAAATGCCATATTATTAATCGTTACTAATTATTTCCAGATTTTCCAAGGCGCATTTCCCGTGGACCAAAGTTTCTCTAAATGTTGTTTCTCGCGCAGAGTGTCCATACATTGCCAAAAGCCATGATGAACAAAAGCCTTTAATTCCGATTCGGCGGCTAATTGCTTCAGAGGTTCTTGCTCAAACACCGTGTTATCTCCCTCAATATATTCAAGCACTGAAGGTTCTAATACGAAAAAACCAATATTAATCAGATTGCCATCTAAATCAGACTTTTCTCTGAAAGCTCTGACTGTTCCGTCTTTTATATCTAATACACCTTTATTTTGACCGAAATTATATACCGAAACAGTGGCTAATTTACCATGACTCTTATGGAAATCCAGCAACTCCTTAAGGTTTACATCGCCCACTGCATCTCCGTAATTAAGCATGAAGGGCTCATTTCCCACATAGTCTTTTATCCTCTTGATTCTTCCACCGGTCATTGTGCCAAGCCCCGTATCAATAACCGTTACCTTCCATGGCTCAATATGCTTTTGATGCACAATCACTTCATTGCCATTGGTAAAATCAAAAGTAATATCCGATGTATGAAGGAAGTAGTCCGAAAACCATTCTTTAATTTTATGCTGCTTATATCCGGCACAGATTATAAACTCATTAACTCCATAGTATGAATATACTTTCATCAAATGCCACAAAATAGGCATCCCACCTATTTCTATCATAGGCTTAGGCTTGTAAGCAGATTCTTCAGATATTCGAGTACCGAATCCGCCAGCAAGAATAACGACTTTCATATTGATTTTATTATTTGTTTTATATCTAAGAAGACTTCTTTTAGTTAAAGCATTGATTACCTTATTTTCAAACCTACTTCTTCCTGATAACATTTAGGCTTTTACATATAAATACACCAATCCTTGCATTGATGGGTATAATCGTAAAGTAGATAAACCTATATTAAAGGGATAAATTCTTCAATAAATAAGGATTTTTGGTTATGTAGGTCCGAACAAAGGGATATCTAATCAACTACACGATAAGAGCCTAATAATTTAGTAAGCACTCAATTTAGGGCATCCCCCTTCGAAAGGGCACTTTTCAGTGCCCTA
>OGQP01001128.1_pt1 | contig 16434 bp, 10 predicted proteins | sample 1553251 | NCBI WGS metagenome assembly OGQP01 (sample SAMEA2580016, study PRJEB22360) | human gut metagenome | biome: human gut; feature: human-associated habitat; material: faeces | place: Denmark | collected 2008/2010 | reverse complement strand
TGGGGCCCCGTCCAGATAATGTCTTCGAGGGTCGGGTCGTCGCCGAACAGGACGTCTTCGCCGGAATCCAGATCGAGCAGGCCGGAGCAGCCCGGGCGGTTCAGCCCGAAAAAATACAGGAACGTGCTGTCCTGCCGGAATCGGAACGTATTGCCCGGATAGTTGGCCGGAGATTCGTCGTTGCCCGGTAGCAGCACGAGGCCGCCGGACAATTTGGCGTGCAGCGCCTTGCGGCGGGCGATATAGGTTTGTTTGTCGAACATGGCTTTTTCGGTTGAGGTTTTACGCCGCGCCGCCGGTGTGCCGGACGGCGGCGGCATGTTTTCAAAAGTAGGCTTTTTTTGTCGGAATCGGAACGGGGAACCTTCATTTTTTCGATAGGCGGCCGTCGCTTCGGGCGCGCGGTTGCGGACGGCGGAACAACAAAACGTGCAAAAATCGCGTTGTTTTGACAATTGAAGCAAAAAAGCTTACTTTGCGAAAATTTTCCGGAGGTTCCGGCCTGCTCCGTGCAGTATAAAATAACGCTTTTTTACGGTATCGCGTATCCGCCGGTACGCTTTATCCGGATATAACGGACCATGTACATACGACCGCCTAAATTCATACGACGCCTGTTTCCTTCGCTGATCTGGTCGATGCCCGAAAGCGACCGGGTTTATCTGACGTTCGACGACGGCCCCACGCCCGGCGTTACCGAGTGGATCCTCGACCAGCTGGCCGAGTACGACGCCAAAGCTACGGTTTTCTGCCTCGGCAAAAACGCCGAGCAGTACCCGCACCTGTACCGCATGATCGTGGACGCCGGACACGCCATCGGCAACCATACCTACAGTCACCAGAAAGGTTGGGGCATGAGTCTCGAACGTTACCTCGAAGATGTCGATTTCGCGAACGATATCCTGCATACCGATCTGTTCCGTCCGCCCTATGCGCGGATCAAGCCGTCGCAGGCGCACCGCATCAGCGAACGTTACAACATCGTGATGTGGGATGTGCTGAGCCGCGATTACAGCCGGCTGATCTCGCCGCGGCAGTGTCTGCACAACGTTACCAGACACGTGCGCGGCGGTTCGATCGTCGTATTCCACGATTCGGTCAAGTCGTTCCGCAACCTGCGTTACGCGTTGCCGCGCACCTTACAGTATTTGCAAAAACAGGGGCTCGAATGTTCCGTAATCGAATTATGAAGATGGACGGACGACGAAAAATCATCGTAGCGGTGACCGGAGCCAGCGGTTCCGTCTATGCCCGCCTGCTGTGCGAAGCGCTTTCCCGCGTCGCGGAATTGGGCGAGATCGCGCTGATCGTCCCCGGGAACGGCTGCCGCGTCGCTGCGTTCGAAGACGGCGACGAGTGGCGGCCCGCCAGCCGTTTTACCCGTTACGACGACGACGACCTGTTCGCCGCGCCGGCTTCCGGTTCGGCTTCGTACGATGCGATGGCGGTGATTCCCTGTTCGCTGGGTACGGTCGGACGGATCGCTTCGGGCGTTTCGGACAACCTGGTGTGTCGGGCGGCCGACGTGATGCTGAAGGAGCGGCGGCGGCTGATTCTCGTCACGCGCGAGGCTCCGCTCGGCACGGTTCACCTGCGCAACATGACTGCCCTGTCGGAATGCGGCGCGGTGATCTGTCCCGCCTCTCCTTCGTTCTACAGCCGTCCCGGCACGATCGAGGAGCTGTGCGGTACGGTCGCCGACCGCGCCGCAGCATTGCTCGGGGTCGATATACAGCGCTATGAATGGGGGAAATAGGATATTCCGGATTTTTTTCATAACTTTGCGCCCACGAAAAAATCAATTCAAAACAATACCTTATGGCAACTACAGCTGACATCAAGATCGGTATGTGCATCGAAATGGATGGCAAGACCTTTCAAATCGTGGATTTCCAGCATGTGAAGCCGGGCAAAGGCCCCGCTTTCGTACGAACCAAACTCAAGAACCTCGAATCAGGCCGCGTGCTGGACAATACGTTCTCGGCAGGGGCGAAGATCGAACCCGTACGCGTGGAACGCCGTCCCTACCAGTTCACCTACGAGGATGACCTGGGGGCGCATTTCATGCACACCGAGACTTTCGAGGAGATCAACATCGACAAGAACCTGATCACCAACTACGACCTGATGGCCGACGGCCAGATCGTGGAGGTGATGTTCCACACCGAGAAGGAGACCGTGCTTTCGGCCGAGCTTCCCCCGATCGTGGACATGGAGGTGACCTATACCGAGCCGGGCATAAAGGGGGACACCGCTTCGACCAACTCGCTCAAACCCGCTACGGTCAACACCGGTGCGACGGTTCGCGTGCCTCTGTTCATCAACACGGGCGACAAGATCCGCGTCGACACCCGCACCCGCGAGTATTACGAGCGCATCAAGTAAATTGAATTGCTCGGGCAATCGGTTCCAAAGCCGGAAATGCTCGGATCGAAAAGAAACGGAGACTGCTTTCGAAAGCAGTCTCCGTTTCTTTCTTTGCGCGGCGGTCAGTCGCCGACTTTGTACATGACGTAAAACAGTTCCGTCGAACTGCGCCACATGTTGTCGTAGAACGAATCACGTCCCGGTTCTCCGGCGGCGCTGGGCAGCAGGAAGCGGAAAAGCCTGTTGCTGCCTTCCGTGCCGAAGATCATGGTGGAAGAGACGTTGTTCTGCGTGATTTTCATCTGGTTCGTGGTCAGGTCGAGAGTCCACTGCGATTCGCCCGGCGGAAGCAGGTGACGCAGACGCGGGTTCATGTCCAGCGGGGATTCGACGCTGTAAGGGGCGTAGACACCCCAGAAATTGCCGTATGCCCCGTCGTCGCCGGCCGAATGGACGAGCGTTCCGGTGAGTTCGTTGTCGGAAATCTCGCCGAGCGTGATCGTCACCCGGTCGTCGTATTCGGGAAGTCCGTAGGTGCCGAACTCGCCGCTGCTGAGCTGCGTCGTCCAAGCTCCGTCGCCGACGCCGCTGACCCGCTGGTTGCACGCCAGCTTGACATCGACGATGCGCCATGTGCCGAGGAAGAACGGATCGTAGGTTTCGAGATAGATCCACCAGTCGAGCGTGTGTCCCGACTGTGAGGTCACGGTGATGCGGGCACGGCGTTCGGGGTTACTGAAATTGAGCACGTCGCCGATCCCTACGCTGGCACTGGCGCCGTTCGATACGACGATTCCTTTGACAGGTACCCGGTCGTAGGCGAAGCCGGGAGTTTCGAGGATATAGACCGTTGCGGTGGCCCGGCTGCCGTCGCGGTCGATGATGGCGGTTCCCATCTGTCCTTCGACACGCAGTTCGAGCAGTGAGCGTTCGTTGCCGGAAAGGTCTTCGTCGATGGTCTTCGTACACGACGATAGGGCCATGATAAACAGAAGGGCGGTCGGTATGAGGTAGTTTTTCATCTTCGTAGTGTCTATTTAACGTTCGGATTCAAATCGAGTTCGCGCTGCGGGATCGGGTAGAAGGCCGCCTGCTCTTCGGAGAGTTTCGTGGCCTCGGGAACCGTAGTGGTGACCGATGCCGTGCGGCGCAGGTCGTAGAGACGGTTGCCTTCGAACGCCAGTTCGAGGGTGCGCTCCTGAATCACGGCTTTGCGGAATTCGGAAAGACTCATCCCTTCCGGCAGATCCGGGATTCCGGCGCGCCGGCGGATTTCGTTGACCAGAGCCAGTCCTTCGTCGGGACCTGCCGCTTCGGCGAAGACGAGTGCGATATCCGAGTAGCGGATCAGGAAGGGACGGGCGCTGGTACGTTCGCCGATGAAGTCGGGATCGACGTATTTGGCCGAAAAGTAGCCGCGTACCGGGGAGGGGGTGACGAGTTTGCCGGTTTGGTCGTAAATGTCCTTGTGGATCAGTTCAGTGCGTCGTTTGTCCGTGGCAAGGAACGTCTTCTCGACGAAGTTGTCCTCGATCAGGAAAACGCCCCAGCCGTTGCCGTTGCCCTTCTGGAGGCTTCCGTCGCTGTAGCGAATGTAGATCGGCGCGGAGCCGTTGTTGGGCAGGAACTGGAGCGGGATTTTCGAATACATGCCTTCGTGCGTGCCGCTGCGGTCGATACCCATGATGAAGATGTGTTCCGGCCCGTCGGGTTTCGTAACGTCGTAGATGCTGCGCAGGTCGTTGTCGAAGTTGTACGTCTCCTTATAGTCGAATACCACCTTACGCGACCAGTAGGCGGCCTGCGTGTACATTTCGTCGGGATTGTGCGGCGCCGAGGCGTAACCGGGCGCTTCGCTTGCGATGCTCGATGCGAGCGTCAGGTAGACTTTCGAGAGCAGGGCCTGCGCACCGACCTTGTCGATGCGGCCGAACACCTTGTTTACTGTGAGCATCTTTTCAGCCGCAATCAGATCCTCCAGAATACGTTCGTAGATCTTGTCGATAGATGCGGCCATTTGGGGCGTAGTCTGGTCGAGCGATGCGATCGGTTCGGTGTAGAGCGGAACCCGGCCGTATGCCCGGACGAGGTTGAAATAGTTCCACGCCCTCAGAAACAGGGCCTCGCCGACCACGCGGTTTTTCACCGTCTCGTTCAGATTGCCTCCCGAAACGCGGTCGATGACCGTATTGGCGCGGTTGATGCCTATGTAGCAGTATTTGAAGTAGTACATCGTCAGTTCTGTTTCCGAATTGACGGTCCATTGTTGCAGCATGTGAATGTCGCCCGGCTCGTCCGATTTGGGATACATCGTTTCGGTCGGGATGTCGCCCAGATACCAGATTCCGCGGAGGTATTCGAGGTAGTTCAACGCATTGTAGGCGTACATAAGGCCCGATTCGGCATCCTCTTCCGTTTTGTAGAAGTTGTCGCTCGAATAGAAGCCGTAGGGGGTCTCGTCCAGAGAGCAGGCCGAAAGCATGCAAACCGCAGCGAGCGTGAATATGATCTTTTTCATGGCTTGTCTGAATTAGAAGTTAAGGTCGATTCCGACGGTGTATTTGCGGAGTTTAGGATATCCGCCCCAGTAAATGCCGTCGAGTCCCACTTCGGGGTCGTACCCGTCGAATTTGCTGAAGGTGTGTACGTTGTCTATGTTGGCGTAGATGCGCATGCCCTTGAGGATCCTGCGGTTGAAATGGAGATTGTAACCGAGGGTGATGTTCTGGATGCGCAGGAACGAGCCGTCCTGAAGGAAGTAGTCCGACAGCCAGTATTGCCGGGCGTTGTTCAGCCGCGGGAAATCGTTGGTCGGATTGTCCGGAGTCCACCGTTTGGCCTTGACGCGCGGGCTGAACGTATAGTTGTTGTACAGCACGTCGTTGCCGTAGACGCCGTAGAGGAATACGGAGAGGTCGAGGTTCTTCCAGCGCAGCGAGAGGTTCAGACTGGCCGTGAAATCGGGATTCGGGTCGCCGATAATGCACCGATCCTCGGGGGTGATGGCATAGTCGCCCGTCAGGTCTACGTATTTCAGCTCGCCGGGGCGGTCTTTCAGCCCGTCGGGGTCGATGAATCCGGGATCCTGTCCCTCCTGAATGATTCCGTCGACACGGTAGCCGTAGAATACGTTCATCGGGTGGCCCACCGCATAGATGCTGGCGTTCTGGTTGAACATGGAGACCGGCTGTCCGGTCACTTCGTAGTACATACCCGTCAGGTAATCCTGCGAGAGACCGCTCGAAATGGCATCGCCCAAGCTTACGACCTTGTTGCGGTTCATCGAGTAGATGAATGTGGCCGAGAAACTCCAGTCCCTAGTGTGGACGATGTCGCCTTCGAGGCTCACTTCGAAACCTTTATTCGTCACTTCGCCGTCGTTGACCCATATTTTGTCGTAGCTCGACGACAGGGGCAGGTATTTTTCACGCAGCAGGTCGGTGGTCTTTTTGTAATAGACGTCGGCGGTCAGCCGCAGGCGCCGGTCGAAGGCTGCGAAATCGACGCCGAAATCGAGCTGCGAGGTCGATTCCCATTTCAGATCCGGATTGGCGATGCCGCCCCATACCATGTACCGGTCGTTTGCGCCGGTGCGTCCTACCTCGTAGCCGGGACCAATCACGGTCGCCCACTCGCCGTTGTGCCAGAATTTTTCCATGCCGTAGCGGTCGAGGGTCTGATAGCTGCTGATACCTTGATTACCAGAGGCTCCGTAGCTCAACCGCAGCTTCAGTTCGCTCAGCCAGCGCGATTGTTTGAGCCACGGCTCGTTGTGCATTTTCCAACTGACAGCGCCCGAAGGGAAGTAGCCCCACTTGTTGTTTTTGCCGAATTTCGTCGAGCCGTCGGCGCGCATCGTGGCCGTCAGCAGGTATTTGTCCTTGAGCGAGTAGTTAATACGCCCGTAGAAGGAGAGCAGTTTGCTCAGGTAATACCCGTCGTTGTATATCTGGCGCAGGTTGGGGTTGCCGGCGTTCATGTTTTCGTTCTTGAGAACGTCGTTGACGAATCCACGGGCGGTCGTGTAGAGTCCGCGGCCCGTGTCCCAGTTGTAGGAATGGCCGGCCATGACAGTCAGAGAGTGATTCTCGTTGAACGTACGGCTGAACGTCAGGTAGGTTTCCGACATGAGGTTCTGGTTGAACGAATTGTTGATCTGGGCGATGCCGCCGTTGTCGTTGGCATCCTGCGAAGTATTACTGGCGCGGTACACGTCGCCGACCGAGGTCTGGTAGCGGTAGTCCAGCTGCGAGTGGATCGTCAGCCCCTTGACCAGTTCCCAGTCTACGGCCAGCGAGGTGACGAAGTCCCGGCCGGTGGTTTTGTTCAGCACGTTATCCAGAATGACCAGCGGATGGCCGAAGTCCTGCGCCCCGGCAAGATAGTAGTTGCCTTCCTTGTCGTAGACGGGCCAAAGGGGATTGCGGCCGTATTCGAGTCCGTTGCTGATGTTGCGGTTGGTGATGGAGAGGACGTTGTAGGAGGTCAGTTTCAGGTTCTTGTAGAGGTTGTAGGTGACACCGAGGTTGGCATTGATACGCTCGTAGGAATCTTTTTTGTACAATCCCTGATTGTTGTGGTAGTTGACGTTGAGGTTGATCGAGGCGCGGTCGTTGGCGCTGCTGATGGCTGCCGTCGTGCTGTTCAGGACGGGGGTTCTCAGGCAGAGGTCGCGCCAATTGGTATTGGCCCATTCGCCATTCTGTATTTCGAGCAGCGAGGGATAATAGATGCCGCCTATGGTCTGCCCGATGTAAATGGGGTTGAGTCCGGCGTTTACCTGCTCCTCGTTGGTGACCTGAGCCATGAGCATCGGGTCGTACCAGATGTCGAGCGGGTCGGAGAGCTGGCTGATGACCGTCTGGTGCTTGACCGAAATGTTGGTCTGTCCTTTCGCGGCCGACTTGGTCGTGACGAGGATCACGCCGTTGGCACCCCGCGATCCGTAGATTGCCGATGCCGAAGCGTCCTTCAGAATCTCGATCGATTCGATGTCCGAGACGTTGATCTGCGAGAGGTTGCCCGCATCGCCCATCGGGAAGCCGTTGACTACGACAAGCGGAGTGTTGGAACCTTCGAGCGAGCTGTTGCCGCGGATACGGACGATCGCTCCCGCACCCGGATCCTGCGAGGTATTCAGCACCTGAAGACCTGCGGCCCGGCCCTGAAGCAGGCCGTCGACCGAAGTGGAGGAGAGGTTGTCGAGCGCGCCCATTTTGACGGAAGCCACCGAACCGGTGAGGTCGCTTTTCTTTACGGCACCGTAGCCGACCACGACCACCTCGTCCACGAGTTTCGAATCGTCTTCGAGCGTGATCGGATAGAAGGTCGCCGTGGTGACGTCCTTTTCCGCCGTTTTGTAGCCGAGCATCGTAATTTGCAGGGTAGTCCCTTTTGCGGCGTTGAGTTCGAACGTTCCGTCGGCTTTGGCGGAGGTGCCGTTGGTCGTCCCTTTGACGATGACGCTGGCCCCCACAACGGGCTGCCCGGACGAATCCGTGATTTTTCCCCGGATGTTCTGGGGCTGGGCCCAGACCGTCCCGGTGGCCAGGAGTAGAATGGTTCCCAGCAGGAACCGGCCCAAGTTGGTTCGTAAGTTTGGTTTCATAGGGTTGTTATTTTGTTGGTTGTCAGTAGCTCATGTATTCTGTGGGCAGCGGGTCGGGCTGCATCTCCCCGGCCAGATAGTCATCCAGACAGATGAAGGTGCCGGCGGTCCAGCCCAGCATCGCGGGCATCTCGTATTCGTTGCTGACATCGGTAGTTCCCGTTTCCACGTTGTACTTTTCCCACAGGTTGCCTGTCGTTTTGAACGATTCGGTGACCGCTTTCATCCATTTGACGGCGATGCGTTCGGCCTCCTCGCCGTATCCGTAGCGTGCCAATCCCATTACCGTATAGAAGCAGACCGGGGGCCACGTGTTGGGATAAGACCACTGATAGGGATAGTCGTAGGGTTTGTCCTCGCAGGCGGCGATGCCGTAGGGGAATTCGAGCCGTAGGAGTACCTGCACGATGTGTCCGGCATATTCTCGGGGTACGGCACCTGAGTAGAGGAGCGCGAAGACTGCTCCCGAAAGCACGTCGGATCGTCGGCCGTTGACATAGTCGTAGTCGTAGAACTGTTTCGCTTCGGGGTCGTAGCAGTATTCGAGTATCCGTGCCCGGCGAAGCTCTGCTTTTGCGATCCATTCCCGCATCTCTTCCGTCCGGCCCAGCTCCTGCGCGAAACGGGCGAAGTTCACTTCGTACATGAACAGGTTGGCGTTAAGATCCAACGGACAGAAATCCGTGCACCGGCGGTCGTAGCGCGGGTTGAAGTCCCATCCGGATTCGGCTTCGGCGACGAAGTCGAGACCCAGTTTGTGCAGCCGTTCGGGGGTGTAACCTTTGTCGAAGAGATCGGTTCCGAGGCGTTTGCTGCCGGTGACCAGAAATTCGTCGACCAAAGCGTCCGATGCGGAACTTCCGTAGCGGTTCAGCCCGGTGGGTGTCAGGCGTTCCCGCATCCAGAATCCGTATTCGTCCTTCAGGGTTTCGTATGCGTCGGCAAGCCACTGCTTGTCGCCGGTCAATCGGTAGATACGATCGACCATCATGGAGAGATAGGGCGTCTGCGACCGCGCTTCGTAATAAGTTCGGCTGCCGTTGTAGACCTTGCCGAAACGGCGAACCATATGGAGCAGGTTGTCGGTATTACCTTTGGCCAGCTCGGGATGGCCGTCCCGGACGAGTCCTTCGTTGGTGAAGAAGGTATCCCAATAGTACATCTCACGGAACATTGCTCCGGCCGTGGGAACCGTGTAGGGATGAGGCAGGCCGATGAGGGTGGCGGTGTCGGTCGTGCAGTGCTGGACGGTCGTGTGCCAGTTGTTGCGGATAAACTCCCGCACGGCCGGCACATCGGGGTTCTGCGGACGGCAGCTGGCGAGGCCTGCGGCGACTGACATGACGATAAGTATCTTTTTCATGGGGATATGTTTTTCGGGGTTAATAGGTGTCGGCCAGCGACATCGATTTCAGGCGTCGCGCGAGTTCTTTGGCGTTCAGTTTCGATGCCACGCGGACGGTGCGTGTTTCGCCCGGCATGAGGTCGAAGAAGTTGTCGGAGAAGTGCACCGTTTCTCCTTCGACCGACAGGTAAACGCCCCGGGCGAAATTATCCGATCGGACGGTGACGTCGTATCCCGTGCCGATCCGGGCGATCTTGCAATGCAGGGTCGTTTTCGGATAATTCATCATTTTCTGCTGTACGAGGAAGTAGTTATTGCGGTATGTTTTCCCCGCAGCGGTAAATGTTGCCTGAATGACGACGTCCTCCGGAGCGGCTCCGTTCAACAGCGCCTGCGTGTCGATGGATGCGACTTTCGTGCTGGCGTTGGCCGGGATCGTGATTTCCTGTTCGAAATCTCCGGTTGGGCCACCCGTGAGACGCACCGTCCGGATGCACAAGGTGCCCTTTTCCGGGGAGAGCAGGTCGGAAACGGCGTAGATGTCGAGCCGTCCGCCGTCGAGAATCGGGGATATCAGTATGTCCGCGAATGCGTAGCGGGCGAAATAGTGCTGCGCCTTCCATACGCCGTACCAGTCGCGGCTCGACCACGAAGCTACCGGCCAGCAGTCGTTATGCTGCCAGTAGAGCGATCCCCAACAGTAGCCTTTGTCGCGCCGGTGCGCTTCGATCGCCGTTTTGATGGCGTCGCCCTGCAATATCTGGGAGGCGTAGAGGAACGATTCGAAATCGCGCGGTTCGTGGTATTCGTTCAGCAGGTAGCTTTTTATCAGGTTGTTGGCGTGTTCGCCGCCCCGCTGGTGGGACATCATGACTTCCGATGAGATATCTTGGTCTTCGGGCAGCGGTGCGTAGCGCTTCACCGTTTCGAAACACGGGAACGACTGGAAACCGTATTCGCTGAAGAAACGGCTGCGCTGGCGGTTGTACTCGGCGATGGGCTTTTTTGCGTGCCATACTTCCCAGTAGTGTCGGTCGCCCTCGTGGTCGTTGCTCATCGCTCCGTAGTCAGAGAAGGGCGAGGTAGGCTGGTAACCCATGCCGGGCGCATATTCGGCAACCACCTTGGCCAGCATGCGGTAATACTGCTCCTCGTACTGTTTCCAGATGATGCCGGAATATTTCGGATCGACTTTGTCGACGTCGTACTTCCAGCCGCTCAGCCACGAATCCTGATTCTCGTTGTTGCCGCACCAGTAGACCACGCAGGGGTGGTTGCGCAGACGCTTGACGTTGTCGATGGCTTCCATGCGCATGTTCTCCAGCAACGCCCCTTCGGCCGGGTAGACCGCACAGGCGTACATGAAATCCTGCCAGATCAGGATGCCCTGACGGTCGCAAAGCTCATAGAAATAGTCGTCTTCGTAGATGCCGCCGCCCCAGACCCGGAGCATGTTCATATTGACGTCGACCGCGTCCTGGATCGTGCGCTCGTAGGTTTCGGGAGTGATGCGGGGCAGGAAGCAGTCGCAGGGTATGTAGTTGGCGCCTTTGCAGAAGACGGGTTCGCCGTTGAGCAGGAACCGCAGGCTGCGTCCGTAGGCGTCGGGTTTCTTTTCGACGGTGACGGAGCGCAGTCCGACCTGTGTGCTGTGTTCGGCCAGCACGCGGCCGCCCTGCTCTACGGCGGTACGGAAAGTATAGAGGTCCGATTCGCCCATGCCACGGCACCACCATAGTTTGGGGTTGTCGATTGTGAACGGCACGCTGACCCGATTCATGCCGACGTGAAGTTGCACGCTGCGCGAACCGAGCACCCGTTTGCCGTCGGAGACGGTGATGACAGCGTTTTCGACGGGTGCCGCCGCTTCGATCTCCACCTGTGTCTCCACACGGGCGGTTTCCTGCGAGACTTCGTGCTGGTGATGGAATACGTCTTCCAGACGCAGGCTGTTCCAACCCTGCAGTTTTACCGGACGCCAGATGCCCGATGTAACCAGCCGCGGCCCCCAGTCCCAGCCGTAATGATAGCCCGCCTTCCGGGTGAAAGGGCTGAGCTTTTTCCCGGCAAGTCCCCCGTTGTCCGCCTGATCGTTCCAAGCCTCGTAACGGTAGGGGAGGGATTCGTACTGCGGCAGGGCCTTTTTGATCGGGGAGTGGAAATAGATGCGCAGCACGTTGCCACGCTCCTTGAGCAGGGGTTTGACTTCTGCGGCCCAGCGGCGGAACATGTTGTCCGCCGTCAGTATCTGCGTTTCGTTCAGGAAGACGTCGGCATAGGTGTCCAGACCGAGGAATTCCAGCCGGATGTGTTCGTAGCCGCGCGTCAGTGCGCCGGCGTCGAAGGAGACTTCATAGATCCAGTCTTCCTTGTCGATCCATTGCAGGGAACGTTCGTTGAGCCGGTAGTAGGGATCCTCGATCAGCCCGTTGTCCATCAGGTCGGTGTGTACTACGCCCGGTACTGTCGCTGGATGCCATTCGCTGTGGCCCGCCTGTCTGAACTTCCAGCCGGAGTGAAGCAGCATCGTGTCATTGCCGGCCAATCCGATTGTCGCCGATCCCGAAAAGAGTAATGCCATAATTGCCTTGAGAGTTTGTTTGTACATGACTAATTCTCTTTAGTGAGGGTAAGGGTCATCGTGTTCAGGTTCAGGTTGATGGTGTAGGTGCCCGACGTATACCCGAAGCGCGACGGATAGAACTGCGGGTCGCCCTTGGCATCGCTTGCGGCCTGATCTTCGATGCGGATCACCGTGCCGAACGGTGCGTCGGGGGTCTGTCCGTACCAAGGCCACCAGCCGTCGGACGAAGCGAATATCTTGAATCCCTTGTAATCGCCGTCGAAATTCATGGCGATACCCGTGGCTTCCCATTCGTTATCGCCCTTCTTGGGCAGGTACGTGCGGCTGTCCCAACCGCCCGGAGTGGCTTCGCCGGTCATCGAATAGGCGGTCGAGTAGTCGATGCTTTTCGAGGTGAGGGTCATCTTCATTGTGTTGAGGTTTACCTCGATGTCGTATACGCCCTTGCCGTAGCCGAGTTTGCCGGGGTATACCTGCGGCGCATCTGTATCGGTAACCAGCTGCAGCGAGATGTCATCGGCAGTCGCATCGTCGGTCATGGCGTAGTAGACGCTCCAATTGTCGCGTTCGGTGAACATCTTGAAGCCCACATCGCCGTTGTCGCCGAACGTCATGTCGATATTCTGACCGCGGTAGATTCCCTCCTCGGCTTTGGTGAGCTGTGTGCCGTCCCACGTCCAGCCCCATGTGAAGCAGTCGCCGAGCAGGTACAGCTGTTCGGGGAACGGCGTTTCGGGCAGGTCGCCCGTGCGGGTGAGGGTGAGCATCTTCGTGTTGAGGTTTACTTCAATGTCGTACATGCCGTTCTCGTAGCCGAATGATCCCGGCTGGAACTGCGCCTCTCCGCTTTTATATACGGCGATCTTTCCGAACGTCTCCGCCGAAAGATCCTGTGCGGCGAAACGGGGGTCGTCCGTGTCGTTGATATTGCGCGAGAAGTAGAACTTGAAGCCGTTGTTCAGACTCATGGGCTGCACGTGCAGTTCGACATCCGATGCCAGATACAGGCGGGAGCCTTCGCTGCTCTCGGGCAGTTCGAGACCTGCGTTCAGATCCCATTGCCACGGAGTGGCTGCGCCCACCATGATCAGCGAGGGCGGGAAGTTCGGATAGGTCGTCTTCGGCGTTATTTCGCAGCTCCTGATCTCCGACAGCTGTGCGTCGAACTCTTCGTCCGCGTTTTTCGCATATACGGCGAACCGCACCGGCACTTCGGTGCCGGCTTCAAGATCGAAGGTGTTGAGAAGCAGCTGATTCAGCTCGCCGTGTGTGAAGTCGTGCGTCAGGGCCGTGCCCTTGTCGATGATGACCGGATCGGAGAACATGTCGCGGTCGGTCAGGTTGACGTAAAGCGTGTAGGCGACCTCTGTTTGCTCGTCATCGGTCGCGGCGGTCCATTCGGCATGCAGGGCGAGCTGGTCGGAATGCTCCGGGTCAATTCGCACGGCGTCGGCCGAGAGGGTCAGTGCGGGGGCTGTCAGGGTTGCGGGTTCCGGTACAGGCTTTTCGGCCGGGTCATCGGAACTGCAGGCAACGGTTAAAAGGAGGGCGGCGGCGAGGCCTGCGGTCAGATAGTAGAGTTTTCTTCGCATATAGGTTGGTTTTTGATTGGATTGATCGGGTGTCGTATATGCCGAAAACAAAATTATTGTTTTGTCCGAGCCTGCAATAGAAAGGTTCGAAAAGCAAAAAAGTTTGATCGAATCGTATTAATTCGACGCTTTTTCCAGGCATGAAAAAGCCCTGAAAAGTGTGTTGTCTGAATCTTAAATATTATTAAAAATGATGAAATGGAATATGTATGGATTGATTTGCTGGTATTGTGTGATCTTTTTATTGTATTATTCGATTGAATTGTGTTGTAGCTCTTGGAAAATACTTTCCCGCGATGTAATTTTACATAAAACCATGTAGCCGAATATATAATAAGATGATAATCATGAATATAACCTAAAATCTATAGGCCTATGAGAAATTTCTCCCTGTTTTTTCTGCTTCTGGTTCTGCTACCGGGTGCCGTTTTGTGTCGGGATAAAACTTATACGATTCAATCACCCGATTGTTCGTTGACCGTCACGATCGGATGTGGTGATCGAATCGTATATTCCGTTCGATCGGATACAAATCAGATTTTGACACCTTCGCCCTTGGCTGTCAGGCTCGTTTCCGGTGAATGCTGGGGCGAACGGAGCCGGGTGGCCGGAGTGAGGCGCTACCGGATCGACGCGGTACACGATGCACCTATTTATAAAAAGCGGAAGGTAGAAGATCGCTGCAATGGGATCGAGATCGATTTCCGGGAGGGATTTTCGCTGGAGTTCCGGGCCTATGACGATGCGGTGGCCTACCGCTTCGTCGCGCGGCAATCCGGCGAAGTGCTCGTCGCGGGTGAAGAGGCCCGGTTCCGGTTCGCCCCGGGGGCCGTCGCATTCGTGCCCTATGTGCGCGACACCCCTTACAGACACGATGGCCTGGCTTTCGGCGAGCAGTTCATGCAATCGTTCGAGAATACCTATACCCGGACGCCGCTATGCGAAATGGACTCCGCCCGCTTGGCGTTCCTGCCGCTGCTCGTACAGACGGCCGGGGGAATGAACGTCTGCATTACGGAGGCCGACCTCGAGTCCTATCCGGGCATGTTCCTGCACCGAAGCGGTGCGGATGAACTCGAAGGTGTTTTCGCACCTTGTCCGCGGAAGGTCGTACCAGGCGGTTACGACCGCATGCAAGGAGTGGTCGAAGAATATGAGCCGTTCATAGCATCCGTCGCGCCGGGATGCCGGCTGCCTTGGCGGGCGCTCAGTATCGTGCGGTAGGATACCCGGCTGGCCGATAACGATCTGGTATGGAAACTCGCTTCTCCCTGCCGGCTCGACGATATTTCGTGGATCGAACCCGGCAAGGCCGCGTGGGAGTGGTGGAACGACTGGGGACTTTCCGGTGTGGACTTCGCGGCGGGAATCAACCAGCCCACCTATGAGCATTACATCGATTTCGCATCCCGCAACGGGCTGCGCTACCTCGTTCTGGATGACGGTTGGAGCCGAGATCACCATTCGCCGCTGGAGACCGCCCCCGGACTCGACCTGCCGGCATTGGTGAAGTACGGGGAAGAACGGGGTGTCGGACTGATCCTCTGGCTCGGTTACCTTCCCTTTGCCGAACATATGGAAGAGCTTTGCGAACACTATTCCGAAATGGGCATCAAGGGATTCAAAGTCGATTTCATGGACAGGGACGATCAGCAGATGGTTCGGTTCGTTTACGATGCCGCCTGTACGGCCGCACGGTATAAATTGCTGCTCGACCTGCACGGCATATTCAAGCCTGCGGGAATTCAGCGGACGTATCCCAACGTCATCAATTTCGAAGGCGTGCACGGGCTGGAACAAGTCAAATGGTCGCCCGTCGAGGTCGATCAGGTCACCTATGACGTGACGGTTCCCTTCATACGGATGATGGCCGGGCCGATGGATTACACGCAGGGCGCCATGCGCAATGCCGCGAAAGCGAATTTCCGGCCGGTGAATTCCGAGCCGATGAGTCAGGGAACCCGCTGCCGGCAGCTGGCGGAGTATGTCGTGTTCGATGCTCCGCTCGCGATGCTGTGCGATTCCCCGTCGGCTTACGAACGGGAGCCCGAATGCCTGCGCTTCATCTCCGGCGTGCCTACTGTCTGGGATGCGACGGAGGTGCTGTCCGGCGAGGTCGGCGACCATATCGTGACGATGCGCCGTTCCGGCGACGTGTGGTATGTCGGGGGACTTGCCGGCTGGGACGGACGTTCGATCCGGGTCGATCTCTCGTTGCTGCCCGAAGGGACGTATGCGGTGGAGCTGTTCCGCGACGGAGAGAATGCGGCGCGCATCGCCCGGGACTTTGTCCGGGAAGAGTTCCTGCTGGCTCCCGGTAAATCGTTCGATGTGAAGATGTTCCCCGGAGGCGGTTTCGCTGCCCGGATAACCAAACGATAGCGTATGGCCATGCGTCTTGGGGAAAAGATTGGTTACGGACTCGGCGATACGGCGTCTTCGATGCTGTGGAAGCTCTTCAGCGTCTACCTGATGTTCTTCTATACGGACATCAGCGGCATCGACGCATGGGTGGTCGGCGTCCTGTTTTTAGTGACGCGGATCTGGGATTCACTGCTCGATCCCGTCGTCGGGCTTCTGTGTGACCGCACACACAGCCGTTGGGGAACCTTTCGGCCGTGGTTGCTGTGGGGTGCCCTGCCTTTCGGGGTATTGGGCATCCTGACTTTCTATATGCCGGAGTGGAGTTCCGGCGGAAAGGTGGTCTATGCGACCGTGACCTATTCGCTGATGATGATCGTCTATTCGTCGGTCAACGTGCCCTATGCCGCACTGCTCGGTGTCATGTCGGCAGATCCGCACGAACGCACGGTGCTCGCCGCGTTCAGGATGGCCTTTGCCGCCGCAGGCAGTATGGTGGTCGTGCTGGCAGTCGAAGCGCTGGTGAAGGCTTTCCGGCCGTGGGCGGGTTCATCGGGGAGCTGGACCGCGGCGGGCG
>OGQP01001125.1_pt1 | contig 16440 bp, 9 predicted proteins | sample 1553251 | NCBI WGS metagenome assembly OGQP01 (sample SAMEA2580016, study PRJEB22360) | human gut metagenome | biome: human gut; feature: human-associated habitat; material: faeces | place: Denmark | collected 2008/2010 | reverse complement strand
GGGGAGTGGATCCTGCTCGAACGCAATCCGATGCAGGGCACCATTACCCACACCTTCGACGACTCCCGCACCCCGAAAGGCCGGAGCTACACGCTCCAACTGACCGTCACGGACAACTGTGGCAACAAAACCGTCTGGAAACGGACGATAACCCGATAACAATACCGATATTTACATACTTCAGACACTGCCCGCAACATTCAGACGGCCGACCGGAAAATCGGCCAGAGCTTTTTTCAGACAACGCACTGCCGGATTACACGGCTCCGTTCATCTTCGGTCCCTGGCGAATCCTCTCACAAGCCCGGCACACCATGACAACGAAAGATCCGCTAAACAGTTATTGTTTAGCGGATCTTTCATCGTTTTTCTCAAGTGATTCCGGAGCGGTTCGAACGCTCGACCCACAGCTTAGAAGGCTGTTGCTCTATCCAACTGAGCTACGGAACCATCGTTTGCAGCACATAATCGCACAGCGCAGCAAAGGTAATACAAAATCCTCGCTTATGCAAGCAACACGACAAGTTTTACCTCTTATCCAGCAAGGTATCAAATAGTTAATACAACGATTTAATCGACGACCGCACCCCGTCTGCAAAAATTGCCAAACGCAGATTCCCGACGATATGGACTCGCTCGAATCAGATTCTACCATAACTGACAGGATGAAAGCGGCGTCTGGGGGAATTATACTACGAAGAATTAACCTTCACCGAAGACGATCAGTGCGATCCGAAGAGTGCTCCAAACTCGGGATTTATCAACGGCAAATCGGCGGTTACGCCAAGCCGTACCGCCCTGATCGCAACCGCCTTCACTGCACCTGTCCGCTTCTGCAAAGCAGCCGAATACGACCGGACACCCCATCTTTTACCAATTTGATCCATTTTGTTTCCCGGCAGATTTGGCAATTCCGTTTTTTGTTGCTACCTTTGCTCCCCTGAAAGCCCCGGAAGTGGGTAGCGTTTATTATTTTACTTAAAAATTTTTATAGCAAATGGCTGTTAAAATTCGTCTGGCACGCCACGGTAAGAAAGGTTTTGCTTTCTACCACATCGTTGCCGCAGATAGCAGAGCGCCACGTGATGGTAAATTCATCGAGAAATTGGGTACCTACAATCCCAATACGAATCCTGCTACGATCGATCTGAACTTCGAGAAAGCTCTGGATTGGTTACTCAAAGGCGCACAACCCACCGACACCTGTCGGGCGATCCTCTCCTACAAAGGCGTAATGTACAAGAAGCACCTGCTGGGCGGTGTCGCTAAAGGTGCATTCTCCGAGTCGGACGCCGAGGCCAAATTCAACAAATGGCTGAGCGAGAAGCAGACCAAGATCGAGAACAAGACCAACAAACTGGCGTCGGACGCCAAATCGGCCGAGAAGAGCCGTCTGGCCGCCGAGACCAAAATCAAGGAAGAGCGCGCAGCCGCTCTCGCCGAGAAGAAAGCCGCTGCCGAAGCTGCCGCCGTTTTTCATATATTCTATAAACGCACGTCTCAATGACGTATCGTTCGGGAGCTTGTTTATATCGCTCAATTCTTCTGTATTAAAAATACGCCAGCCGTCCTCAAATTTTTCTTGCTCAATAGTATCGAAAATATCAAAGAGGGAGGCAAAATCGGTTATGTTTTTGCTGACCTTAAAAAGAGACTTATATTTCGGATATAACAGCCACGATTCACAAAAAAAGAAAAACTTACCGTCATACTTCAATGTGAAAAATTCAGTGGCGGCTTTTAAAGATTTTTTGACATCCTCAATGTCAAGTCTGCCTGATGAGGGAATATGAACATTAATTATAGGCATTCCTTTTGTTATTACGGTATTCCCTTTTGAATATTTTTCCATGGGGAATCCGATTATTTCAAATTGAAGTCTGCCCAGTTCAAAGCGCCTGCCTTCATAAAGCAGTCTATACCAGCCTATAATAAAAATACCTATTACACCGTGCATCCTTTTACATTCGTACGCCTTATATCTGAAATCACGCACGGTATCCCAATAAACCGCTTCCGTTGAACCGCTTTTGATCATTCTGTCCTTTATTACATCGGCAGAGGAGCATAAAACCGTAAGCAGCATTGTATAAGGATGAGCATTAACGACCGAGGCATAACCGTAAATTCTTTGACGCAGATCATAAATATCGCCGAGCGGTTCTGCACGCATTTCATTTACAAGGCCTTTAAAAGCTTCCGTGTACTTTACCTTATCGTAAAGGCAAACAAGTGTATTTATATCCTCTTCTTCAAATCCGATTTTACGGATAAAATATTCAAAATCCATAATTTGGCTCCTTTAAAAGAGCTTTGCCACAGCTTAATTATATATTAACATAAAATATTTTTCAAGAACTAAATTTTACAGATATTTATGAAATATTTTTACCTTAAAAAATAAAATCAACCTGTGGTTGTATTTATATTTATGCAACGAATAAGTGTTTTACGAAACTGCAAATTTATGATAAAATTTATTTGAAATGAAGCGGTTTTTCTATATAAATAACAAAAGACTTTGCCACACATCAGAACAATTAAGAATTATCGCTTAAATTTTTTGAAAAGGGAGGTTGAATTGACAAATTTTTACCGGAGTTCCTATTTTAATATTTACGGAGGTAGAAAATGTTTAAAAAAGTTTTATCAACGGTTCTTTTAATTGTAATGGTATTTGCGGTTTCATTACCTTGCTCGGCGGCAGTAGTTACCGACGGAGAGAAATTTTACGTTTTGGGTGATGCCAACGGTGACGGTACTATGGATATCAGAGATTTGGTAAGAGTAAAACGATATATCGCAGATAATTCAGTTGAAATTGTAAATGTTGCCGCCGATATTGACGGTGACGGAAAAGTAAACGCCAATGACCTCACCTGTTATGTAAAAGGATTTTTAAATTCGGATGAAACCTTTACTACAGGCGGAAATTACTGGTCGGAAATTTATTAAGGAGGGGTAAAAGATGAAAAAAAGCGTATTTAAAAAACCGCTGGCATTAATTGCAGCTTCCGCTTTAATGCTTACAAGCGTTTTCACCGGAATTACCGCTTCAGCAGATTCCGCATCAGCGGCAGATATAATAGCCGCAACAAAATTCGCTAAAAAACCGATTTATGAGGTCGATTTTACAAAATACGGTAAAGGTCAGGCTGCACCGTCAGATTGGATAGGAGAATATGAATATCCTTTTCTATGGCGTGCAAATGGCTCGTACATAAATAAGCTTCTTGCCGAAAACTATGACGATGACGGTATGGGACTTAAATACGGAGCGGTTAAAAAGGTAAATATAGTTACACTTCCCGAGCTTAATACCGAAAACTATGTTGTAACTGTTGAAGCGTCCTTTAAGAGCGGAAATAACGACGGATCATTCGGTATAGCAACCGATATCCCCACAGATTATACAATCGCTACATATGCATCGGTTTTAGAGGTATTTCCGAGCACGGCTAATTTTAAAGTATTTACCAGAACAAGAGTCCAGACATGGAGCGAGGATAAAAACGTAAGCAATGTGAGCTTTGCCGATGCAGGTTGCTTTGCCGATAATACCTTGGCAGATTTCCAAAAATTCACCTTGAAGGCATACCACATAAACGATGTAACATATTTTTACTGCAATGATAAATATGTGGGTGAAGTAGAGGATTACGGTAATGCTTTTTCAGACCGTATAGGACTTTACAGTAATACGGGCTTGAATAAAATTTACTCGGTCAAGGTAAACGGTCTTGCAGGTGAAGGTCCGAAGGCGGTTACGACTGCACGTGTAAACAACGGTGATCCGATATACAGTCAAGATTTCGACTCGCTTTCTAAGGGCAGTCGGGTAATGCCTTCTGATTGGGTAAACTATCAGCATTCATTCCTTTACCGTGCATCAAATGCAATGGATAATCTTTCTTACGGTGTTTGGAAGGATGATGAGCTGAATACGCAGTATATGACATATAAGTCAAGCGGCGGAGCTCATATAATGACACTGCCTGCCATGGGTACGGAAAATTATGTCTATACCGTTAAAGCAAAATCTCAAAATAATAATGAGGTCGGAATCGTAACAAATATAAGAAATGACTATCAAAACACAAAATCGGCATCTATTTTTGAATTGCGACCTTCCGAAAGCAAGTTTAAGGCATATTCAAGAAAGGATGACGGTTCAAGCGGTCAGGATGTCAAGGATTCCGTGACTACCGTTAATTTTACTGATGATGATTTCTTTACCGACGATACATTCGTACCCGGTTCTATGGTTGAGATGACGGCTTATCATATCAATGATATAACCTATTTCTATTTTAACGGAAAATTTGTAGCATCGGTAGATGACTACAGCAACGACGGACTTTGCGACAGAGTAGGACTTTATACCTACGGCGGTGAACTTAGTATTTTTGAGGTCACGGTAAAGGAAATAATGCCCGAGGTCTCAGATATTGCAGAGCGTACATTTGCTTCTAAAACATTGGTATCAGAGGATTTCTCAAAGTATTCGGTTGATAGTGAGCTGCCGGCAGGCTGGGCTAAAAACTCCAATTCTTGGATTTGGAAAGGTGCTAACGGTGAGGTAGGCTTCTACAATAAGCTCGGATATACGGCACTTCTTGTAAACGGATATAAGTCTACGGGTGTTGTAACACTTCCGACACTCGGTACATCTAACTATGTATTTACCGCTGAGATAGTAGTACGTGATACCGAATGCTTCGGTTTACTTACAAATATCGATGATCCGGCAGATACTTCTACAGGAGCTACCCATTCCTTGCTTTACACTGAAAAGGATACGGAAAATAAAACCATATATCAATATAACAGAGAGGGAAGCAATCAGCTTAATAAGCAGCTCTTTGATGAGGTTAAGGCTATAGGAAAGCTTCCCGGCTGGAATGAGACATATACCCTTACCGCTTACAGCTTTGAGGGAGTTACATATTTCTTTGTAAACGGTAAATTTATTTCATCTATCGAGCAACGTAATCCTACATCAACATCGCTTTGCGGTATCTATTCCTGCGGAGGTTCAATACTTGTTAAATCCGCCTCTGTTTCGGCAATTTCAGGCATAGGCGAAACCGATTCGTTAAAAATGCAGGGTGCACAGATTCGATATGCCGATGTAAACGGCAGATCCGAGACAGCAGGCGCCAACGGCATTCGTTTTATAGCTTCATTTGATACAGAGGATAAGCTTTATAATGACAATTTCGATAATATAGAGCTTGGTATGATGATCATACCATCCTTAACACTTGCAGGTAAAGCATTAACGGCACAAACCGAGGGGGCTTATGCTATAAAGCTTGAAAAGCCCGCTGTTATGAGCGGTACTGTGGCTTTAAATGCGGAAATATTCAATATGGGTACTGCGGCGCTTGGCACACCCTATGCCGTTCGTGCATATATGCTTATAAATAATGGGGAAAGTTTAAGCTATTATTATTCAGAGCAAATAACACGCAGTCCCGTTTCGGTAGCAAATAATTATTACGCCGATCCGTCTATTGAGATTTCGGACGATATAAAGAGTAGGTTGAACAGTGTGTTTGGAAATTGTAAGGATTACTTAGGCGAAAACGATAAGACACTTACATTTACCGCTTTTTCGGATTTTCACTATAAGCAGGGTATGTATGCGGCTACTGTTGAGGGACTTCAGCGTATTATTGACCGTGCAGGACAGAATAATTCGGAATTTATACTTCAGTGCGGTGACTTCAGCAACGATACAAGCGGTTCCCCCGAGCTGATAAATACCTATTTGAACAATTCGCAAAAGCTTCCCGTATACGGCATATACGGAAATCATGAGCTTGAAACAGCAGGAAATACAATGGATAAGGTAACTCCCACCCTGACAAACAGAGCGAATAATGTTGTATGGGGAACGGAGGACGGCAAAATAGGTGACGGCTCGATCGGCTACTACTATTTTGATAACGAAAAAGGCTTCAGAGTGGTTTGTCTTGATATAAATTATTCATGGAACACATCTAAGTCGATTTGGGAGCATAACCGTGAAAACAGTTACGGACCTCCGAGCGAAAATATAAAGGGTGACAGCTTAGGCCCTGTACAGTTAAGCTGGCTTGAGGATGTTCTTACAGATGCGGCTCAAAAGGGAATTTCCTGTATTGTTACGGCACATACAAGTATTTCGGGCACACTTCCGACCGTTTCTCCCGACGGAGAGGCCATAAGAGCAATTTTCAGAAAGGTCAACAACATACGTCCTAAGACCGTTGTACTGGTTATAAACGGCGATCTTCACAGAAATCAAATTGCGGTAGTTGATGGTGTTGTTCACTTCGAGGTCAACACGGCAAACAACGGTTATTGGAGAAGCAACAAGGAAGGTACTCAACACTATACGGAGGATCATACCTTTGAATATGTAAAATATGATGATAACGGAAATCCCGTTTCTACCGAAACTGTAAGTCTTACGGAGCTTAGCGGAAGTCCGTCTACCTGGTACTTTGCAAATCCGTTAAGCGCAACCGTAAAGGTGACCAAATCGGGTATTGTTGAAATTAACGGTATGGATACCGATTGGATATACGGCGTTGAGCCGCCCGAAAAGATTCAGTATATTGAGCCTAAGATTTCATCGGGTATTTTCGGCGGTAAAAACGAAATAAGAGAAAATACATTGAAGGAAAAGGCACTTGAAAGCGGAATCGCTTACAATAAGGATAACCGTGTTTTGGTTTGGCATGAGGAATTTGACGGAGATGCACTTGACAGCAGTTCGTTCGGATTTGAGCGTTCAATGGATAATTCCGATATTGCATACAGCAATGACGCACAAAATGTCAAGGTCTGTAACGGCAATCTTGTTTTAAAGGCAAACCGTACCGAGAACGGCTACACAACCGCCGAGGGCTTAAGTACGAAAAAGACTATGGCATTTAAGTACGGATATCTTGAAATGCGTGCAAGAGTTCCGTATTCTCACGGTGCATGGCCGTCACTTTGGGCGAAGAGCAGTCCTACTCACCATGAGGAAAATGTAGGCTGGGGAGCGGAAGTAGATATCTTCGAGGTATTTTCAAGCACAAACAAGCTGTATCCGAATTTACATAAATACGGACATGATCAAGGTCCTCACTACGATATTCAAAGCACCGCACTTAAGAGCAATGGATATACGTTTGCAGACGGAGCCGATCTTAATGATTATCATATATACGGCTTTGAGTGGACAAAGGATTATATGAAGTTCTATGTAGACGGTGTATGCTATCAAACCTATGATCTGAATGCGGATTATGCTGCTGATTTACCCGGAATGGACGGCTACAGAGAGTATATTTATCTTCTGATAAATAATGAGCTGTTTACTCAAAATTCCGATTGGAAAGCATATGCAGGCTGTGAGATCACAGACAGTGATCCTATGCCCGAATATTCTATTGACTATATAAGACTTTATCAGGATATTCAAAACGAAAGTGTTTTAACAGTTAAATAATAATACGATATTATGCACATCGGGAGGCACTCTCCTGATGTGCATAAGGACATAAATTTTGATTTCCGATGTGCCGCCGACAGGAAATCTATTATATTGCTTAGCGGCAGATCGGAGCTTAAAATGGGTAATAAGGTATTAAAAAACAGAATTTTGGTTTGGAACGATGAATTTGACGGTGAAAAGCTTGATTTGAATAAATGGGAGTTTTCGCAGTCTATGTCAAATTCGGACGTTTTATACGATAACGGCGAAAAAAATTTTCGTATAGATAACGGCACACTGCTTATGAGGGTAAACAGAACAGATTCATCGGAAAAACCCTTCACGTTATCTCAAGGACTTACGACCAAGAACAAAATGGGCTTTAGGTACGGATATCTTGAAATGCGTGCCGCAGTACCGTTCAGACACGGTGCGTGGCCGTCATTTTGGGCAATGTCTTTTCCGAGGCTTCACAGCAGGGATATAGGTTGGGGAGCGGAGGTAGATATATTTGAGGTTTTTTCAAATGAAAATACACTTTTCCCGAATCTTCACAAGCACGGACCTAACAGAGAGCATTTTATGATACAGGACGAGCAAAATCCCAATCGAAGCGGCGGATATAGATTTGCAGACGACAAAAATCCCAATGATTTTCATATCTACGGCTTTGAATGGACGAAGGAACATATGAGCTTTTTTGTTGACGGAGAATGCTATCACACCTATAATTTAGATGATGAGTGTGAATTTGCAAAAACAGCTTTAAAAGGCTTAGAGGGCTACCGTGAGCATTTATATTTGCTTATTAATAATGAAATATTTACCGAGAATTCAGGCTGGAAGCCCGTAGGCAGTGCATTGAATGACAGCGACGCTTTGCCGATAGAATACAGGATCGATTATATCAGGCTGTATCAGGATCCCGAAAACGAAAGCATATTTACGGTTGGTGAAGAATAATGAGTAAAATTGAAAAAATAATGGAAAATATGTCTCTTGAGGATAAAATCTCTCAAACGGCAGTAGTATTGATGCAAAAGGGCGTAAAGGCAAAATGTAAGCCGGGAGCCGCATTCTTTTTCGGTCAAATAATTACCGAGGCAGATGAGGCAGGAATTGACGAGCTCAGAGGCTATGTTAAGGAGCTTGTTGATGATTCAAAAATCAATCCGCTTATAACTACCGATTTTGAAAACGGTTGCGGAAGTATGGTCAGGAAATTAACACCGTTTCCTTATCTTATGGGACTCGGTGCTACACGCAATAAGGAAATAGCATATAACTACGGTAAGGCAACGGCTTTGGAGGCAAAGGTAGTAGGTGCAAACTGGAGTCTTTCGCCCGTCAGCGATTTGAACATTAACGAACGAAATCCCTTGGTCAATGTAAGAAGTATAGGTGATGATCCGGCAATTGCGGAGGAGCTTTTACCTGAAATCATAAGAGGAATGCAGGAAAACGGACTTTCGGCGTGCTCAAAGCATTTTCCCGGTGACGGAACGGACTACAGAGATCAGCACCTTGTTACAAGCGTCAACAGTCTTTCTATGGAGGAATGGTGGGAAAATTACGGCAGAGTTTATAAAGCCGTAATTGCCGGGGGCGTAAACTCTATAATGCTCGGTCATATTTCATTGCCGTCCTATACAGGCGGAGATGACGGCAGGCTCCCTGCAACGCTTTCTCATAAGCTTATTACGGGACTTCTTAAGGGTGAGCTTGATTTCGGCGGTATTGTTGTTACCGATGCACTTAATATGGGTGGCTTTGCAGGGTGGTACAACACTCACGAGGAATCGGAAATTGAGGCATTAAAGGCAGGGTGCGATATGCTGCTTTGGCCATCGGAAAACTATATTTCAAATGCGTTAAAGGCAGTAAAAAGTGGGTATATTTCATTAGAGCGTATAGATGATGCGGTCAGGCGTATTTTATCCGTTAAAGAAAAAATGGGATTGTTAGATGATAATTACAATTATTTTGCCGATTTATCTGACGGTGACAAGAAATTCATTAAATCAGTCCAGCTTGCCTGCTCAAATGAGAGTATAACACTTATAAAAAATGAAGTCGGTATGCTGCCGTTTGATAAAAATAAAATCAAAAACATCGGTATCATTCCCGTAGTCGAACATGAGCCTGCTATGAAGGAGGCACGAAGCCTTAAATTCTTTTACGAACAAAGAGGCTTTAATGTCAGCTTTTATGAGGGCGCGGATAAATTTGACAGAGTTATGGATGAATTTTACGAGAAAAACGATGTCGTAATATATGCCTGCTTTTCAAGACCGTTCAGACCGATAGGCTTTATTGATTATACCGGAGCCAGAGCTTGGCAGATAGTACATTGCTTTAAGCCGAAGGATGCGGTAAGGAAGAATGTTATTGCAAGCTTTGGTTCACCGTATTTCGGCAATCAGTATTTTGAAAAGGCGAAAACATATGTAAATGCATATTCAATGCTTTCGTGCTCGGCAGAGGCATTTGTAAAGGCGACCTGCGGTGAAATTGAATTTAAGGGAAAATCGCCGGTTAAATTATAGCTTGGTAAATAAATATAAACGGAGGAAAAGCAGTTGAAGGCGTTAAAAAAACAGTTGGCATTTTTGCTTTCGGTAATTTCGGTTTTATGTATTTTACCGATCACTGCTTCGGCAAAGGAAGAAAGCGAACAAAAGCAATATATAAAGCTTAATGCTCCGATCATTTTGGAAAAAGGTAATGAGGTTGAATTTAAATTCGGCATTAATGACGGGTATTATGAATTTTCTCCTGTTTTTCGACCGATTTCAAGCACCGCACAATCGGTAAAATATTCCGTTATGACAGATGGAAAAATTCCCTTTGACGGTGCGGATAATTTGACGGCTCAAGTTTGGTTTGTCGATGACGGAAAGCCGGGTAAGCTTTCTACGGGTGATGAAACCGCACCGACGCAGAGGCAGTCGGATGAGGATATGGAAAGCTTTGCTTACGACAAAACGGGAATTAACGGTGATTTCTACAGGTTAAAATTTAATACCGGAATACATACCGTTAAGATAAAATGCCAAGATGAGCCATTTAAAATTACAGCTCTTTTACTTAAAAGGGTAAAGGAAACCGAAAAATACAGTGATGTAGAGAAAAACTATAACGGAACGGAAAAATATAACGGTGCTCCGATCATAGTTGAAGGCGAGAGCCCGGTGCTTCGCAATGATTACTCGCTGACCGCGAAGGCAGATAATTCGGATATAAAGGTAACACCTAACGATTCAAAGCATTCGGTAATAAATTATATCGGCGGTGAAAACTGGGCAAAGCCTTATCAGGAGATTGTTTGGGAAACACAAGTACCAAAGGACGGACTTTATGCGGTGGATTTTTTCTTTAAGCAAAATTCAATAATAAACGGCTGTGCGTTCAGAAGTCTTAAAATAGACGGCGAAATTCCCTTTGCGGAGGCAAAGACAATAGCTTTTCCGTACAAAACCGCATGGCAGAATATGAGACTTAAGGACGAAAACGGCAATGAAGCCTTGCTAAGACTTACAAAGGGAAAGCACAGAATCTCCCTAAGTGTTACGCTGGGAACGGTTGCGGAGGTCTATAAGTCATTGCAGGGAATAACCGAAAAAGTCGGTTCTATGTATCTTGATGTCGTTATGATAACAGGTGAAACTCCCGATTCAAACAGAGATTATGAGCTATACAAGCAGATACCCGATTACGAAACAAGGCTTGAAGATATTTACGATGAATTATCATCGCTTTCTGCCGTACTTAAATCAAGAAGTGATATCAACGGTGAGCTTGATGCGGCGGTAAGAAATATGATGCGAGCCGTAAAGAAAATGCATGATGAGCGTTATAAATCGCATATGTATCTTGATACATATTATTCGTATTATCAAACCCTGTGCTCTTGGCTTTTTGATATAAAGGATATGTCACTTTCGCTTGATAAAATAGTTTTAAGCACTCCCGGCAGAAAATGTGAAGTAAAATCAGGCGGCTTTTTTAAAGCTGTTTGGTTTACGTTAAAGCGCTTTGCCGTATCGTTTACTGGTGATTATACCGTTAATTCCATTAACGGCAAAAATGACGGTATAAAAATCTGGGTAAATTGGGGCAGAGATCAGGTAAAGGTATTGAATGCACTTATAGGTCGCTCTTTTTCGGCAAAAACGGGTATAAATGTTCGTGTCGAGCAGGTAAACGCATCACTGATACAAGGTATAGTTTCAAATAATTCGCCCGACCTTTATCTTCAGCTTTCACGTACTGAGCCTGTAAACCTTGCCATGCGCGGAGTTTTGGAGGATCTTTCAAAATTTGACGGCTTTAATGAGGTACTGAAGAATTTTATGGACGGTGCAGAGCTACCCTACAGATATAACGGCGGCTGTTATGCTTTGCCCGATACCCAAAGCTTTAGTGTTATGTTCTGCCGTGACGATATTTTAAAACAGCTTAAAATTGAAATCCCGCAAACATGGGTTGATTTTTTAGACGCAACATCGGTTGTACAAAGAAAAAATATGAATTCGTTTTTGCCATATACGAGAATAACCTCCGCTACGACGGTGAATGTAGGGGTCGGCGGACTTTCGATTTTCCCGACATTGCTTTTACAAAACGGTCAGGGACTCTATAACAAGGAGGAGAATGCGACCTTACTTGCCTCTCCGATTTCGGTAAAGGCGTTTACATATTGGACGCAATTTTATACCAAATACACACTGAATCCCGATGTCAATTTTTATCAGAGATTCAGAACCGGAACTATTCCGCTCGGTATTTCGGGCTATGCGAATTATCTTACATTTTCAGTTGCCGCACCCGAAATAGAGGGCAAATGGTCGGTTCACCCCGTCCCGGGAACGGTAAGAGCCGACGGAAGTACCGATCACTCGGTATCGGGAGCGGGAACAGGCTGTGCAATAATGAAATCAAGTAAAAATAAGGATAAGGCCTGGGAATTTTTAAAATGGTGGGTATCCGAGGATACGCAGTATAGCTATTCGACTGATATTGAAGCGGTTTTAGGTCCCTCCGGCAGAATTGATACGGCTAATGTTAAGGCGTTGTCGAGAATGTCATGGGAGGGGAATGCCTTTGATTCGATACTTGCACAGTGGAAAAACGTTAAGGAAATTCCGGAAATACCCGGTAGTTATTATGTATCACGTTCCGTTGATCAGGCATTTTGGGCGGTTTATAACGGCGAAATGACCGAAAAAGAGGCTATAACCGAATGGAGCAGGATAAGTGATACCGAAATAAAACGCAAGCTTCGTGAATATCCGAAGTCAGGGGAGTAAAAATAATGAAAAAAATTAACTCAAAAAAGTCACTTTCCTCCTATAAAACAAGTAGCTTTGAGCTTTATTTGCTGATATTCCCCTTTGTGATTTTGTTTTTTCTTACAACGGTTTTGCCGGTTTTGTCTTCAATAGCTCTAAGCTTTTTCCGCTATGATATGGTTTCTTTCCCTAAAATATGCGGTCTTGAAAATTATTTGAGAATGTTTTTGCAGGATGATATTTTTCCCGTGGTGCTTAAAAACACCTTTTTATTGGCAATACTTACAGGTCCCTCCGGTTTTGCATTGAGCTTTTTGCTTGCGTGGATAATAAACGAATTCGGACCTGCCATGAGAACGTTTTTTTCATTTCTTTTCTACGCACCGACACTTGCAGGCAATGCAATCTATATTTGGCAGGTTGCCTTTTCAAGTGACAGCTACGGCTACGTAAACAGCAGTCTTATTTCACTCGGCTTTTTAGATAAGCCCGTAACATGGCTTTCAAATGCAGATTATATCATACCAATAGTTGTTATAATTCAGCTATGGTCGGGACTGGGAATTTCATTTTTGGCTAACATTTCGGGACTTCAAAACGTAAATATCGAGCTATATGAGGCAGGTGCTATAGACGGTATACGAAACCGTTGGCAGGAGCTTTGGTACATAACACTGCCCGAAATGAAGCATATGCTTTTATTCAGTGCGGTAATGCAAATAGCAAGCGCATATTCAATAAGCGGAATAATTCAACAGTTAGCAGGCTATCCCACGGTAAAATATGCCGCGGATACGCTTGTATCGTATTTGCAGGATGTAGGTACGGTAAAATACGAAATGGGCTATGCTGCCGCACTTTCGGTGATTTTATTTTTAATGATGGTTGCAACAAGGGGCATTGCAAATGCATTGATTAACAAAACGGGGAGGTAATGAATATGTCGGCAAGATCAAGATTTCGTTTATTCAAATTTCCCGTAAAAAATCAGCTTCATCGGTTTACCCGCTCAAAATTCGGAAGCTTTTTATTCTTTGCAATATTGATTTCAGGCGGACTGTTTTCGGTGCTTCCGCTTGTTTACTGCATAACTACCTCGTTTAAGCCGCTTGATGAGCTGCTCATATTTCCGCCGACATTGTTTACGGTCAAGCGCCCGACAATTGCAAATTATACGGCGATCCCCGACCTTCTTTCGGGACTTTCGGTTCCTATAACAAGGTATGCCTTTAACAGTATATTTGTAAGTATTATCGGCACGTTTCTCTCTGTTATTATTTCGGCAATGGCGGCATTTGTTCTTTCAAAAACCGAAATGAAATTTAATAAGCTTATCTTTACCGTAGTTCAGTTTTCACTTCTTTTTAATGCATATACTCTGTCTGTTCCGCAGTATATTGTTTATTCGAAAATCGGAATAATAAATACATATCTTGCCTATATTGTCCCTGCCGCCGCATCCTCTATGGGAGTTTTTCTTATGAAGCAGTATATGGACGGATATGTACCCTATGCACTTATTGAGGCGGCACATATAGACGGAGCAGGGTGGATAGGAATATTTACAAGAATAGTTTTACCTATTGTAAAACCGTGTGTTTTAACACTTGTAATGTTTTCGTTTTTGGGAATTTGGAATTCGGTGCCCTCGGGAACGATTTTTTCGGAGTCGTTAAAAACCTTACCTACCGTAATGTCAACGATTGCGGCAGGCGGTCTTGCACGTTCGGGAAGCTCGATGGCAACATCCGTAATACTTATGATCTTTCCGATAGCCGTATATCTGATTTCTCAGGGAAGCATCAAGGAAACCATGGGCAGTGCGGGCATTAAGGGATAACGGAGGGAACGATGAAAATAAAGAATAAACTTAATAAACGGTTATTTTCCTTTGCGTTATGCCTTGTTATAGGTGCTTTTTCTACTGTTACCGTTTTTGCAGACGGCATCGGTACGTCAATTAAGGAAAGCGAGGAAATGCCGTATAAAAGCTATACATATTGGTCAAATTACAATACCGACGAGAAAACAGCGGCATATTCAAAGCCGATGTATAGGATCGATAGTGTAAAATTATGTTCGGAGCTTAATATACCGATCGAGGCTAAGCTTTCGGATATGGCGGCAGATAAAAACGGTAATATTTACATTATTGACTCCGAGCTTTCAAGGATCTATATTTTAGATAACGGTCTTAATATGAAAACGGTGATAACCTCTGTAGTAGCTGACGGCAAGAAAACCGAATTTAAGGGCGCTATGGGAATTTATGTTGACAAAAACGGACTTATTTATATATCAGATACCGAAAATGGCAGAGTTTTGGCTTGCGATATCGACGGAAATTTAAAAAAACAGTATTTATTGCCCGATTCAAGGCTTATTCCGACGGATTTTAAATTCCGACCGATCAAAACGGCAATAGACAGCAAGGGATATACCTATATACTGAGTGACGGTTCATATTACGGAGCAATACTGTATTCTCCCGAAATGGAATTTTTGGGATTTTTCGGTGCAAATTCGGTCAAGAACAGTATAACCGATGTTTTAAAGCAGTTATGGAAAAGACTTACCTCAAACGATACTAAGCGTGCGGCAGATAAGGTCGTAATTCCCTATAGCTTTACGGATATTGCAGTCGGAAATGAAAATTTTATATACACTGCAACCGGAAAAAGCGGGAGCTCAAAAATCCAGCAGGGGCAAATAAAGCTTTATAATCCAGGCGGTAAGGAAATAATGCAAAAGGATAGCTTTAACTTTGCCGATACAAAATTCGGACGCTTTGAGCACGCATATTCTACACAGGATCTAAGCTATTTGGATGTTGACACTGACGGCTTTTTCTATGCTCTTGATGTGACATTAGGCAGAATTTATTGGTATTCGGCGGATTGCTCATTGCTTTCCGTTTTCGGCGGGAATACGGGTGAGGGTACCCAAAGGGGAACCTTTTCAAGACCGGTCGCAATAGCGGTAAGCGAAAGTAGGGTTTATATTTGTGACGGTGACAACGGCAGGATTACATCGTTTGCCCTGACCGAATACGGAGGTCTTGTTCGTGAAGCACAGAAAATAACACTTTCGGGAAGCTATACTCAAGCAAAAAGGGCTTGGGAAAAAATAATCTCTCTCGATGCTAATTCGCAGTTAGGCTATAAAGGACTTGCAAAGGCTTATTACGATAACGGCGAATATTCAAGGTCTATGCTTTATGCCAAGCATGGTATGGACAGAGAAACCTACGCCAAGGCATTTAAAGCCGAGCGAACAAAGCTTTTTGAGAAGAATTTTGCCTTGATTTTTGTTTTTGTCGTTCTTTTTATTGCATTGATAACAGCTTTAATATTTATAAACAGAAGGAAAAGGCTTGTATTAATAAAAAATCCGTATTTAAATACGGCACTGTTAGCTATTGCACATCCTGCGGAAGGCTTCAGACTGGTTAAAGAGAAAAATTTGGGCTCTGTACTTATTTCGACCGTTATAATAATTCTGTATTATGTTTTAACGGTTTTAAGCGATACAAAAGAGGGCTTTGCCTTTTCAAGCTTTAACAGCGAAAGCTATAATGCTTTTTATGTTTTTTTCAGTACGGTAGGTCTTGTGCTTTTGTGGACAGCATCAAACTGGCTTTTTTTAAAAACTTCAGGGGGGGTAGGGAAAATTATTATA
>OGQP01001122.1_pt1 | contig 16485 bp, 12 predicted proteins | sample 1553251 | NCBI WGS metagenome assembly OGQP01 (sample SAMEA2580016, study PRJEB22360) | human gut metagenome | biome: human gut; feature: human-associated habitat; material: faeces | place: Denmark | collected 2008/2010 | reverse complement strand
GACCGGTAGATGGCCATAATATGCGCCAGATGATGAAGCTTTTTAATGAGGCAAAGAGAGTGGAGGGACCGGTTGTTGTCCATGTCCTTACAGAAAAAGGCAGAGGCTATGGACCGGCATCTTCCCATCCGGAGCGTTTTCACGGAACAGGTCCTTTTGACATCCAGAGTGGCAGACCCCTTACAGCAAAAACAGCGCCGACATATACGGATCATTTTTCCGGTGCAATATGTTCTTTGGCAGAGAAGAACAAAAAAGTAGTTGCTATTACAGCTGCTATGCCAGATGGAACCGGACTGAACCGATTCCGGAAGAAATTCCCGGAGCGTTTTTTTGATGTGGGTATTGCGGAAGAACATGCAGTAACCTTTGCGGCAGGCATGGCACTTGGGGGAATGATCCCGGTTTTTGCGGTATATTCTTCGTTCCTGCAGAGAGGGATCGATCAGATCCTTCACGATGTATGTATGCAGGATCTTCATGTGATCTTTGCCATTGACAGGGCAGGATTTGTCGGAGCAGATGGTGAAACACATCATGGATGCTTTGACCTTTCTTATTTATCCATGATCCCCAATATGACAGTTATGGCTCCCAAGAATGGAAAAGAGCTTGAGGAGATGTTGAAATTTGCAGTAGAAGAGCTGGATGGTCCCTGTGCGATCCGATATCCGAAAGGATCGGCATGTACCGATATGGAAGAATGTCATGAGCCACTTAAGAAGGGCAGAAGTGAAGTGATCACTCCAGGCAGTGAGATTGCAGTTCTCGGGGTTGGCAGCATGGTTTCTGTCTGTCAGAAGGTCTGTGAAGAGATAAGAGATCACAAAATAGCAGGAGCTACGTTTGTCAATGTCCGTTTTGTAAAGCCTCTGGATACAGAGCTTCTTGATCGGCTTTCGCAGAACCACAGTCTTTTGGTCACTGTGGAGGAGAATGTAAAAAGCGGTGGGTTCGGAGAACATGTATCTGCTTATATGGAAGCCTGTCATCCGGAAGTAAGAATTCTTCCACTGGCAATACCGGATCATTTTATTGAGCATGGAACGGTGGACCGTCAGCGAATGAAAATAGGTTTAAATGTACAGGGAATCCTGGATGCGGTAGAACAGAGCTGGGAAAATCTTGTGAATAACAGAAAATAAAGGACATAGCCTTTGCAGAAGAATACGAAGCTGTGAGGCATTTTACAGCCCGGCACATAAAGAGCCGGGCTGTTGGAGGATAATATGAAAAAAAGACTGGATATCATGATGGTGGAACAGGGACTTGCACCGTCACGCGAAAAAGCAAAAGCGTATATCATGGCCGGGGAAGTATATGTCAACGGTCAGAAGGAAGACAAGGCTGGCTCCATGTTTGCTGAGACTGTCAAGCTGGAGGTAAGAGGAAAGACTCTTCCTTATGTCAGCAGAGGCGGACTGAAGCTGGAAAAAGCCATGAAAAATTTTGGTGTGACGCTGAAGGATAAGGTGTGCATGGATGTAGGCGCATCCACCGGCGGTTTCACAGATTGTATGCTTCAGAACGGAGCGGTCAAAGTCTATTCCATTGATGTGGGATATGGACAGCTGGACTGGAAACTCAGGAATGATCCAAGAGTTGTATGCATGGAAAAAACAAATATCCGCTATGTGGTACCGGAAGATCTGGAAGGTCCGGCAGCATTTTCGTCGATCGATGTTTCTTTTATCTCCCTTACAAAAGTGCTTCTTCCTGTAAGAAACCTTCTCACAGAGGACGGAGAGATCGTATGTCTCATCAAACCTCAGTTTGAGGCCGGCAGAGAAAAAGTCGGAAAAAAAGGCGTTGTCCGTGATCCGAAGGTCCATGAAGAAGTCATTGAGAAAGTCAGAGATTATGCCATGAGCATTTTTATGGAGCCCTGTCATCTTTCCTTTTCTCCCATCAAGGGACCTGAAGGAAATATTGAATATCTCCTTCATCTGAAAAAACATCCGGAAGGAACAGAAGTACCTGTGAGTCTTGACGTATCCGTAGAGGATGTGGTAAAGGAAGCCCACGGACAGCTGGACTGATGTTTGGAAAGGACTGAAGCAATATGGACAGATTTTATATAATTCCAAACAGTGCCAAGGATCCGGAACTGACATTTTCTAATAGGATCATTGCCTATCTGGAGAAGCATGGTGCCAGGTGTCATGTGCAGAAGATCACCGAAAAAATGGAAGGACCGTATCATTATACGGACCCGGATGGGATTCCGCAGGATACACAGTGCATTATTGTGCTGGGTGGAGATGGAACACTTCTGCAGGCTGCAAGGGATGTGGTGCATCTGGATATCCCTCTTCTTGGAATCAATCTGGGAACTCTGGGATTTCTTGCCGAGGTGGATAAAAATTCCGTGTATCCGGCTCTGGATCGGCTTCTGTCAGATGACTATGAGCTGGAAGATCGTATGATGCTGGAAGGAAAGATCTATCGGGGAGAAGAACTTATTGGAAAAGATATCGCATTAAATGACATTGTGATCGGAAGAGAAGGACATCTCCGTGTGATCCGTTTCAAGAATTATGTTAATGATGCATATATGAATTCATACAATGCAGATGGTATCATCATTTCCACTCCGACCGGTTCTACCGGATATAGTCTGTCAGCGGGAGGTCCCGTGGTTTCTCCCAGTGCCAGTATGATGATCATGACCCCCATCGCTCCCCATACCATGAATACCCGAAGTATCATTCTTTCCGGGGAAGAGGCAGTTACAGTAGAGATCGGTGAGGGAAGACATAATACTATTGAGAAAGCGGTGGCCTCTTTCGACGGGGATACCCAGATATCCATGGTCACCGGTGATCGGATCGTGATCCGGAAAGCCACAGTCAGGACAAAAATCCTCAAGCTGAACCATCTGAGCTTTGTGGAGGTTCTGAGACAGAAAATGAGTAACAGCTGATGCAGGAGGTTCAATTTTGAAAGTAGCAAGACATGAAAAAATTATCGAACTGATCCGTCAGTACGAGATCGATACACAGGAAGAACTTGCGGCAAGACTGAATGAGGCCGGTTTTAAGGTTACGCAGGCTACCGTATCCAGAGATATCCGTGCTCTGAAAATGACAAAGGTTGCAGGCAGCAACGGAAAGTCCAGATATGCGATCCTGGAAGAACATACACCGGATGTGTTAAGTGATAAATATTCCAGAGTTCTGAAAGATGCAGTGATCGCTATGAACATCGGACAGAATATCGTAGTGGTAAAAACAATTCCGGGAATGGCCATGGCGGCAGCAGCAGCTCTTGATGCCATGAAATGGCCGGAAATCCTGGGATGTATTGCCGGAGATGATACCATTATGTGTGTGGTGAAAACCTCTGAACAGGCACCGGGTGTAGTTCAGAAGCTTGGCGGGATCTTATCCAGAGGAAAATAAAATGACAGAATATGTAAATGCTTTATGCCAGAAAGGAAATCAATGTTAGTACATCTGCATGTAAAAAATCTTGCACTGATAGAGGAATCAGAGGTGGAATTCGGACCAGGCTTAAATATCTTAACTGGTGAGACCGGAGCCGGAAAATCCATTCTGTTAGGATCTATACAGCTCATCCTGGGTGGAAAAACTTCCAGAAGCATGATTCGTGAAAATGCTTCCTATGCCCTGGTAGAGTTGCTGTTTCAGGTTGAAAACACGAAAGCCAGAGAGTCCCTTGCGGCGCTTGACATCTATCCGGAAGACGGACAGGTGCTGATGTCCCGCAAGATCATGGACGGCAGAAGTATCAACAAGATCAACGGAGAGACAAGTACTGTCAGCCAGATGAAAGCAGCAGCAGCCTGTCTTCTGGACATTCACGGACAGCATGAGCATCAGTCACTTCTTTATGGAGACCGCCAGCTGGCTATTTTGGATGTATATGGAAAGGAACAGATCCTTCCTGCCAGGGAGAAGGTCCGGAAAGCTTATCAGGAGTATCGGGACTGTGTGGATCAGCTGAAAGCACTGGATATGGATGAGGAACAGCGCAACCGTGAAAAAGCCTTTCTGGAATTTGAGATCAATGAGATCGAGGAGGCAGCTCTTATTCCGGGAGAGGACGAAACACTGGAGGATCGCTACCGGAAGCTGAGCAATGCCAGAAGAATCATGGAAACAGCACAAATGGTCCGTGGGATGACCGGATATGAACAGGGCGCCGCAGATATGACCGGAAATGCCCTGAAAGAGTTTTCAAGAATTGCAGATTACGATAAGGATCTTGCACCTTTACAGGAAGCTCTTGTGGAAATCGATTCACTTCTCAGTGACTTCTGCCGTGATCTGTCCTCTTATATGGATAGTTTGACTTTTGACGAAGAAACTTTTTTTGAAACAGAAAAAAGACTGGATCTGATCAATAGTCTGAAGGCAAAGTATGGACAGACGATCCATGAAATTTTGTCTTATCAGAAGGAACAGCAGGAAAAATTAGAAAAACTTCAAAGATTCGAAGAAAATTTCCGGTTACTGAAAGAAAAACTTATGCAGGCAGAAAAGATTCTTGAGGAAGCTTCGCATGAACTTTCAGAGATCCGGAAAAAATACAGTAAACAGCTGGATGAAAAGATTATCGAAGGATTGAAGGAACTGAATTTTGAGGATGTGGATTTTTCTATCCGTTTTGACCGCAGAAAAAATTATACAGATAATGGTTATGATGCGGTGGAATATGAGATTTCCACAAATCCAGGTGAGAGTAGAAAACCGCTGGGACAGATCGTATCCGGTGGTGAGCTTTCTAGGATCATGCTTGCCATCAAAGCGATCCTTGCAGATAAAGATCAGATTGATACACTGATCTTTGATGAGATCGATACAGGGATCAGTGGGCGTACTGCACAGAAGGTCTCTGAAAAAATGGCAGTGATCGGACAGCACAGGCAGGTGCTTTGTATCACACATCTTCCACAGATCGCAGCAATGGCAGATACCCATTTTGAGATTGAGAAACATGTAGAAGGAACAGAAACCATCACCCAGATCCATCCTCTGGAAGGAGAGGAATCTGTTCGTGAGCTTGCCAGACTTCTGGGCGGTGCCCAGATCACGCCGGCTGTTCTTGGAAATGCAAGAGAGATGAAGGAATTGGCACAGCAACAAAAAAATACAAGACTGAAATAATTTATACGTTACATACTAAGAGAGGACGGCCGAAAGGTCGGTCCTCTTTTTTAACCGAATCAAGTCAGTCCCCTGCTTCAGTTGCGAAAAGCAATAAGCAGTGGGTGGGGATTTGCTTGTATCAGAAAATTACAAAGGATGTGACGTAAGATGAACAGAAAAAGAAAATACCGATGTTGGCTCCTTGTATTTCTTGCGCTGGATCTGATTCTGATGGGATGGCTGGGCTACCGGCTTCTGGACAGAAAGATTCCGGATCAGATCCTGGTGGATCATGAGGACAGCCGGGAAGTAGCCAATCTTCTTAAACGCCCTTTTATCAGCTTTGATGATGCGATCACCGTTTCAGGAAAAGACAGCTATAAGTTGCACTGCAGACTCTTGGGAGTGATCCCTTTTAAGGATGTGAAGGTAAAAAATATAACTGCAAAAGAAGTATATGCAAGCGGAGATGCAGTAGGTATTTATATGCAGACGAAAGGAGTTCTGATCATTGATACAGGCGAGATCCTTTCGGAAAGTGGTGAGATGGAAGAACCGGCCCGGGACATTGTAAAGCCGGGAGATTATATTGTGGCTTTTGATCAGAACCGGATCCAGTGCAAGCAGGATCTTCTGGAGGATCTTGCAGATCTTTGCGGAGAATCTGTAACACTGAAGGTCCGCCGGGGAAAAGAGACGATTCCCCTGTCCCTGACGCCGGTGAAAGATGAGAAAGGAAACTATAAGCTTGGCATCTGGGTGAGGGACGATACACAGGGAATCGGAACCCTGACTTATGTGGACGAAAATGGAGGGTTCGGTGCTCTTGGTCACGGGATCAGCGATGTGGATACCGGCGAACTTTTAAGTATCGCAGATGGAAATCTTTACAACGCCCAGATCCTGGGGATCCGGAAAGGAGAAAAAGGAAATCCCGGAGAACTATCTGGTCTGATCCGATACGAAGCTGACAATATACTGGGTGAGATTTCCGAAAACAGTAAAAACGGCATTTTTGGAACTGTGGATGCTGATCAGGTGAAAAATCTAGATCTGAAGAAGATTCCTGTAGGTTACAAACAGGATCTGAAAATTGGACCCGCATCTGTTCTCTGCTGCACAGACGGCGAAGTAAAAGAATATGCCGCAGAGATCACCAGGATCGATATGAACCATGAGGATTCTAATAAGAGCTTCGTGATCCAGATCACAGATAAAGAACTCCTGGAAAAAACAGGTGGGATCGTTCAGGGAATGTCTGGAAGTCCTGTGCTTCAGAACGGAAAACTCTTTGGTGCCGTGACTCATGTATTTGTGCAGGATTCTACCGGCGGATATGGGATTTTTATTGAAAATATGACAGGCAATGCATAATCTGCAGTTGAGGAAAGAGGCACAAAAACATGGAAAAAGTCCGGGAAAAGTGCCTCTTTTTTATATGGGGAAAAATGCCGGATACAGATGGAAATACCTGCATTTTAGTGAATTTTGTGATATATAAGAGAAAAAATGTCGAAAAATATCGTACGAAAGTGTGATAAAATAACTACTTTTATCTTGATTTTACTACAGGATTTCCACTATAATAATTTTGTCGCCAGCAAGGGGAAAGCGCAGGCAGCTAACAGTGTCGGTTACTGCCGTGGTGACAGGGGGTATGTCTGGAAACCCAAGGAGATAGAAGTTAGGAGGGTCCTCATGGACAAATTAAATGTTGCAATTGCTGATGATAACGCGAAAATGACAGACATGCTCGGTCAGATGATCGAAGAAGATAAAGACCTTGAACTGGTCGGAAAAGCACACAACGGAGAAGAAATCTGTAACATAATCAAAGATAAGGAGCCGGATGTGGTGATTCTCGACATCATTATGCCGAAGATGGACGGCCTTTCCGTTATGGAGAAATTTTCCCATAACGCAAATGTCAAAAAAGTTCCAGTGTTTATCGTATTATCTGCAATTGGACAGGAGAGGATTACAGAGGATGCATTCAGTCTTGGAGCAGACTATTATGTTTTGAAGCCTTTTGACAACACCACACTTTTAAACCGGATCAAACATATTCGGAAGATTGGGGACAGAAGAGTGCGGGAGATTGCAAGGCCAGGTATCACAGAAACCAAAAAGCCTCAGCCGGAGAGGAATCTGGAAACCGATGTGACGAATATCATTCATGAGATCGGAGTTCCGGCACACATCAAGGGGTATCAGTATTTAAGGGATGCGATCATTTTGTCTGTCAATGACATGGAAATGCTCAATTCCATTACCAAGGTATTATATCCAACCATTGCGAAACGCCATCAGACAACACCGAGCAGAGTGGAGCGGGCGATCCGACATGCGATCGAGGTGGCATGGAGCCGGGGAAAGATGGATACCATTGATGAATTGTTTGGATATACTGTAAGCACCGGAAAAGGGAAACCCACGAATTCTGAATTTATAGCACTGATCGCGGATAAAATCAGACTAGAATATAAAAATCGGTCTTTAAATTAGATGAATTTTGGAGTATAATCATAAATAAAAACGGGTGTACCCAGGGAGGGGAATACAGATGAAAAAAATTCTGTTTGCTACATCAGAAGCAGTACCTTTTATTAAAACAGGAGGACTCGCTGATGTTGCCGGCTCACTGCCTAAGTGCTTTGACAAAAAATATTTTGATATACGCGTGATCTTACCGAAATATGCCTGTATGAAACAGGAATGGAAAGACAAAATGGAGTATGTGACCCATTTTTATATGGATCTGGGATTTAAGAACTGCTATGTAGGCATTATGCAGATGCAGTATGACGGGATCCAGTTTTACTTCATTGATAATGAATATTATTTCAGCGGTCCGAAACCATATGACAGTGCACCATGGGATCTTGAGAAATTTGCTTTCTTTTCCAAAGCTGTGTTATCGGTTCTTCCGGTGATCGGATTCAGACCGGATATCATCCACTGTCATGACTGGCAGACAGGACTTGTTCCGGTTTACCTTCACGATTCTTTCCAGGAGAATGAATTCTTCCGTGGAATCAAGACTGTTATGACAATACATAACCTGAAATTTCAGGGTGTATGGGATGTTAAGACTGTTAAGGATATCACAGGTCTTTCCGATTACTACTTTGCGCCGGATAAACTGGAAGCATACAAGGACGCAAACTTCCTGAAGGGCGGTATGGTATTTGCAGATGCCATTACCACAGTAAGTAATACCTATGCAGAAGAGATTAAGACACCGTTTTATGGTGAGAAGCTGGACGGACTTCTCAATGCGAGAGCCAACAGCCTGCGTGGTATTGTAAATGGTATTGATTACAATGAATTCAATCCGGAGACAGATCCGAATATCACCAAGAACTACAATGCAAAGAACTTCCGCAAGGAGAAGATCAAGAACAAGATCCAGCTTCAGAAAGATCTTGGACTTGAGCAGGATCCGAAAGCTATGATGATCGGTATTGTATCCCGCCTGACAGATCAGAAGGGATTTGATCTGATCGCTTATATCATGGACGAACTGTGTCAGGATGCGGTTCAGATCGTTGCTCTTGGTACCGGTGAGGAACGTTATGAGAATATGTTCCGTCATTTTGACTGGAAGTATCATGGCAAGGTATCTGCACAGATCTACTATGATGAGGCAATGTCTCACAGAATTTATGCAGCATCTGACGCATTTCTGATGCCGTCACTGTTTGAGCCATGTGGCTTAAGCCAGCTGATGAGTCTTCGTTATGGAACTCTTCCGATCGTCAGAGAGACCGGTGGTCTGAAGGATACAGTTGTCCCGTACAATGAATTCGAGGGAACCGGAACAGGATTCTCCTTCGTAAATTACAATGCACATGAAATGCTTGCTACGATCCGTTATGCAGAGAGTGTATATTATGACAAGAAACGTGAATGGAATAAAATGGTAGATCGCGCGATGGCTGCAGATTTTTCCTGGAACAATTCCGCACGTCAGTATGAGGAAATGTACAATTGGTTAATTGGTGAGTAAGGATTCACCGAAGCGGTTCTCGCAATAAAAAGGCGCAGACGACAGATAATATGTCGTTTGCGCTTTTTTATTGCGGGAATATACATGGATGTTATTGTATGTCTGCAAAAAAAATATGAAGGTGTTTGTTTATCAAACAGGAATTGTGCTAAAGTGAGAAAAAATATAAATGTTAATGATAAATAACTTTTGAATTTGTATTATTTATACGAAACTTATCAGATTAATCAGTTATTGTCAAATAACTTAAATTGTGTTACATTTATATTAGTACATCGTTTTTGAAATAACTATACCATTCACTTGTCTGTGAATCCGATTGATATAGTTATTTACGAAACGATGTACCAGTGGATAATACAGATATATGTATTGACCATGTAAATTGTACTTATGATGAGGTGACAATATGACACTGGACAAATTAAAGACTGGAGAATGTGGCAGAATCATCAGTGTTCGTGGCGAGGGGGAGCTGAGACATCATCTTCTGGATATGGGGCTTACACCGGGGACAGAAGTGTCTCTTCGTAAAACAGCTCCTATGGGAGATCCGGTACAGCTTGTGCTGCGCGGATATGAGCTGACATTGCGGCTGGCGGAAGCTGCAAAGATTGAGATCGTATCGATCGAATCCATGACGGAAACGAAGAAAGAAAATGAACGGCATCAGCCGATTGCTCATCCTGGTGTGGGAGAACTTGGAAAGGCTCGAGATTATCGTAAGAACCGGATCGGTGATACGATTCCCAAAGGGGAACCGATCACGTTTGCACTGGCAGGTAATCAGAACTGTGGAAAGACAACTCTTTTTAATCAGCTGACAGGTTCCAATCAGCATGTTGGTAACTTTCCGGGTGTAACCGTTGACAAGAAAGAAGGAAGCATCCGGAGGCATCCGGAGGCAACGGTAACGGATCTTCCTGGAATCTATTCACTTTCCCCGTATTCCAGCGAGGAGATCGTAACAAGAGATTTTCTGCTGAATGAGAAGCCGACAGGAATCATTAATATTGTAGATGCTTCCAATATTGAGAGAAATCTTTATCTTACCATGCAGCTGATGGAGCTTGGAATCCCAATGGTGCTGGCCTTAAATATGATGGATGAGGTAAGGGCAAATGGAGGCTCTGTTCGGATCAATGAACTGGAGGAGATTTTAGGAATTCCGGTTGTACCTATTTCAGCAGCGAAGAATGAAGGAATTGATGAGCTGATCGATCATGCAGTCCATGTTGCAAGATACAGAGAAGCACCAGGAAGAATTGATTTCTGTACTGACAATCAGTCACCGAAGGATCCGGTAGGCGCACTTCACAGATGTATCCATGCAGCCGTTCATCTGATCGAACCCTATGCAAAAAAAGCAGGACTTCCTGTACGTTTTGCAGCTACGAAGATCGTAGAGAAAGATTCTCTGATCGAAAAACGTCTGGCTTTGCCTGAAGGTGAAAAAAAGGTTCTTGATGGGCTGGTACATGTTATGGAAAAGGATGGCGGTCTGGACCGTGAGGCAGCTCTTGCGAACATGCGCTTCAATTTTATTGAAAAGCTTTGTGAGAAAACTGTGGTAAAACCGGCAGAAAGCCGTGAACATAAACGAAGTGTCGCCATAGATCGTATCCTTACCGGAAAATATACAGCAATTCCCTGTTTTGTAGGAATTATGGCAATTGTATTTGTGATGACGTTCAATTATCTGGGAGCCTGGCTTTCAGACGGAATGACTATGGTCGTGAACTGGGTAATTGCACTTATTGGCAGGGGACTGGAGGTGGCAGGAGTCAGCTCAGTACTGCAGTCACTGGTTGTGGATGGAATTTTAAGCGGTATCGGAAGCGTGATCGGATTTCTTCCTACGATCGTTACTTTGTTTTTCTTTCTGTCAATCCTGGAAGATACCGGATATATGGCGCGTGTGGCATTTGTCATGGACAAACTGCTGCGAAAGACGGGATTGTCAGGACGGAGTTTTGTGCCGATGCTGATTGGATTTGGCTGTTCGGTGCCTGCTATCATGGCGACGCGTACGCTTTCGAGTGAGCGTGACCGCAAGATGACGATCCTGCTCACGCCTTATATGAGCTGCTCGGCAAAGATCTCCATCTACGCGTTTTTTACCGCGGCGTTCTTCCCGACGCACCGCGCGCTCGTGATGATCTCTCTGTATCTGCTGGGCATTCTGATCGGGATCGTCGCAGCCCTTATCATGAACTGGAGCACATTCCGCGGGAAGCCGGTACCGTTTGTCATGGAGCTTCCCAATTACCGTTTGCCGAGCCTCAAGAGCGTTGCGCTTCTGCTGTGGGAAAAGGCCAAGGATTTTTTGCAGAGGGCCTTTACAGTGATCTTTCTGGCTACGATCATCATCTGGTTCCTGCAAAGCTTTGATATCAGGCTGAACGTGGTGGCCGACAGCGCCGACAGTCTTTTGGCCCTCATCGGCCGATGGATCGCCCCGGTGTTCGCGCCGCTGGGCTTTGCGGATTGGCGCTGCGCGACCTCCCTGATCTCCGGCTTCATCGCAAAGGAATCCGTCGTCAGCACGCTGGAGGTCTTGTTGGGCGGGGCCCCGCTTTCTACAATGTTCACCAACCGCTCCGCCGCGAGCTTCCTGGTCTTTACGCTGCTGTATACTCCCTGCATCGCGGCAGTAGCCACGATCCGGCGGGAATTCGATTCAACTCTAAAAACAATAGGCATCGTGTTGATGCAGTGCTGTGTCGCGTGGATCGCAGCATCCGTCGTCTACGCCTTGATCGGTATCTTATGATGGGTATAGAGTGGATTCTATTCTTCTACAGCCTGAAACCGCTTCCATCTCCCATCATACACCTGCCTTTACCACGCCACATCATACAAATCAGTAAGCAGACTTTAGAACGTCTCGCTTACATCCATGTTCTGATGCTTCCTTCATGCCTGCTATGGTGAGATGTGTTACGTTGTCAGTTCCACATCATTGATGACCTCATTACCCCAAACGTCCCAGCCATCAGCTTTTCTGACGGGCAAATAACTCAATGCGCGGCACATCCCCCATAAGTCTCTCGATTCGTTCCCTTACCTCATCTGGCTTTTTACTGTGTTCTTCCACATGAGAAATAATGACCTGATGGACGTCCTTCGCTTGTCGCTTCGGATGGCCCCTAACAGCAAGTAAGCAAATCTCCGCGTTGGCGCGTGTCCAATGTCCCATAGGCAAGCGAAAGAACAGCCCGTGCAGGAGAGAGCCCGGCACCGATTGATCCTGACCCGCGTCCAAGAAATGACGTGCCGGTGTACCACAAATCTGCGCAAAAGACGGACACATCGAATGGTGCGGAAGAGAATACCGGCAAGCCGCCAAACGACACGCCGGAACAGAATGCCGATGTGCCGCCCGACAGCAGGGTGCCAAAAAGAGATGCGGTGTATCGCTCACCTACTCTTGGCGATTCGGTCGTGCAGATGCTGCACCACATGGGCAGGATCTTCGAGGATAACAGCAAGGCTGACGGTACGCTCTATGGCCTGCGGATCGACCGCAAGCGCCGCCGTGAGCTCCAGCGCAAACGCCTTGCCATGGGACACAAGCCCGACGATCATGAAGAGATATCGCATACATAGTGCAGAGCCGCGGCATCGGTGATGACCGGTGCTGCGGCTCTATCATCAGTTGTGCTCCTCGTTCGGGATGTTCACGCTCACGCCGTTGACCTCTACGCCGTCGTCGGCGGGAATGAGCAGGTACCTGGGCCCGCCGATCATGCGGGCCTCGATGAGATAGCTGTTCTCCGGTGCGGCGGGGATCTTCACCTCCGGCGTGGTGATCTCGAACTTGCCCGTGCCAAGAATGTTCTTCGGATTCAGCGCGGCATTCTCACCGTACTGCTTCTCGCACTCGCGGCGGAAGCTCTCGACCTTCTCCTCGCTCACGCCACTCTCGGACAGGATGCCGCCGACGTCGCCGACCGTCAGCTCCAGCGGCGCGGGGTCGCGGCTCTCCTTATGCTCCTGAATGCGGCCGCGCAGCTGCTCGTGGACGGACTGCACCACATCGTAGCTGCAATCCTTTTCAAGCGTATCAGCGAGCGCGGTATCAAACACATTTTTCTGCTCGACGGCGGACATCGGCGGCTCCACACGGAATACCGCGTCAATGACCTCCTCGTGGATGAGCTCGACGTTCTTGCTGTAGAAAAGCGCGTTGTAGATGTTCGCCGCGCGGTCGTCGAAGGCGGGGAAGAGGAAGCCAAGCTCGGGCGCAAGGGCAATATGTCCGGTGGAGCTGGGGTGGAAGAAATTCTCGTCGGTATCGTAGCGCAGCTCGAGCGTCGGCGCCTTCACAGGACAAATGGCGCAGACAAAATACTTGTAGACGTCGCCGGAGGCGTCCGCCTGCAGCTCGTCGTCCTTGCCGCGGTAGGGGACATCGTAGGCATCGGCGGCGAGGAGAATGAGATAGTTCGTCTCACCCATATTGAGAGATTCAATAATTTTGCGGCAGAGCGTTTCGCGGGCGTTCGCATCCTTGCACTCCGTCTGGCGCAGGGTTTGGAGCAGGCGGTGCTCGTCGCTGTCCGCGACCTGAGCGGTCGAGAATTCAATGTCGATGAGGTTGCGCCCCAGCGTGCCGGAGAGCGTCTTTTTGAGCAACCCAAGATACATCTCCTGCTCCTCCTGCCGCATGAGGCCCATCGAGGTATCGACCCACGCAATGATCTCACGGTTGGAGTTCACATAGCAGCCGTACACGCGGCTGAAATTATTCTTATCGAGCCGGAAGCGCCGGCGCAGTTCATTGAGTTCTTTCTGATTCATGGCTCGTCCTTTCCTTTGTTCATGTCACAAGGCCGATTTTACCACGCCCGCGCCGCCGCGGCAAGGGGAGAAACGGCGCGTTGTGCGACGAAAATGCGCAAAATGCAGGAAAAGATGCAAAATGGGCGCAAGCGACAAAATGTGCGCGGTATGTGGACAATATAGACGATATCCTTGTAAATCATAGAGAAATTCAATGAATCTGTCCATATTTCACGGCTTCTTAACGCCGCATTTGACGCTGTTTTTTGTGAAAACGGCTATGGAAACGGAATCAAAGCAAACATTTCACGTTAAAAATGAAAGATATATTGCATTTTGCCTGAGCTGTGCAGGAATTCTTCCGTTTCCTTGGTGATTCTGACTGTTGAAAAAAGAAAAAAAGAAGTTAGAATAGAGCCTCGCGAAATGAAACGGAAGAATTTGGATAGAGATCAGAGAGTTTGGGAGGAAATCAATATGTCGTATCACTTTTTGCTGGATCTTGCGCTGATTCTGCTGAGCACGAAGATTCTGGGCCTCATTGCGCAGAAGTTTCAGATGCCGCAGGTCGTGGGCGCGCTGATTGCGGGCCTTTTGCTCAGCCCCGCGGGCCTTGGCCTTCTTTCGGAAACGGAGTTCACCAAGCAGCTCAGCGAGCTTGGCGTCATCGTGCTGATGTTCTCCGCCGGTATGGGTACGGACATCAACGAGCTCAAGCACAGCGGCAAGGCGGGCTTCATGGTCGCGGTCCTCGGCGTGGTCGTGCCGTTTCTCATGGGCACGGCGCTTGCCTGGGGCGCGGATGAGCTGGGACTCATTGAGAGCACCGGCTTTATCGAAAACATCTTCATCGGCACCATCCTGACGGCCACGTCCGTGAGCATCACGGTCGAAACGCTCAAGGAGATGAAAAAGCTTGAGACCAAGGTCGGCAACACGATCCTGGCCGCCGCGCTCATCGACGATGTGCTCGGCCTGATCGCCCTGACGCTCGTTTGCAGCCTTGCCGGCGGTGACGAGAGCATCGGCATGGTGCTCCTCAAGATCGTGGGCTTTTTCGTCTTTGCCTTCGTGGTCGGCTTTGGCGCGAACCGCATCTTCTGCTGGATGCTCAAACGTCAGCACGGTTGGGCCAGCCACAGAAACTCCGTGTTCGCCTTTGTCCTGTGCCTTGTGATGGCCTACTGCGCTGAGGAGTTCTTCGGCGTCGCTGATATCACGGGCGCTTACGCCGCGGGCCTTGCCGTCGCATGCACGCCCAAGGGCACCTACATCCAGACGAAGTACAACCCCCTCGGCTATCTTCTGCTCACGCCGGTGTTCTTCGCGAGCATCGGTATCAATGTGCAGATCACGGGTCTGACGGGCGGCATGGTCGTCTTCTCGATTTTGCTGCTGCTTGTTTCGATCATCTCGAAGCTCCTCGGCTGCGGCCTTGGCGCCAAGGCGTGCCAGTTCACCACGCGCGAGAGCATCCAGGTCGGCGTGGGCATGGCCTGCCGCGGCGAAGTCGCGCTGATCGTCGCCAACCGCGGCCTTTCGATGGGTGTGCTGTCTCCCGCGATGATGACGCCGGTCGTCATCACGGTCGTATGCGGCACGATCCTGACGCCGATTCTGCTTAAGCTGTCCTTCCGCGGCCATCAGGAGACGGAGCTGGTGCAGAACAACATCGCCGACCGCATGGCCAAGCACCGGCAGCTCGATATCATCACGCAGCAGCTTTTGCAGCAGGATGAACAGCTGATGAAAAAGAACTGAGCGCAGCGCAATGAAATAAAAAGAGCTTTCTCCTGAAAATCGGAGAAAGCTTTTTTCTGATTTTAGGACGCTACCTTTTCCTGCGCGGTGCACTCGCGCAGGATGCGACAGAGCGCGTTCACATCCTCTTCCCGCGTCGCCCAGCTTGTGGCAAAGCGGATGATGCTGTGCGTCTCGTCATATTGCTCCCAGACGGAGAAGTCCACGCGCTCGGCGAGCTCTTTGCGCTGCTGCTCACTGACGATGCAGAAGCTCTGGTTCGTCGGGGAGGGGAAACAGGGCAAATAGCCGTTTTCCGCCATCGCGCGCCGGATAGCGTCGGCGTAGCGAACGGCGTCTGCGCCGATGCGCTCGTAGAGCCCATCGGTAAAGAGCGTGTCGAACTGGATGCCGAGCAGCCGTCCCTTGGCGAGCAGCGCGCCGTGCTGCTTGATGATGGTGAAAAAGTGTGGAATGAGCCCCGGCTGGGGAATGACGACCGCCTCGCCGAGCAGTGCGCCGCATTTCGTGCCGCCGATGTAGAAAATGTCGCACAGCGCGGCAAGGTCGCGCAGTGTCACGTCGTTTTCAGGACAGGCGAGCGCGTAGGCAAGGCGCGCGCCGTCGATATAGAGCGGCAGGCGCTTTTCGCGGCAGAGCGCGCTGATGGCCGCAAGCTCCTTTTTGGAATAGAGCGTGCCGTACTCCGTCGGCTGGGAGAGGTAGACCATCCCGGGCATGACCGTGTGGTCGCGGTTCGCGTCGTCCTCGTACTGATCAAGTAGTGTGCGGATTTGGGATGCGGTGAGCTTGCCGTTCTCCTGCGGCAGCGTGAGCACC
>OGQP01001121.1_pt1 | contig 16490 bp, 15 predicted proteins | sample 1553251 | NCBI WGS metagenome assembly OGQP01 (sample SAMEA2580016, study PRJEB22360) | human gut metagenome | biome: human gut; feature: human-associated habitat; material: faeces | place: Denmark | collected 2008/2010 | reverse complement strand
GCAACGCCTTTTTGTATTCGTCCTCATGGGTAAAGGTAATATCCAGCTCCTTTTTCCCACGGACGCGGATGCTCTGCACCATGTGAATGAGCGCCCTGCGGTCTAACGTCTCCAGCGCGGAGAACTGCGTAAACTGCGAAATCCAACGGTTTCGCTCGCTCCGGTTTTCCAGAACTTCTGTGAGCTTTTCCTTGAGCGTGCGGACGCTTTCCCGAATGTCCTCGGCCTGTCTGGTGTACTTAGCCTTATAGGAGGCATATTCCTCCTTGGTGAGCATCCCGCCCACAAGGCTTTCATAAAGCCGCGCCTTGAACTCCAAAACCTGCTCCAACCGGCGCTCATTGTCGGTGATATGGTCGCTGTATTCTTTGGCAAGGGCTTGATTGATGCTTGCTTGGTCAATGTCGGCAAGCAGCGTTTCCAAAGAGGCCACATTGTCAATGTAGGCTTTCAGGCTGTCCCGCACACAGGCGATCAGGCTGCTTTCTTTGAGCATGACCGGATGGGTACAGCCCTTTTTCTTTCCGGTGGGGCAATAATAGTAGTGGTACTCCTTGCCGCCTGCACGGTTGGTTTTACGGGTCATACGACTGCCGCAACAACCGCAGATCAGAATACCGGAGAACAGGTACACGGTATCTTCCTTGGGAGAAGTCCGGGTGTCCAGCCCCTTGATGCGCTGCACCAGTTCAAAGTCCTGACGGGCAATCAGCGGTTCGTGGGCTTCCGGTACACGCACCCATTCAGAAGCGGGGCGCTGTTCCATCTGCTTGATTTTGTAGTGGGGCGTACCCTGTTTACCTTGCACCAGCGTTCCGGTGTAGGTTTCATCCTGTAAGATGCGGATGATAGTGGTTGCCGACCACTTGCAATCGGCTTTGTCGGCATAGCCCTTTTTCGCATAGGGCAGACCGTTGTTTTTCTTGTAGGCCAGCGGAGAAAGAATACCCAGCCGGTTCAGCTCCGCCGCGATCTTGGAAGCACTTGCGCCCTCCAACCGCATACGGAAAATATCTCGGACAACACGGGAAGCGTAAGGATCGGGAACAAGCTGATTCTTGTTGTCCTCAGACTTCATATAGCCATATACCGTGAAGGCTCCGACGAAATCGCCGTTGCGCCGCTTCACATCCAAAGAGCTACGGGTCTTGATGGAAATATCACGGCAGTAGGCTTCGTTCATTATGTTTTTTACCGATACGGTAAGATCATCGCCGCTGCTGTCGTGTGCGGTGTCGATGTTGTCGGTGATGGCGATGAAGCGCACACCGTAGGCCGGGAACACCCGGCGCAGATAGCGGCCTGTTTCGATGTACTCGCGCCCCAGGCGGGAGAGGTCTTTCACGATAACACAGTTGATGTTGCCATCGGTAATGTCCTGCATCATTTCCTTGAACGCGGGACGGTCAAAAATAATGCCGCTGTAACCATCGTCGATCTTTTCGGACACAACCTCAATATCCGGGTTGCGCTCCACAAAGTTTTCAATGAGCCTGCGCTGATTGGAAACGCTGTCGCTCTCGCTGGAGCGGTCATCTGTGTAAGACAGACGAATATAAGCTGTTGCTTTGAATTTAGGCATGAAAAAGCACTCCTTTCTCCCGGATTGCTCCCGCATGAAAAGAGTGGTTATCTGGCTATTAGGTTTTCATCCTTTTCCACACCTATTGTAGCACTCCATGCGAGAAAATGCGAGCTTGCCGATTACCGCAGAATCCCTTGTAGGCATTCCTCCAAAGTAATCCCATTACCTGCAAAGCAGGCGTTCACCACAAATTCGCCGCAGCGGAAACGATAAGGATTCTTAATCTGACGGATAAAAGCAGTAATACGTTCCTCCTTCGGCAAGGTTTTGTCTACCGAAATTTCCCGAATATCCACCAGCTCGTCTGCTTGGCTCATTAATTCATTCTGTGTCGATTGCATTATGTTCATCTCCTTGTATTATAGAGTAGTAGTTATTAGAGCCCCTCTCCAAGGGCTGTGCTACACTGTAAGGGATGCTGTGGATTGGTAATCGCCTCCTACCACAAGATGGTTCTCGAAAGGTTCCAACCACAGCCCTTTGCAGTTTTGTTAATCAGTTAAATACCGCCAGACGGTTTATGTGGAACAAGGCTACAAAAGCAAAGTGTTCTGTGGAACAGCATCACAAATTTACCGTTGGATGTTTTTGAAATGGTCGTTTCCGTTGGTATCGATGTGGCAAAGGACAAGCACGACTGCTTTATCCACAGTTCTGAGGGCGAAGTCCTGGCGGATGTGTTCGCCATCTCTAACAATATGGATGGCTTCCATACGCTGCTGGAGAAGATTCAGGCCTGTACCGCACCTCAGGACAAAATAAGAGTAGGGCTTGAGGCAACCGGGCATTACAGCTACAATCTGCTGGGGTTTCTTTTGGACAATGGTCTGGCCACCTGTGTCTTGAATCCCTTACGCACAAATCTCTACCGAAAAAGTCTCAGCCTCAGAAAGACCAAAACCGATCGGGTAGATGCACGAACGATTGCGGCTATGCTGTTATCCGATGCAGGCCTCAAACCCTACACGGATACAGCATACCACAATGAGGAACTAAAGTCACTCACCAGATACCGTTTTGACAAGGTAAAGGAGCGCGCCAAGCTGAAAACCTCGGTTTCCAGACTGGTCTGCATTCTGTTTCCCGAGTTGGAAAAGCTGGTTCCAACGCTCCACATGGCCTCTGTCTATGCCCTGCTGGAGGAGTTTCCGGGAGCCAAACAGGTTGCCGGAGCACACCTGACAAGCCTCAAATCTCTTTTGGAGAAGGCCTCTAAGGGCCGGTACAAGCGAGATATGGCATTGTCAATTCGGGATGCCGCACGAATGTCCATTGGTTCCAGAATGCCTGCCAAATCTCTGGAATTGCAGCATACCATCCGGCTCATTCGGGAACTGGATGCTGAAATCCATGAAATTGAAGCTGAGATTGAGACCATGATGGACGAGATCCGGTCTCCCATCATGACCATCCCCGGCATTGGCTGCCGCATGGGAGCCATGATCCTGGCTGAAGCGGGGGATCTGTCAGGCTTTGACTCTCCGGACAAGCTGCTGGCTTATGCTGGTATGTCACCGTCTACTTACCAGTCCGGACAACTGAATAACTGTTACCCACACATGGAGAAACGGGGCTCCAGATATCTGCGTTACGCACTTTTCAACGCCACCAAGTATGTCTGCCTTTGGGACCCAGCCTTTGCCGCTTATCTCGCAAAGAAACGGGCAGAGGGCAAGCACTACAATGTAGCCATCTCCCACGCAGCCAAGAGGTTGGTACGGCTTATCTTCGCCATGGAGAAATCCAGGCAGCCCTATTGCTCAGCGGCTTGATCCAACTATTTGAATAGACAGCAGGGGTCTGATAAGACCTCAGCTTTTCCATACCCTTTTTGAACCATCTGTCTGTGAGCACTTCCACTCATTTTGAGGGTTGACTTTTAATAGTTAATCTTTCTATATTTTGAGTTTCTTTCAAAGCCACATGAATGCGCTGACACGGAGGTGTCAGCGCATGGTATCTGACTTTGAGAGATAACCACGCCTGAAAGATTAGAGCCACATAACATGTAGGCAAAAATCAGCGTGGCTGTCGTGTTAGCCTTTTAAGATCATCCATCATATTTGCCATGCCCCCTGATGGTAGGCATGATGCAGGCCACCCCTGGCAGGGCTGTCATAACTCCGCGATACCGTTGCCTGAAGGACTGGCGCATACCGCAGGGTTCCCCCTCAAGTCTGTGGGAGGGCGTGAGCAAGTTTCATTATCCGCCGCGCTGTCATCGCGCCCGATTTGCCAAGCCGGGTCTAAGGCTGCGTAGATCGCTCGAATAGCTTGTCCTGAATCACCTCCCTAAAGCTATCGTCATGGCGGCGCGCCTTATGTCGCTATCACGCGGGTTTTGTGCCTGCATCATGGTATATTCAGTTGTCAATGAACAGTGAAAGGTTTCGTAGAGAATACCCTTCACCTATCGCCGTTTTGAGGGCGATTTTGCAAGGTGTTTTTCGCTTCTCAAAGCAAGTTTTTAATTTTTTTGATTGCTGTGAGAATGCTGAGTGAGATGGCCTGATGTGATACCTCCTCTCGGAGCGCAATGGCTTCCATCGTCATTCGATCAACATAGTACATCCAAAGTCTGCGGAACTGTGTTTCGGTCAGGATCACCTTGATTCGTTCCACCAACTCAGTGCTGTGGCGAATCTGCTCCAGCCTGTCATGCTCCAGCTCTATGCAGACATCCACAGCTGGAGTAGACGCTGATTCCTCTGATATACTGTCCAGAGAAACGGTGTGATTGGCATGGACATGATCACGTTTCTCCGAATGATGGTATTCTGCGTCTGACCAGGCTTTCCACTTCAGGAAATCTGCTTCACTGTCAAAATCTTCACGGGTCAGACGAATGATATTTCCGTTGGCATCGATGTAGATAATGGAGCCGGTATCTTTTTTATTCAGTGCGTAAATACTCTTTCTGTTGAACATAAGTGTTTCCTCCGTTTCCTCGAATTTCAAAACCGAAAATCAAAAAAACGAAGGTGGGGAACGGCAACGGTTTTTTCCCCTAAACACAAAAAAGCCCGCGGCAAAAAAGCCGCAGGCATAGTAGTACAGTATTAGATAGCCACTAGGAGGGCGAATATCAAACGGCTGTAAATTGACATTAATATGCCTCAACAGCCCCAAAATAGAAATCCTATGCTTCTGAAAGGTATGGGGATCGATTCGTCCTCCGCTCTGTTTCATACTGACCACCTACTTGGTAGATTCCGGTGGTGATGACCTCCGGAATTAAATGCTACCAGGCAGGTGCCTCAGGAAAGGACTAATTCTGAGTTAAAGGACGGACAGATTAAAGATTTTTAACGAAGAAACATTAGAAAATCCGAGGATAATTTGGGGATAATCTGAGGATAATGTCTGAGATACAGCGCTCCGTAATAGGATTATCCAAGCATGAGTGCCGGACATTCAATCTGTATTCGGTATAACTGTTCATCTGATAAGGTGTCTTTAGTATTCATATAATATGATTTGGCTGTACCTACGCCTGACTGCTTATATATCAGAATGATCAGGTACATATTGAGACGGCCATTATATGGATCGAAAGTAAGAGCTTCTTTTACTGCTCTATGAGCGTATATATACTGTCCTTCAGATAAACAAGCTTCAACATAGCTTGTAATCAGTTCGACAAACATACCATGGTAATATGTTATGTTTGGGATAAAGTTAATATTATCGGATAGCCTTGGAAGCAAATCTCCTGTAAACAATTCTATTGCAGATTCATACAACTTGTACTTTTCCTCGGCACTGTCAGTTTGCTTCATCCTTAAACAGAGGTTTTCAAACAGGTTGACATCTGTAATCAAACCCATACTTTGGTTAAGGCTGTAAAAACCATTATCGTATATAATTAGAAAGTCTAAACCGATAACTTTCAAACATGTACGCAGACGAGCGGCCACATTGCGAACTGCTCGATTAGGATTATCAATACATTCGTCTGACCAAATAATCCGTGCTAAACGGCTGGGGGTTGCTCTGTGGTTATCGATTAATGCCAGATATGCAAGCATCGTGTAGCACTGTGCAGAAGTAAAATCGTCTTCAGATAGCACTCCTTCAATGCCGCGCACTGAAAGTCCGCCAAAACAGGATATGTAAATGCCCTTAGGATTTTCTTTTAAAGCTAGTGTAGCCGCAGAGAGCCTTTTATCCAGTTTTATCGCATTTAACTCTTGTACAATAACGCAGGCAAGGAGGAGCAAAAAAGTGGGATCAGCGCCATGTCTCTTTGGATTATCTACTCCAATAAAGCCCTGACTCAGGCGTTTGGAGAAAGGGACGGCAATCAAAGAATGTACACCGAACTTTGTAAAAAACTCATACTCAAATGCGTTATCCTCAAGAAGCAGTTCAACATTAGAGATAATCATCGGTTGGTTTTTCTTCAAAGCAGAATACCAACGGGAGTAGTCGCTAATCTCCAAATACTGAAGCTGCTCATTTTGATACTCGATACCATCTTTGCACCACTCATGGGTGTTCATAGCGATATTTTCATTCCAGTCTGCTTCAATGACATAAGATCGATCAGCGTCATAAAACTCTGTTGCAGCCTTCAAAAAGCCGCTAATAATCACCTGTGAATTCTCTAGATCACGCAGATTTTCCTCCAAACTGCGGAGAGCGGTAACAAAATTAACTGCATAACTCAGTTCAACCCTAGTAGCATCTTGTTTGCTCATATAACGAAACTCCTTTCTGAAGGTGAATGAAGAAAAAACGGGCAGCATCAAAACAGATCGTTCAATCTATATATGAAAACCACTCGGCCAGCATCGTATTTATTTGTTTTTTCCAAAACTTTTTGCTAATCCGATAAGCAGTTCTAACTTTTCATCGTTCAGTCCCTGCACTAATGCTATTAGTTCATCAACCTTTGACGGATTTTTGATATCAGTATTAAAGAACTCGTATGGTGAAATATCCAAATAATCGCACAATTCAAAAAATACCGCCATAGACGGATAATTCTTGGCATTCTCGATGTTATTAATATACGAGGGACATTGCCCGGAATCCAAGCTCATCTCTCTTGCGGATACTCCTTTAGCTATGCGAAGCTGACTGATTCTCCTGCCAAATTCAATTTTGTTCATGACAATCCACCTCTCTGTGTATAATTGTACTATTCGATATACAAATTTTAACGATTTACACTCGCAATTAATCGCTCCATATCGAGTATAAACAGCTGTTTTAATTTATTTGCATATTTCCCATAGATACTTATGCCTGCAAGTATATTTTTTCAAATAAAAGCATTATTTGAAAAAATATTTATAGCTCAGCGGAAGTGTATGTTATTATAGCAACATCGAACGTTTTCATATGTTTGCTGTAGGCGGCTATATTGTTGAGTTGTCGATAAACAATTACTGATACATTTAACTCTCATTTTAAGGGCAACAAAAAAGACAAGGGCGCGGTACCGTAGGTCGGTAACGCGCCCCTGCCTATGTGTTTCAAAAAGTGTTTTTCAAAGATTCGGAAAAGGGGCATTCTTGCAGCGACAGAAGAATGCCTCCTTGCTGCCATGGCTCTAAACCTTAAAAGGATGGCAAGTGCCGTCTTTTTGCATTTGTATATTTACTATTCTGCCGGGATCACTGCGGGGTACGGCAGTTTTTTGCATTTGTCAACGGGTCCAACTCTTGACGACACCCACCCGAGAGATCCTTGTTTCAATGATTTGTGGTAAGCATTCCCAGAAGTGACGATCATGCACAAACGTGGGGTACAGCAACAATCTCCGGATGCTATGTCCCACGTTTATTCTAATTTTTATATTACAGGATTGAAAACAAACCAGAGATGCAGATTTAGACTTAGGTCACAGATGATAAACAAACTCACAAGCATCCAAAAAGTCAGAATCATGAGTAATGATTATCACAATAGAATCAGTTGCGAGTTCTTTCAGAATTCTAATTAATGCATGTTTTGTTGTTTCGTCTATCGCTGTCTCCGGTTCATCCCATATATAAACGGATTTTTTCAACACAAGCGACCTTAGTATAGACATTTTTGCGAGTTCTCCTGCTGAATATTTGTGATATTCACTGAACTCTATAACTTCATCTTTAAAACTAACAATATTATTAAGATTAAGCATATCAACGTACTTCTTTACTTGAACGATAGGTAACTTTTCTCCCTCGAATAAACCAAAATTTATGGAGATGGGTTCGTCGAAAAAGACTGGCGTCTGTTCTATGTATTGTATAGTATCAGAGCGGAGCTTCTTTAAATTATACTGTCTTTGATTAACGTTATTTATAAATATTTCACCGGTATAATTTGAGTATATTCCAAGGAGCAAGAACATTAGTGTGGTTTTACCGGACCCGTTTTTTCCGCACAAACCATATAGAGTTCCTTTCTCGAAATTCAAATTAATATTTGCTAGTTCAAACCTTTTATCAAAAGAAAAACACACAGACTTGTACTCAATCAATGAGATCTCCGATGTGGTCAGTTCACCATCTGCTGGTATGGGTATACTTAGGTATTCCTGCAGTCTGTCATATGCAGCCCGTGCAAGCTGATAATTTTCGTTCAGAGCGAAAACTCTTTTTAAGGAATTAGTAATGTAGGCAAAATACACAACAATGACCACAAAACCACCTAAGCTAAGTTTATGACTTAATATAAGTGTGCCACCAGCAATATATATTACTACTTGAGCAATTGCACCAATAATTCCTTCAAGGCTAAGACTTAGAAATGCAATTTTTTGAAAGTTGATTGCAGCCGATAAATCAGCAAAAAAAGCGTTATTTAAAAAAGATTGGAATTTATTAAATACCCCATGTATTTTTGCAAACTGTTGCTTACTTACTGACATTTCGATTTTTGAGTAATATATATCTGACGCCTGCTTGCTTTTCAATCCAGCTCTTTTTATTGGCTCTTTTAGGAACAAATATAGCATACTATACCCAACGGCCAAAAATGCAAGAACGATAAATATTGTCTTGTTGTAAACGAACAATATGCACCCTGATGCAATTCCTATAATGGAATTTAACGGAACGGTAGTTACGGCTTCTATAAAGAACGAGGAAACAGCATCCGCATCCGATTTAACTCTTTGACTCATATACGCATATACCGAGTCGTTTCCATATATTATTTCACTTTCAGATAGATGCAGTAGAGTCTTTGATACTATGGCATAACTGGACTCTTTATGCAATCTAGTACCTAGAATTTTAGTGAAGTACATGACGCAAAGGTTAATAATAGAAATAACGCAAAATTGCACTATATAGAAAGTGTAGCTACCCTGAATCGTTCCTGTGAGTATATTGATGAACTTTTCATTTATTATGGGGGAATAAACTGCCATACCTCCAGTAATTAAGCTTAATAGACAGTACACCACTAATGTTGGCCTAAAGGTTTTTTGTAAGTATAAAAATGCGAACTTAACAACTTTCATCTATTACCTCGACATGATATTCTTTTGTATGCATTTCGATGAGAATTCCGTTTGCATCATAATACCTATAAGAGCTCTCAGGCATAATTGTTTTATATTTTATCCTGTTTTGATCTCCAGTCTCCACAATCTTTGCAAAAAAAGGGAACAGTTCAGAGGTGTCCTGTGCAAAAATCCGATTGTCCTTCTCTGGATCATAAAACAAAGGAAGGAAGAAAGTTGAAACATGACTTCCGAATGCAATCATTTCATCACAAAACAATGTGTTGAAAGCACTTTTCCACCCATCACGAATAGAAAACAATGGAAAGCTGCCGTCAGAATTGTTGCTCCTTGTTGAAACATTGAGGCTTATTCTTTCCTTTGACTGCAAGTTGAAATCTATATCCATTGTTTCAACTATTAATCTCCCGGTTTTTTCAAAACTCCAAGAAATACGCTGAATAGCAACAGGAACATCCGCTTTTCTTATTTCATATGTTCTTCTTTCCATTTTTTCTCCCATCATAATAGAACTCAGCAGTTTAGTTTTCTCAGCGTATATGTTGTGAAGTAATATCAATTAACCCGTCTGTCATGTACAATAACACAATAGCCCCTGTGTAAACAGTTTAGTTGATATAAAACATACTAACATAGTACTGAGGTGTATTTTCATACTAAATAGTAATTAGCAAGCGTTAGTGCTTGTGGCATACCAAGCAGCAGCCCATACTGCCGCAGCAGCGGCAGCAGCTCCTCCAGCAGCAGCTAACACAACGACCACACCTCCTCCAGCAGCAACTACAAGAGCTAGAACTAACACCGCAAAAACCAATGTACAAGCGTTCGGGCTTACATCGCCACCATTGTTTATGCTAGTGATAGAGGGTTTTTCATAGCTTCCTTTTATGATAATCACCTCCTTTCCCTAACCGATTTGCAGTCCAGCCGTTTCCAACAGGACCGCATCATATAATATGATCAAGGGCTATTGTGTTTAAAGTAAAAAATACCAATGGGAACATCCGTAAAAGACCTCTCATTATCCAAACTACCGCAAAGAGAAAATCCTGTTTCTTCAAGTTTTTGGCTGTATTGAGGGGATATGGTATCACTAAATAATAATACACCTGTGTATGTTTTGTGCAGTATTTCCCCTAGTTTATCTGCGCACCAAGAAATAAAACGCTTAAGCTCATCCATATCCAATGAATCATCAAAGGATAAATATCTCACACGCAGAAGAGAGGTATTAAAGAAGACAGGTGTTATCATTGAAACTATCGCACTGCTCTTTTTATTAATTGTCATTCGAAAGAATGACTCATTAAACGTGAAAGCGTTTTGCCTTATTGCGCGTTCCGACTGAAAAATTGTTGGTTGAAGATACGGTTCAAAAATAGCCCCATTATAATTTTCAACTTCAGCAACAGCTTCATCTTCCGTTAAAAGACAATAATCTCGGTTCTCTTCTGAGGACATATACATGTCAGAGAACGGATGCTGGTTAATCCATTCAATGAGGCCAAGTCTCCACAGAGAATGCAGTGATGAAAAAACATCAGCTTCAAACTCTTTGCGATTAACAACCGCTTTATATTCATGGAATAGTGCAGAAAACAAATCACTAACTGCAGTTTTGCCATCGCATCTCTCAAGAATATCTACCATTGTTGAGTTTAATACGAGTTGTTGAAGCTCCGGATGGCGTTTTGAAACAATCACCTCTCCTCCGTTTACTTCTTTTCTTCTATATAAAAACATATCCTCCCGATTAACCGGTATTGCATCATTTATTCTTTTGTTAGTTCCTGCAAGAGTCATATTTTTTTATCCTCCCAAATCCTCTGCATATTAGCAAGGCACAGGACTGAATTATGTCATGTACCATTACTCCTGTTTCTATAGCTATTGCCAAAATGTTTTTATGCTGTGAAGACAACCTATATAGCTCTTCCCCAAATGGAGCAGTAAAAGTGTCTTCTATTTTCATACCTTCTGAGAAGAATCTTGAAAGTAACAATTCACCATTTTGACATACTACTTTTGTTCTAGAAAAGTCAATGTAATACATTGCTGGATTCTGCTCAACATGAGCTAACATTTCAAGAAATCTATCCCGAGCGCGTTGGCAGGCTTTTTTTGCCACCAAAAGCTGATCCATGTGGTGAAGTCCAGCAGGACATAGGCAACACTCATTCCGCAAAAAGCATGGTTCACAGTCTTCCATATGCGCTTTCATTTCGTCCCGCATCTTTACTAAATAGGGGCTAAATATTCTGCTATAATCTTTCTCTTCGATTTCAAGAATATTGGGGATCATTAAGGAAACCGGCAATTGCTCTTTAAGAGAAATGCATGGAATTATTTCACCACTGGGTAATAAGGAATATGTACCGTTCATAGCAGAGCATCCCGGCATACTTGGGCATAGGTTCGTTCCATACTCGTGATTTATCAAAACCACATCATAGGGAGAAAGCGACTTAAACCCCAATATATAGTTCTTGGGTTTTAACTCTAAATACTTTTCTACTATTGTTTTACAACAGGCGATGTATTTATCACTTCCTTGAGATAATATGATTCCTCGATTTTTAGCTGCATTACCGGATGCACCTATTGCACTAATGATAAGTCCGTCTATTGGCAAACCATTGAAAAAATTAGGCATGTCAGATCCTTCAACCACATTAAGCTGATTAATTGACATCTGGATAAAAACTCTTACCAATTTTTCTCGTTCTTTTGCGCAACGTTCAAGATTGATTAATCCGTTAAGAACACGTGCCAAAGTTCCTTTTCCTCTTATATAATCATTTGAGGATATGGTTATTCCTTCTATGCTAATGAACACTTCATCAACACCACTTTCGATAAGCGTTCTGCTCAGTTCGATATCATCAAGAAGTGTCCCATTAGTCACAATTGTAACAGACATATCATATTGTTTTGCTCTTTTTATTAATACATTAAGCCTATCGTATAGAAGGGGTTCGCGCGTAGAAAAAACGATCGTTTTTATCCCTAATTTATGCAATTTTTCTACATAACGCAAACCATTTTCAAGTGATGTTGTTGCATATCCATATTCGGTATCTGCAACAAAACAATGCTTGCATTTTAAGTTACATCTTGGCTCAATTTCCCACCTAATTGTATCTATCATAAAAGGCACTCTCCAAAGAAAGAGTATATAAGCAAATCTGCTTGTTCTCCATATGCAAGCGGAAGCATTGCCTCCTGTTTTAAATGCAATTCGTTTGAAAGCTCTCTAAAGCTTATCCACCAAGGAAGGTCAGTTTTAATTTTAATTTTAACCTTTGTCAATTCGTTTGCTGAGATAATGCTAGTAAAAGCCTCTTTTACGAATTCCTTAGATTGTTCAGAGTCACTTTCGCTCTTTAAGAAGCATGCCATTAAATATCCACTTTGCGCTTTGCTTGTTGGGGCAGGCATACTTACAACTGCAATAGAAGATATCTCGCCGTCCTCCCAGCTTCCGTATGCGCTGATGCTATAATTGAAAAAAGCATTCCTTAGAACAGCCTCTTCACAAAGGCTGACACCTTCGTCCGAAAGATACTTTGCAAACGACGAATTATCGCACTGTCTTATTCGTTTTAACACCTCAATTATTTCTTCTTCTCCGACAAAGAACTCTTCTTTCATAATATAACTCCTTTTTTTATTTGCCACAAATTTGTGCGCTCTTTCTATATCCGTGATACACCTTACTCATACTCTAAAATAGCTTGTTAAGGTAAGGAGTCTGCATTTTCGCATACTGGATTGTTTTCTATCTATTGAGCATGGCATCAAGAGATACATGCTCAATATAATCTTGATCATCCTCAATGAGATCAAACATCAAATTTTTTTCATAGTAGGTTTTGGGCAGTCTTTCCTTAGACAGATCCATAGAACTAATGCTTGTAATTAGACTTGCAATTTCTTTAATGACGCCGATTGACCATACGTTTTTCAATCCGCTTTCCCAGTATTCTTCAAGGGAATGTCGCTTAATACAACCTACGCTTATCGGAAGATACGGAGAAACTGTGATTTCTCCATATGCAGATATACCTAAGCTGGGATTAGAAATAAAACTGCTTGTTGAAAACTTCCTTAGATGATCAATCGGATCTCCCCATTCAACAACTGTACCATTATCAATCGACTGATATTTTAACTCCTGTAACTTACGTGATAGCTTTTGATATTCAAAATAGCTTGGGACAATCTCGTTATAGTTATCAATTGCTCGCCCTAATGGCATAATTGGTTGCATACGTATCTCTGAAACGCCTAGTTGTCTACACAAGTCAATGGTTTCCTCCAATCGCAACAAATGTCTTTTATGGGGCGCAGAGGCAACGACAACATTTAGTCCTGCTCTACGCAATATTTTAACTGAATTAATTGCATGATTAAAACTTCCGGGTTTGTTCCTGAACCAATCATGAATTTCGCTATTTGGCCCATCGATGCTAACTTGTACAGTCGTAATCCCTGCAGAATTAAGCCTGCTGGCTATAATTTCTGTAACTAAAGACCCATTTGTAACAAGATTAACTTGCGTAAATGGACTTTGGGACTTAATTACCTTGCAAGCATCGCATAAAACCGCCCATCTGAGGAGTGGTTCGCCGCCACAAAAACAAACAACATTGGGCTGTAAAACGCCTACTGATTTAGCAATTTCCAGTAGTTCGTCATCACTCAACTCTTCACCCAACATAGGAGCCCCACTTCCATTAAAACAGTGCTTACATCTAAAATTACATCGATATGTTACATCGATTGAAATCATTATCGGTCCACTTAGACCCTGTGAGTTTGCTTCCATATAGTCCCCCCCTTAGTTTTATTGTCTAATTATACAACTATATGTACATTTATGCAATATTTTTTGGATATTTCATCAAAATATATTTTTGGTCAGTTTGGGTTATTCTGATAAGTTAAAGAGTGCTGAGTTTCTTTCTCCGCAACCTCGCTTCCCCTTTGAACCCCACAGTGTTTTCAGGTATATTACTTCTGAGGAATAACCACACCCATATAGTATTGGATTGGTGTAGAATTGGGTTTACATTCTGTCGCACGCGGAATCCTTGAAAAAAGCTAAACGGAATGATTTGATTTCCCGTAGTCAGCGCAGAAGCGTTTGGAAAACGATCGAGAACGTAAAGGTCTACATCCGAGACTGTCTTGGTTCCGCCTGAATAGTGAGTATAAAGATAACCTACAGTGGTGGGACAGCGGCTATACCAGAGGCTCCTATCGCGCATCTGAAAGAAATCAAGACTGCCGTGAGAGGGTAAAGAACCCCAATGTCACTGGAAATTCTCTAATGGTAGGCTTCATAAATGGTAATACTTAGATGAAAAAAACAAGTAATTGACTGAACAAGTATTATCACGCACACAATTACAAATAAAAGACTCGCAGCAGCAGGACACTCTGAAATCCTGAGCTACTACGAGTCTTTGCATTTATGTGTTTGAACCGCTATGTACCGAACAGAGCACACAGTGGTGTGAGAGGTCAGTTCCAGTCACACCATTCCGCTCGATTCTATTAGGTGCATTCCTATCTTGCCTTTATTTTTATGTTCACACCGACAACGATAATTATGAGCATGAGAACATACGCGCCTAGGAAGACTAAACTACCGATAATTTGGTCTACCTTCGGCCCAGTATACATTATAAAGAACAAGATGTTGAAAAACAGTACTACAGTAAGATTGAGCAAATCGATCGTTTCGAGTTGTTTTTTCACAATTTCTGTGTTATCCTTTCTCTTGTCATACCCCGCAATGATGGAATAATCATTCTGTGCAACAACATGACAGAAAAGGAAATGAATTAACACCGATAGCGCAACGAGAACTCCTGGTCCTAACACTACATGTAGCATTTCAATCTTATCTAAGAAAGCAAGGACGAAATGCACTGCCATCAGAACAATATCGGTTATTAAAAGTGCTGATCGATATGGGGTCTTACCCCTTACGTTACCCCGTCCGCTATTTCCCCCGTTGATCATCACTGATAAATCTTCATCAAACAGCTTTGAAATCAAATTTAGGGTTTCCACATCCGGAGTTGCAATTCCGCGTTCCCAGTTTGAAACAGTCTGCCGGGAAATACCTATTTTTTCTGCTAGTTGTTCTTGCGAAAGCCCATTCTTCTTTCGCAAGGCAATAATGCTATCTGCAAGTTTTTTGTTCATGTGAAACACCTCCTTTTCTTGCAAACTTATTATACTCAATTTTGCATTGGAAGTCTATCAAATATGCTTGTCAATTACGCAAAGCATTCTTGCGTACTATCGCAATCTCGCAAAATAATCTTTGCACATCAATGGAAACAGCAATCACAGAAACAACCACTGCAGCGTTTCCGGGTGCATAAAGGAGAGCCGTTCTGCGGTTGCAGCGGCCAAGCGCAGCTTCTCGGCCGTTTTCTTTCCAAAAGCATAGTGCTTGTAGGCGGCAACGCAGATCATACGGGCCAGCTCGTTTTCATCTTTCAGAAGCAGGATCGGCGGTGTAGGGCACTCCTGCAAGACTGCCCTTGACGCTGCGCCGCCAATATTAGAAAACGCCTTGTCACAGCTAGGGAATATCTGATCCAGATATACGGTCAAGCGATTGTTATAGCGTGTTACATCATTCATCAGTTCTGCTCGCTGACGACAGAGTAGCCGAAGCCCCGCAGGCTATCCACCGGGACTTGGGATGTCCGCAGCACCTTAAGCCGATACAGCATGGCGATTTTATAAGCGTCTACCTTATCATTGTTCACTTTGCGGACACTGATATTATTCAATGCCCGCAGCAAAACAAGTCGGCAGAGCAGATGGGATTCGGTCTATGTTGATGTAGACGCTGTGACAGATGTTGCTGAAATGCCACTCGTCAACTTTGGGAGATGGTGAACAGTGAATAAAAGTAACCCTTATCTTCCATCAGTTCGTCAAATGTGCCATGTTCTAGAACGACTCCGTCCTTTAGTGTAAACACACCATTGCAGCATCCGATCAAGCCAAAGCAACCAGCAGCACCAACAAGACGCAGAGCGCCAGCGGTAAAGGTAACCTTTTTCATCAATATTCCCCCTTTCCGTATGTGATTCAGCATATGTTTGTATTTATAATACAATAAAATTGGGAATGCATCAATGCTTTTGCCGGCATCTCCAAAAATATATTATTACGATGCATTCAGGAAAACGGGTAGAGATGATGTGGCAAGCAGGGCAAAGAGGTACCCACTTTGCTTTTCGGGCAGTTTCCGCCGCCGCGAAAACTGCCCTCTGCTTGTCAGGGGCAACGCCCCTAAGACCCCTTTGAACGCGCAAGATGCGCGGCCGCGCGTTTCTGCGAAACGCTTAGGAGCGTGACCGTTATTGCCGGTCATGCTCCTTTTTCTTCTCCTCCTCGCGCTCGTTTTTGCCC
>OGQP01001113.1_pt1 | contig 16560 bp, 10 predicted proteins | sample 1553251 | NCBI WGS metagenome assembly OGQP01 (sample SAMEA2580016, study PRJEB22360) | human gut metagenome | biome: human gut; feature: human-associated habitat; material: faeces | place: Denmark | collected 2008/2010 | reverse complement strand
CCCGCCAACCTCTCGATCCTCAAGAACGGGAAGGCCAAGGCCATCCGGTTTTCCACGCTCGAAGCGATCTGCCGCGAGCTGGACTGCCAGCCGGGTGATATCATCGAATACCGCCCCGAAGAGACACAGAAACAATAAACCTTATACCACAAATGCCCATGAAAAAATTATTGATGCTGGCCGTCGCGGCGTTCGCCGCCGGCAGCGCCGCGGCACAGATGAACCAGCCGATCCCGGCCGATCCGGAGGTCCGCACCGGGAAACTGGAAAACGGAATGACCTACTACATCCGCCACAACGAAAAGCCGAAAGGCCAGGCTGATTTCTACATCCTCCACGATGTGGGAGCCATCCAGGAGAACGATTCGCAGCAGGGCCTCGCCCACTTCCTGGAACACATGGCCTTCAACGGAACCAAGAACCTCCCGGGCAAACAGCTCACGGAGTATCTGGAGACCGTGGGCGTGAAATTCGGCGCCAACCTCAATGCCGGCACGAGCTGGGATTACACGTGCTACAACATGAAGGACGTGCCGACCTCGCGCGAGGGAATCATCGACTCGGCGCTGCTGATCCTGCACGACTGGTCGCACTTCATCGCGCTGGAGCCGTCGGAAATCGACTCGGAGCGCGGCGTGATCATGGAGGAGCTGCGCACGCGCGACGGCGCGTCGTGGCGTTCGACGATGAAGCTGTTGCAGGCGCTGGGCAAAGGCACGAAATACGAGCGCCGCAACCTGATCGGCTACCTCGACGGACTGAAGAACTTCCGGCACAAGGAGCTGGAGGATTTCTACAAACAATGGTACCGTCCGGACTACCAGGCCGTAATCGTGGTCGGTGACATCGACGTAGACGCCATTGAGTCCAAGATCAAGACGCTGATGGCCGACATTCCGGCTCCCGCCGCCGGCGCATCGCAGAAGGAGACCATCGAGGTTCCCGACAACGAGGAGCCGATCGTCAGCATCTACACCGATCCCGAAATGCAGGGTACGAAGGTGCAGCTCTTCATCAAGCGCCCGGCGCTTCCCGAACAGCTCGCCAACACGGTGCTGGCCGAGGCCAACAACGTGATCGAGGCCTACATGTCCACGATGGAGAACGCCCGCCTGCAGGAGATCGCCATGCAGCCCGACGCGCCGTTCCTCGGCGCCGGCATGGGCACGGGCGACGTGATCGGCATCATCCCGACGCTCGACGCCACGGTATTCGTGGCCATGACCGAGGACGGCAAGCTGGCCCGCGGCTTCGAGACCCTCTATACCGAAATGGAGAAGGTGCGCCGCTACGGATTCACGCAGGGCGAGTTCGAACGCGCCCAGGAGAACCTGATGCGTCAGGCCGAACGCTCGTACGCCAACCGCAACGACCGCCGCAACAACGAATTCGTGCAGACCTATCTGAACAACTACCAGAAAAACCAGCCGATGCCCGATGCCGAGACCGAATGGCAGCTCGACAGCATGCTGATCAAGATGCTCAACGTGGATGCCGTCAACGCCTTCGCGAAGCAGACCATTCTCCCGACGAATCAGGTGATCGTGATCAACGCTCCCGAGAAGGAGGGCGTCGCAACGCCCACCGCCGAGGAGATTCTCGCCATCCGCGACAAGGTGGCCGCATCGGAGGTCACGGCCTATGAGGACAACGTGGTCAAGGAGCCGCTGATCGCAGAAGGGACCGTGCTCAAAGGCTCGCCCGTGAAGAAGACGGTCGAGGACAAACAGCTCGGAACGACGGAATGGACGCTGGCCAACGGTGCGAAGGTCGTCGTGAAACCCACGACCTTCAAGGCCGACGAAGTGCGCCTGGGCGTAGTCGGCAAGGGCGGCCTGTCGCTGCTCTCGGACGAGGAGTACTACATGGGCGAAATGATGCCCGCCGTGAACTCGATGTCGGGTGTCGGCAAATTCTCGGCCACGGAACTCAAGAAACAGCTTTCGGGCAAAACGGCCTCGGTGCAGCCCTCGGTGGAGAACTACACCAGCGCCATGGGCGGCGTCTGCTCGCCCAAGGACATCGAGACGATGCTCCAGCTGCTCTACCTCAATTTCACGCAGCCCCGGTTCAACAAGGACGACGTGGACAATCTCACGAAGATGCTCCTCGCCCAGCTCGCCAATGCCAAGTCGAATCCCGACTTCCTGATGCAGGAGAAGGTGGCCGACGTGACCTACGGCCACAATCCCCGCCGTCAGATGATCTCGACGGAGATCGTCAATAAGTTCGACTTCGAACAGCTGCCCGGCATTTACGCCAAGCTCTACCCCGGAGCCAACGGATTCGTCTTCACGTTCGTGGGCAACATCGACCCCGAAACGCTGAAACCCCTCGTGGAGAAATACATCGGTTCGATCCCCGCCGCCCGCAAACCGATCAATTACGTCGACGACAAGGCCTATCCGGTGAAAGGCGAGGTTACGGAGGAGTTCACGGCTCCGATGCAGCAGCCGAAGGTCTCGGTCAACTACTATTTCTCGGGAGAGATGCCCTACACGCTCAAGAACAAAATGGCCCTGACGTTCCTGACGCAGGCGCTCAATTCGCGCTACCTCGTTTCGATCCGCGAGGAGAAGGGCGGAACCTACGGCGTGCGCGTCCAGGGTTCGACGAAGTACATCCCCCGCGAGACTTACAGCATGACCATTTCGTTCGACACCAACGAGGAGATGGCCGACGAACTGCGCGAGATCGTGATGAAGGAGATCGAGGAGATCGCAGCCAACGGTCCCAAGAGCGAGGACATCGAGAAACACCGCGAATTCATGCTCAAGAGCTGGAAGAACAGCCTCGAACAGAACGGCGCATGGATGAACTACATCCAGATCAAATACGGCTCGGGCCTGAACTACATCGCCGACCACGAACAGGCGATCCGCGACCTGACCAACGCCGACGTGCAGGCGCTCGCCAAGAAGATCCTTGCGGACGGAAACCTCGTGAAGGTCGTCATGCGCCCGTCGAAGTAAGCGACAAAACGATCAATTTTTCAAACCGACAGAACAAGGCAGTCACCCAGTTGACTGCCTTTTCTTTTTCCGAACGGGCTGAAAATGGTTAACTTTGTACCGTTAATTACCAAATTCATCATGCAAAAAAGTATTCGGCTGGTCTCCGGCCTCTATCTCAAACTGTCGCTGCTGACCGTCGCCGTCGGCCTCGTGCTGCGCGTCGTACTGCTTTTCAACGAGCAGACCACCTCACTCGCCTTCTCATTCGGCGAATGGTGCGAAGTCTTCCTGCTGGGCGCCGTGAACGATTTCTGCGCCGCGACGGCGGGATTCATTTTCCTCTGGCTCTTCATGTTGAGCGTTTCGCGCACCAAGTACAAAAAGCCGTGGGGCTACATCCTCCTCGCCCTGCTCGTGGCGGCGTTCTGCTACGTGGCGTTCTTCAACACGATCTTCGACGAATACGGAAGCGTCGCGCCGCGAATCGCCCTCTATGTGCTGGGCTACTGGGCCGGCAGCTTCGCACTGCGGCTTTTCCTGCCCGGATTCCGCAGCCACTGGACCACGGTGTGGTTCGCCCTCTTCATCGTCGTCTACGTGGGCGCCATCATCTTCAACGGCATCAGCGAATATTTCTTCTGGAGCGAATTCGGCGTCCGCTACAACTTCATCGCCGTCGATTACCTGGTCTACACCAACGAGGTGGTGGGCAACATCATGGAGTCCTACCCCGTCATTCCGATGACGCTGGGCATCGTCGTCGTGACGCTGCTCGTGACGTGGTACTTCTTCCGCAGCGAACTCGTGCAGACCGAATGCCTGAAAGGCTGGAGGTGGAAAGCCGTAATCGGACCGGCCTACGTCGCGGCGCTGTTCGCCGCGATCGGGCTGCTGAACTTCAACACCCGCTTCCAGGACAGCGACAACGTCTACGTCAACGAATTGCAGGCCAACGGACTCTACAAGTTCTACGACGCCTTCGTCAAGAACACACTCGACTACGAACAGTTCTACCTCACGCGTCCCGAAGCCGAGGCCGAAGCCTTCGTGCACGGGGTCTACCAAAGCACGGGCGACAACCTGCACGCCGTGCGCGCCGAAGGGGAGGAGAGCCGCCGCAACATCGTGCTGATCACCATGGAGAGCATGAGCGCCTCGTACATGGAGCGGTTCGGCAACACGGAACGGATCACGCCCGCACTCGACTCGCTCTACAAACTGGGACTGGCGTTCGACCGCGTATACGCCACGGGCAACCGCACGGTGCGCGGCCTGGAGGCCGTGACGCTCTCGCTGCCGCCCTGCCCGGGCCAGAGCATCATCAAGCGTCCGAACAACGCCGGAATGCACTCCGCGGGAGCCTTGCTGCGCGACAAGGGATACAACGTGACCTATTTCTACGGCGGAAACAGCTATTTCGACAACATGGAGACCTTCTTCTCGGGCAACGGATACGACATCGTCGACCAGAAAAGCTACAAACCCGAAGAGATCACCTTCGCCAACATCTGGGGCGTCTGCGACGAAGACGCCTACCGGAAGGTCATCCGCACGCTCAACGAGGAGACCCGCAGCGGCAAGCCGTTCTTCGCCCACGTGATGACCGTCAGCAACCACCGCCCCTTCACCTACCCCGCCGGACGAATCCGCATTCCCAACGATTCGAAGAGCCGCGCCGGAGGCGTGCTTTACAGCGACTATTCGCTGGGACGGTTCTTCGCCGAAGCGGCCAGGCAGCCGTGGTTCGAAAACACGATCTTCCTCGTCACGGCCGATCACTGCGCTTCTAGCGCCGGCCGCACCGAGATTCCGTTGCAGAAATACCACATCCCGGCGCTGATCCTCGCCCCCGGGCTTATCGAACCCGGAGTGGTCGACGGCATCGTCTCGCAGATCGACCTGATGCCCACCCTGCTGTCGCTGCTCAACATGAGCTACGACTCGCATTTCTACGGCCGCAGCATCTTCGACCCGGCATATGTCAACCGCGCGTTCATCGCCACCTATCAGGACCTCGGCTACCTCGAAGGCGACACCTTCACGATTCTGTCGCCCGTGCGCCGCTTCGAGCAGTCCCGCGTGGTTCCCACCGAGGAGAATCCCCACCACCTCGAAGCGATGGAGCGGAAGGACGCCGTGCAGGTCGACCGCGCGATCGGCTACTACCAGACCTCCTGCAAATGGAACAAGCGGTAACGCTGCCGCCGCGGCACAAAAAAACTGCGACCCTTTTGGGTCGCAGTTTTTTATTGCTCAAACGCGGGATCAGTCACCCTCGTAATCGTCGCCGCCGTTCTTCACGGGAGGCGTCAGCGACGAGGCGGGCGTATTGGCCCTGATCCACTCCTCGGAAAGCAGCGACTCGGGCGGGAAACCGAGGTCCTCGATACGGCTCACCGAGATCTGGTACTGCGCCCAGTCCTCCGAACCTCCCGTGAAATCGCTCTTCTTCGCATAGATGCCGTAGATGCCCAGCACCGTACCCTCCGTGCCGTCCTTCGGGATGGGCTTCATGGCGAACTGGCTGTAACCGCTCGTACGGATGCCGTAAACGCCCGGGTCCGAAGTGTACTCCGCCGCATCGTTGTAGCTCATCAGCACCGAACCGTAGAGACGGATATTCTGCTCGCTGTTGTTGTAGGCCCAGCGATACCATGCGCCGAAGATGGGCGTTCCCCAGTCGGTCACGATCCAGCTCGGATAGGGATTCGCATTTCCGCCGTTTTTGAGGTTCGGAGGCGTCACGCCGTCCTGATTCTTCACACCCGCATAGCGGATCTTGATCTTGTTGAAACGCACCAGCCGGCCCAGATCGGCCTCGCCGAGCGACGTGTAGTTCGAACCGTCGACCTCCTTGATGTCCGAGTCGTCGAGCGTCGTGTATTCGCCGCGGAAGACGTTCAGGGCGGCAACCTTCGGGTTGTCGAGGTTCGAGTTGGCGTAGAACTTGTGGTTGCCGGCCGTGTTGATGCCGTCCGAGGGAGCGCCTCCGATCGAAAGCATCATGCGATAGTTACCCAGATAGAGACCGTCGAGACGCACGTAGACCCACTGGCTCTTGATCGGCTTCGAAGCCAGGTCGAGCAGGAAGTCGAGATAAAGGCCGTTGTAGAGCTTCAGCTCGATACCGGCCGTGCCGTCGTAGATATAGAGCGACTTGTAGATGTTGCCCTGACGGTCGCTGCTGATCACCTTGCCCTTGATGTAGTATTTCGAAGCCTCGGGCCACTCCATGAGGCCGTCGAACTTGGCCTCCTCGGACGTGCGGGTTCCGAACTTGAGGGTCTTGGTCGTGGAGAAATTGTCGTTGGTTCCCGTATTGGAGATCGGGCCGAACTTCTCCTTCACCTCCTTGATGGAGATCGGAGTAAGCCCCATTGCGGCCATATCGTCGACCGTATAGAGCTTCTGCGGAGCCGGAGTGTCGAAATCGTTGTAGCAGCTCACGGCCACCAGACCGACGAGAGCCGCCAATGCTATTTTAAGACTTTTCATAAATTATGCTTTGCGCGATTAGAAACGGAAATAGACATTCAGGTAATAGGTCGTACCGAACAGGTAGAAATACTTCGAGGGGAAGCGGCCGTAAATCTGCTCGCCGCCCTCGCCGCGGACCTTGCTCATACGCATCTGCTCGTAACCGCCCGTGCGGATGTCCTGATCGTTGAGGATGTTCTTCACCTCGAGGCTGAAGCCCAGCATGTAGACCCGGTGGATATACCAGTTCTTGCCGATATTGGCGCTCAACGTATATGCGCTGTCAAACTTCTCCTGCTTGCGGAGGGTCTTGATCGACGAGAGGGCCGATGCCTTCTGCGCATTGGTGGCCGTATTGGAAGTCAGCACATTCGTATAATACTTAATGGCGGTAGCCGTACGGTACATCGGGTTCATCGAAAGATAGATGTTGTCGTAGTAGTTGAAGTTCACACCGGCGAACCAGTTGCGCGGTCCGCGGTAGTCGAGACCGATGTTGAAAGCCAGTTGCGGCGAGCTTTCCACATGATAACCGTCCCAGTTGACCTTATCTTTCAGTACGATCTTGTCCACGTTGTCAACCGTCTGCACGAAGTTGGGATTCGACGTATAGGTATAGTCGCCCCAGCTCAAGGCACCCACGACCGAGAGGCCGTTCCATACGGGAACCGAAAGGCCCAACTCAACGCCGTAGTAGCGTTTGTCGATGCCGCTCATGGCGAAGTTGGTGAACGAACTGCGGGTATCGTCGTAGAACGAGATGACCTTCGACTGGTCCTCGATCGTCGTATAGTATCCCGAAAGACGCGCCTTGATGTAGGGCAGGTTGAGGTTGTAGGTGAGGTCTGCGCCGAACACCTTCTCGGCCTTCAGCCCCGGCGTGGTCGTGTTGCGCGTACGGGGCGACACGAATGCCGTCGCGAACTTGGGCGCCTGCTGCATGTAAGCCACATTGGCCTCGATCGAATGCGCTCCCGAGAACTTGTAGCCCAACGAAAGTTTCGCATCGTAGGTCAGGTAGTCGAGTTTCTTCGAATCGCCTTTCGAATCGTTGGGGAACAATCCCTTGCGCCACATGCCCTCGCGGTACATGTTCGAGTAGCCGACCGATCCGGAGACGCCCAGCGAGAAACCGCCGATGCCCCACGTGTAGTTGGCCCAGGCATTGGTTTCGAGCAGGTGCGCCCGGTAGTAGTAACCGTACTTGTCGCCGGCACGGGCAATGCGGGCGTGCCCCGTAGCCCAGTAGTAATCCAGGTCGTTCTGGTAAGCCTCGGCGCTGGCCATGTCGCGCTCGGCGAACTTGTCGATGTCATACCAATAGTCGCCGCCCAGCAGGTCCTTGATCTCCGAGTAGTAATTCGTGCGGTTGACGCGCAGGTTGGCGCCGCCGACGATGCGCATGTTGTGGCGCATGTTATGCTGCACGTTGACCGCCAGGTTGTAGTCCAGCTGGTCGGTGTGACGCTCCTCGATCATGTAGTTCGAACGACTGTTATTGCCCATCAGTTTGGACAGCACCGGATCGGTGTCGATATTCCGCATATTCGTCTGGAAGAATTTGTCGTAGTCGAGCATACCGTCCCACACGCCTTTCGCTATGGCGCCATCCATCGCGTAAAAATAGATCGTCTCGTCGGTGGTTATGCCCGGCACGATCTGCGTCTTATCCGAATTCGGCATATAGCGGTAGTAGTCGCCGCGGGGGTCCGCTCCGGCGTTCCACGTCAGGGCCGAATAGCCGTTCCTGCCGAAACGCAGCGACGTGGCGGCGTTCAGACGCGTGTTCTCCGACATGTCCCACGTATAGTTCAACATCACGATCGGCTCGTGGGTGTTGCGCACGCGCGAGTTGCGGAGCTTGCCGGCCTGGTAACCCACATTGGGGTTGTAGTAGTTGTTGCCGAACAGGGCGTAAGCCTCGTCGGTCGAAGCCTGCTGCGCGCCGCGCTCCGAAGGCGAAGCCAGCAGCGTCAGCGCAAGGCGGTGGTTCTGTCCGAAAAGCTTCTCGGCCGAAGCGAAATAGGAATAGGAGTTGTAGTAAACGCCGTCCACATAGCCGTTGCCGCCCTGGCGGGTTCCCACCGAGAAGGCGTACGACCAGCCGTTGTCCAACTGTCCCGAGCCGTAGGAAACCATCGCACGGAAACGGTACATCTGGTTGCCGTTCGACACGCTCACGCGGAATCCCTTGCGCATCTGCGAGGCGCGGGCGTTGACGTTGGTCATGCCGCCGATGCCGCCGATGCCGAAATCCGACGCTTCGAGGCCCGTGTAGTTCTCCTGGTTACGCGTCGCGTCGTTCAGTCCGCTCCACAGCGACCAGGGACCGTAGCCCGTCATGGCGTCGTTGAAGCGGATGCCGTTCAGGTAGATGTCCGAGTACTGCGAATCGTAGCCGCGGACGTTGAAACGCATCTCGCTGAAACGGTACGATGCGATGTTGTTGAAGAGGTCCTTCGACGAAGAGAGCGACGAAGGCAGCGCCTGCGTGTCCGACGACGAGGAGTCGCTGTCGAATTCGGCGAAAACGGCGTCGTCCAGAACCGCACTCTGCCCCGACGGCACGATGATCACCGACTTGAGGTCCTGCACATGCTTATCGCCTACGCGGACCATCAGGTTGAGATCCTCGAAGTCGGGCGTAGAGAAGAGCACCGTGTAGCTGCCCGCAGGAAGATTCTCGAAGATGAAGTTGCCGTCCTTGTCGGTCATGGCCGTCAGACCCAGCGATTCGATCTTCACCTGTACATTGCTCAAGGCCACGCGACCGTTGCGCGAAACCACCTTACCGCGGATGCCTCCGTCCTGCGCATAGGACGTGAAGGTCACGGCGGCGAGCATCAGAATAAGTAGAACTTTGAGTTTCATACAAATATTTTAGAGTGTTTATTTGGCGATGTAGATATATACGGGGAAGTGGTCGCTGAAACCGCCCTGGAAATCGTTGCCCACGAACGTACGCAGCGGATAGCCCTTGTACTGGCCCTCCTTCTGGATCATGTAGGGACGGCGGAAGATGCCGCCGTAGAACTTCGAGTTGCCGGCGGGCTGGATTTTCAGACTGCCCGTGGAACCGGTGGCGAGGTTCTCCGAAACGATGATGTTGTCGAACAGGTTCCACTCGTCGCGGTAAGCCAGCGTGCCGTAACCCGCTTTCAGCAGGCCGATGAAGGGGTTGAACATGTCGCCCTTGCCGACCTCCTTGATCTTGCCCTTGGCGTTGAGGCCCTCGACGATGCTGTCATCCGTGGCATCGTCGTTCAGGTCGCCCATGACGACCACCTTCGTGGCCGGGTTGGCGGCGGTCACCGAGTCGACGATGTGCTTCACCTGCTTGGCGGCAGCCAGACGCTTGGGGGCCGAAGCCTCCTTGCCGCCCAGACGCGAAGGCCAGTGGCTCACGAGGAAGAAGAACGGCTCGCTGTCGATCGTGCCCCACATCGTGACGAAATCACGCGTCCTGAAGTTGGGCAGTTCCGGCATCTTGAACGGAATGGCGGCACTTCCCTCCAGCTTGAAAACGTCGGGACGGTAGTAGAACGCCACGTCGACGCCGCGTGCGTCGGGCGAATCGTAATGCACGATGCGGTAGTTGCCGGGCGCGAGTTTCGGCTGCGCGATCACATCCTCCATCACCGAGCGGTTCTCGATCTCCGAAACGCCGATCACCACGGGATAATCCTTATCCTCGGCGGCGATGTCGAACAACACCCGTTCGAGGTTCCCGATTTTCCTGGTGTACTTGGCCGAGTTCCACTTCTTGGGTCCTTCGGGCGTGAACTCCTCATCGAGGACGCCGGGATCGTGAATGGTGTCGAACAGGTTCTCGAAGTTGTAGAAGACCACTTTGTAGGGCTTCTGCGCGAAGCATGCCACCGCGATCAGCGAGGCAAACAGTCCTGTCAAAAAGATTCTCTTCATAAACGATTTTTGTTGTTAAGGTTCAATTCATTGTATCATAATCCCTACCAGTCGGCGAGGTTCTTCTGGCTTTTCACCGCATCGGCCACGGCCGGGTCGAGGTTGCGGAAGAACTTGAAGCCCGTCAGCTCCTCGATCTCCTTCACCGAACGGACAGCCGATTCGATCGACGTGGCGGCTCCGGCGTCATCGTTGGTGAACACGAAGCCGATGGCTTTCAGTTCATCCGCCTTGAATTGAGAGATCTGCCGGTTCTGGTTGCCCCGCTGGCGCAGCAGCACTTTCCAGCAATGCGACGGCACGGCGATCGGTCCGTTGGCATTGTCGATGGTCTTCGTGCTCTTGAAAGCGGCTCCCGTCACCACATAGAGCGTATCGTAGGTCTGCAAGCCTCCCCAGCCACGGACTTTGCCCTCCAGCGAGGCCCAGATATTCTGATTCAGCGTGCTGTTCTGGGGCATCATGTTGGTGCCGTAGTAAGTCATCCGGTTCGGCTCGTAATTGTTGTAACGCGAAGCCTGCGGAAGCATGTGCCCGCGGTCGTAACCCCATGCACCGTAACCGCGGCCGTTGCCGCCTGTCCCGATGTATTGCTGGTCGCGGGTGGGAATCACGGGCAGCTGGTCATTGGGATCGTAATTGAAATCGTTGACCCGGCTCAAAACGGGCGTTTCGTAGACCTTCTTGAAGATCGGATAAGCCACCCAATGCGAAATATGCCGGTCGACATCGTAGCATACCGAATAGTTGCGCAGTTTTCCGCCCGGAAAGAACTGATTGCTCACAAACGTCGCATAATAGGTCTTATAGATATAAGCGTCGTCGGAACGATATTCGGGCTGCTCGCCCCACGAACGGTCGTAGTCGATGAAGCCCGCGGCCCTCTGCGTCAGCGTCAGGGAGGTGGAATAACCGTTGGTATAGGTTACGTCGATCCGCGCCGTGCGGTCGTCGTCGGAATTGTTTTTGTTCAAATAGAGGTAGGCCGGGTCCCCGACGTTTCCGCCGGCGGAGGATACCTGCTTATTCAAATCGAACGAACACCACTCCGCATCCCCGCCCTGCGAGACGATCGTCGCCTCGAAGGTGATGCCCGACGGGCCTTGGGTCGAAATCTTGTTCGTTGTGGTTGAACTGCTCACGGTCTCTGCAACGAGCGTCGCGAGGGACTCCTTGTCGCCCCCGTCGTCCTTGTCGCCGCATCCCGCAAACAGGACAAGCATCGCCGACATCGTCACGAGCAGCATGCCTATCTGTTTAATTTTCAACATCATTCAGAATAAAGTATAACATTTGGTCCGCAGACCCATTTAGAAACCAAACTCTTGACGGGGAGTTATCCCCGCCAAGAGTGGTTGGTTTTACAAGTCGGTTTCCTCGACTGTTAGAATTATTCGGCAGGATTAATTGCAATAGACTTCAAATACATTGCCTTGACTGTATTTGTTAGCTCAATCGTAATATTACCCGAAACCGGCGAAGATGGAGTAAACGTATAATCCGTAGCGTTCAATACCAGCGTAGTTATTTCACCAATTTGAGTACCACCGACTTTTACCGTCAATTTACCATCACCACCACTGCCAACAGAGGCGTTAATGACAATTTTAGCTATTTTTCCGGAATAAGCTGTTGTTGAAAGCGTATAAGTCCCATTTACAGGTTTATTTTTGGATCCAAACTGAACACCCTTTCCATTATTCTGATCCCAGCCAATATAACCTACAGCAGATGAAGTCCACTCCATTGCAGGCTCACCTTTGGTTACAGTTCCGCCAGCAGTAGTCATATCACCCGACGCCAACGTCCAAAGATAAGCAGGTCCCTCATCACCGCTCGCAGGCGCAGCCTGCTTCAGAGCAACCGTTGCAACCGTCGCACCGGCAACTTTGGCAACCAGATTGGCCGTATAGGCTGTCTTATCCGTGTTGTCGCCTTTCGCGCTTACGACGATGGTGTTATCAGTCTTGGCGCCGAGCGAGAACTTGTCGGCATTCGTACCCTCGATTGCGAACGTTACAGCCGAAGCCGTCGTGTTGGTAACCGTATAGTTGAGCGTTTGAGCCACGGGAGAGGTTGCAGCGAACTGCTGGGGAGCGGAGATTTTAACAATCGGCGTCGAAGAATCGACCGTCACCGACGTAGCCATCGTCTGGAGATAGTTGGCCGTACCGCCGAGCAGCCAGCCTTCGACAGTCACCGGTTTGCCATTAAACGACGCCCACTCCGATTTGCCATAGGCAACAGAGCCTTTCGTGGTCGTACCGGCGATAACGACATTGTAATAGTTGCCGCTGACAGTAAACTCACCGTTGTATTTCACATACTTGTACACAGCCTTATTTTCCAAGGCCGTTGCGATATAGGCCGTGACAGCCGTGCCGTCCATCACCTCGGGAGCAGGCGTGTTATAGCTGCCCGTGCCGGTCTTGGCGACCGAAAGACCCTCCTTGCCGAACTGAATGACGCCATTCCGCAATTCGGTCGTTCCCTTAACGGTAACGGCATCGTTAACAGCTACCGCAGGAGCCTCGCCAAGGAACGCCAGCATGACACCCGACGCATCGCCGATCAGGATACCCTGCGTGTGCATGGCTACGACCGTAGCGGCGACCTCGTAGTTCTTGCCGGCTCCGGCTGCGATAGCCTCGGCAACCGTACCCTTCGTATAATCCACCGAAGGAACGACGAGTTCCGAACCGTTGCCGCCTTCATAAAGTTTGAAGTCGTCGATACGCAGACCGTGGTTATTAAGTCCTGCATAGCCGTCGAAACGAACCCAGATCTTGTCGGTCGAAACACCGGCAGGCAGTTTGAATTCGGCGGTGCAGAGATACCAGTAGCCGGAAGCGACTTTTTTGACTTTCAGAGCAACGGGAGCATAGCTCGAACCATCGGTAGACACCGAGAACCGAATCGTTTCATCCGTCATGTCGCCCAGCACTACGCCATTGGAATAGTTAATCTGTTGAGCGGCAGTAAACGTGAAGGTGAAATTGGTGTTCGATGCGATATTGATGTCATTGATGTTGAAAACCGAAGTCGATTTGTTCATCGAAACATAGGGAGGACCCGTAACTACCGTCGTTTCATCCTCGGCAGGATCGAAAACCTTGCCGCTGTTGGCTACCGAAGCGCTGTTGCCGGTGTAAGTAACGGCCTTCTGATCGAGCGAACCGCCGCGGGTCCAACCTTCGAACTTGTCCACATAAGGCCAGTAGCCATCGACTTTCTCGACCTTCGTGCCGCAGTTCTCGCTGTAAAGAGCGTTACCCGTCGGAACATCGCTGTCGCTCTGTACGACCGTGATCGTAGCCTCGTCCGTAAGCGGGAAGCCCTCGACCGTGGAGCTGGCGGTCAGAACAAGGATTGCGCTGCGCTCTCCCGAAGCCTGACCCAGCGTGAAGGTAAGCTGCGTCGTACCGGTCTTGCCCGACATCGCGCTGGGAGTAACCCACTGCGAATCCCCGGGGTTCTTGAATGTCAGGGTCCAGTCGCCTTTCGAAACGACCTCGACCGTCTGTTCGAGCTTGCCGCCCTCGAGTTTCCCGGCGACAGTCACCGACTCGCCGCCGTTCACGGTAATTTCGGGCATGCCCGAATAACCGCCCTCTTCGTCATCGTCCGAACATGCGCTAAAAGCCGTCACGGCCAGCGCTGCACAGAACAATGTCTTCCAAAAATTTACTACTTTCATAGAGTTGAGTGTTAGTTAAAAAATGTATTGTTTGTAGCCAAAATTCTTTAAATTCACTACATAATGACAATATTATGCCTCAAAGTTAAAATTATTTTCCGGACCTGCAAAGGTTTGTAACATTCTTTTAATAATCAGATCGGTCCGAATTGCAACCCTTTTCCGTCCGAACAGCAGTTCGCCGACGGGGACAGAAGACCCGGAACATGCGCTCGGGCATACTCCGGGTCAGCAGTATCCGCTCGATCAGCGTATTCTGTCGGCTGCGCGCACCAGCAGTTCGTCGCGGAAAATCGCACGGGCCGCCAAATAGGCAAACAGCAGGCAGACCAGAGGCAGCACAATGGCGGGCTTGAAGCCCTGCGTATGGAACGTCAGGTCGGAGAAGACCCGCCAGCTCAAAAAGTAATAGACGCCTTCCATCACCAGCGAGCCTAACAGCAACACCATTTCCACCACACAGAGGCGTATTTGCAGCAAACGGCGACGGAACAGGAAAATCGTCACCAGCGGCAGCGCGCAGGCCAGCGCCAGCAGGACGCCCATATAGACGGTGGACTGGACAAGCTCCCCTTCGGCGGTTTTCAACCCGAAGGCGTAAAGCCCGAACTCGCCGGCGTCACCCGCAAACCACGCCAGCCCCGAAAAGAGCGTCACGGCCATAAGCGCCGCAATGATCAGCAAATAAAGCGTTTGGATTCGTTGTATCATCATTTACAAAGTTTTGTCGATCAGGTATTTGTTCCGCTCGGAAGACCCTCTGTTGATCAGCTCGCCCAAAAATCCGGCCAAAAACAGCTGAACGCCGAGAATTACGGCCAAAATCGCCAGATAAAACAGCGGCTGGTCCGTAACCGCCCGCAGGGGCAGGGCGTGGCTCTGCTTCCAGAGCTTCTCGGCGATGATCCACACCGTCGTGCCGCCGCCCATGAGGAACATCAGCGTTCCGAGGCTGCCGAAGAAGTACATCGGCGAACGCCCGAAATGCGTCATAAACAGCACCGTGATCAGGTCCAGATACCCTTTCACCGTGCGTTCGAGGCCGAATTTCGAACTGCCGTACTTGCGGGCGCGATGGTCGACGACCTTCTCGCCGATGCGGCCGAACCCGGCCTGCTTGGCCAGGAACGGAATGAAGCGGTGCATCTCGCCGTAGACCTCGATGGCCTTCACCACCTTGCGGCGGTAGGCTTTCAGCCCGCAGTTGAAATCGTGGAGCCGGATGCCCGACGCGGCCCGGGCCGTCCAGTTGAAGAATTTGCTGGGCCAGCGTTTGCCGATCGGGTCGTGGCGTTTCTTTTTCCACCCCGAGACCAGGTCGTAGCCCTCTTCGAGGATCATGCGGCGCAGCTCGGGGATTTCGTCGGGCGAATCCTGCAAGTCGGCGTCCATCGTAATGACGACCTCGCCTTCCGCAGCCGCGAATCCGCAGTAGAGGGCCGCGGACTTGCCGTAGTTGCGCGCGAAACCGATGCCCCGGATGGCCGGATACTGCCTCTTGAGCCGTTCGACCTCCTCCCACGAGCCGTCCGACGAACCGTCGTCGATCAGAATAAGCTCGTACGAAAACCCGTTTTCGCGCATCACGCGGTCGATCCATGCCGCCAGTTCGGGCAGGGACTCCGCCTCGTTGTAGAGCGGCACGACGACCGATATATTCAGTTTATCCATCCTTATTGGTTAGTGCCTTCCGAGAAAACGTCGGGATCACGCTTGGTGAAGGCAGCAATAAACAGACCGAAAAAGCCGCCCTTGATAGCCGAGGCGAGCATTCCGCTGAAGAGCTGCACCAGCGGCGAACGCATCAGTTTCATCATCATCTCGATCTGGTCGCCCGTGTAGAACCCGGTGTTCTCCAGCATGGCGATCGACGGACCGATCATCGCCTCGTATCTGGCCGCAAAGAGCCAGTTGGAGGCGACGCCCATGAAGGCTCCCTCGATAAACCCGGCGCAGAGCATCACGCTGACCATGAAACCCAGGCACTGCCCGTAGCCGTATCCCCTGGCTCCGAAGCGTTCCGCGCGGCGTTTGGTGAGATACCCCAGCAGCAGGACGAAAATGACGAGCGACAGCAGGGACAGCAGCGTGTTCTGCACGTAAAAGCCCAGCACGTCGAAAAGGATCGCGACCAGAGCCATGATCACGCCGTATTTCGCGGCTTCGTTCCAGAAATTCTTCTTCTCCATTTTTCTATTTTGTTTTTAACACTCCGAGGCGCCAGCCTTGCCGCGCGACGGCATCAAGTCCCTCTTCATTGCAGTTCACCCTTGCCTTCGCGCAGTATCTCCGGCCCGTCGCCCGTCAGGTCCACGACCGTCGTGGGGACGTTGTCGCCGATGCCTCCGTCGATGACCAGCGCGACCTCGCGGCCGTAACGCTCGTGGATCAGCTCGGGATCGGTCGTATACTCCACCACCTGGTCGTCGTCCTTGACCGACGTGGTGATCATCGGACACCCCAGCGCCCCGACCACGGCCCGCGCGACGGGGCTGGCCGGAATGCGGA
>OGQP01001110.1_pt1 | contig 16569 bp, 9 predicted proteins | sample 1553251 | NCBI WGS metagenome assembly OGQP01 (sample SAMEA2580016, study PRJEB22360) | human gut metagenome | biome: human gut; feature: human-associated habitat; material: faeces | place: Denmark | collected 2008/2010 | reverse complement strand
CCTCAAAGGACGGCTGTCCCGGGCGTGCGGGGGGCCGCTACCCCTATCGGGACTGGCAGGCACCAAGCCTGGACCTGCGCTACGGGAACAATGCCTATATGCTTTACCCGATCCGCAAGTTCGTGACCAAGGGACGCGAGTATACCAACATCGGTTACAACCCGGTGGATGTCCCGATCATCCGTTATGCCGACGTGTTGCTGAGTCTGGCCGAGGCGGTTAACGAACAGGGGCGTTGGCAGGAGGCGGTTTCCTATGTGAACTGGGTCCGCAACCGGGCCGGAGTCGCCTTGCTCAATGCTCCCGGAAATACGAATACCAAGGTGTCGGGGGTTGAGGAGATGAGGGTCCGCATCCGCAATGAAAAGAAGTGGGAACTGGCCTGCGAAGAGCAGCTCTATTTCGAGGAGTTGAGATGGGGAACTTGGAAGACGGACAAGTTTGTTGCCAAGAACGGCCTGCAGAATGTTTGGGGTGCCCCCGTCTATACCTATATTTGGGGCGGTGACGCCTACCTGAAATGGGCCATCCCGCAATCGGAAGTTGAAAAAAATACGAATATCAAGCAAAATGAAGGTTGGAATTAAAAATCGAACTTGCGGCATGTTGGGAGTGCTGTGTGTGCTTGCGTTGACCCTTTCCTGTACGAAAGAGACACAGGGCGGAGACCATGGTAGTCAGGGTGGAGGAACGCAGACGAGTCTGGAACTGACCGAATTCACCCGCCTGAACCGTGGGGAATCCGAAATCAATTCCCATGCGGATGACTGGGACCGTTCCACCGTGAAAATGGATTATCGCTCCTACATCGAACTGGGGGCGGCCAACAATGTTTATCTGCCGACCTATGCGCGGATCCGGACCTTGCGCGACGGAAGCTATATTCTGACCTGGCAGGATGCCGTGGGAGTGAATGGAAACGGCGAGAATACGTATTATGCACTGAGCCGCGATTTGAAGAACTGGGTCTACATGGGATATCTGTGGCAGGGGCAGAACGTCTACAACGGGTTGGGAAAACCGGACGTACGCCGATTTACTAATGCCAATACCCTTCAGTTGGCGAATGGCGAACTGCTGGCTGTGGCCAGTTTCAGTACGGTGAATACCTACAGCAATCCGAATTATACGGCGGAACAGGGGATTGTCGTCAAACAGAGCCAGGATGGGGGTTATACCTGGTTCGGCGAAAAGGAGATCTATCACGGACCCTGCTGGGAGCCGCATCTGATCGAGCTGCCCTCGGGTGAGATCCAGTGCTTTTTCTCGGAGAGTCGTCCGTGGACCAGCGGCAGCCACTCGGGAACGGACATGCTGCGGTCGATTGACGGCGGGGAGACCTGGGAGCCGGCCTTGGGAGAATCAGCCTATCGCGTAATGCGCAAGCATTGGTGGAATGCCCAGAAGAACATGTGGTGCTATACCTATCAGATGCCGGTGGGTATCATCCTGAACGAATCGAACCGCTTCGCCTTTGCCATGGAGAGCTGCAATCAGCGGGTGGTGAACGCTTCGGGCGGTTACAGCGACCAGTTCTCGATCGCCATGGTCTTTTCCCATGAAGACGGCACCTGGGATTATCTGGAAGGGGATGAAATTACCCCGAAAGAGCGTCGTATCGACAGTGTCGTTATGCGTGGCGCGGCGCCCTATCTGGTGCAGTTCCCTTCGGGCGAGACGTTGTTGGCCTATGGCGGTAGGGATTCGCGGCAGCATTTCCGGATCGGGAATGCTACGGCTACGGAGTTCGGGGCAACAGACCTGCCGGCCTTGCCCGATGTGGGTTCCTGGGGAGGACTGGATTTGACGGACTCGCATACGGTGCTCTCCAGTATGCGCGATTCGCGGGACGGAGCAGACAATGCAACCATCGCATTGGCCCGGTTCCATCTGAATCATTCGATTCGGGCGACATCCCGTCAGGTGGCGCTCGATGGTGACGATTCCGAGTGGGCGGAGAGCGATGAGGCTCTTTTTGTCGGCTCCCGTTGCCAAGCTCAGGCCACCCTGCGCTGCTCGGCGGATGCGGAGAACCTCTATTTCCTGGTGGAGGTCTTCGACGAGAGTCTCTCCTCCACGGATTTTGCCTACATCCTGCTCTCTCCGGACAATGATACCGAAAACCTTTCGGCCAAATCTCGCCGAATCCGTTTCGGATATGACCGGATCAAGAGTACGGACCAATATGCCGGAGGGTGGCGCGAGGCCGATTTCGGGATATCGTATGCCGGGGCCTTCGACGGTACTCCGACGGACAAGACGGATCAGGATAACGGTTTTCGGGCCGAGATCGCCGTACCCCGCAGTTCGATTGAACTGGTCAATGGACGGGTGTTGGTCAACTTCGGATATTTTGATGCGGCGGCCAATGTCGAGGATGTCCTTTGCGATGCCAGCAATACGTCCAAATGGCTTTCCATTCAGGTAGATTGAGCCTCAGATTGCGATTGAATTAAAAAACGACGGATTATGAATAAAAAAATCTTATTTTTAGCGACTTCGATTCTTTTTCTGGCGGCTTCGTGCTGCAAAGCCCCGGTAGTGGCCGAACGCTGGTCGGCCGAACGGGCCAATCAATGGATGGCGGACAAGGGCTGGATCGTGGGGTGTGATTATGTGCCCTCGACGGCCATCAACCAGATCGAAATGTGGCAGGCCGAGACCTTTGATCCCGAGACGATCGACCGTGAACTGGGGTTTGCGGAGGGGTTGGGATTCAATACGGTGCGGATCTTCTTCTCCAATCTCGTCTACACGGCGGATCCTGCGGGATTCAAGGAGCGTTTCTCTCAGTTCCTGGAGCTGTGCGACAAGCACGAGATCCGGGCGCTGCCGACCTTCTGGACGAACGGGGGAAAATGTATCGATCCGCATCTGGGCAAACAACCCGATGCCGTACGCGGGAACCACAACTCGCAATGGGTGATGACCCCCGGCGCCGACTATGTGAATGATCCGACCCGTTGGGGAGAACTCGAAGCCATGGTCAAGGATCTGATCGGCAGCTATGCCGACGATGAGCGAATCCTCTTGTGGTGTCTGTACAATGAGCCCGAAAACCATCGCCGGGGTGTGACCAATTCCGTGCCGTTGATGAAGGCTACCTTCGAGTGGGCGCGCTCCTGCAACCCCTCCCAGCCGTTGACGGCTCCGCTGTGGCGTGAGGTCGGCGTTCCTGGAACGAGCCTTCCAGAGGTGACTTTTGCTCTGGAAAACAGCGACGTGATCAGCTTCCATTGCTATGCGAGCGGAACCGTTCTCGAAAAGTTCATCAAGACTCTGCTTCCCTATGGCCGACCGATGGTCTGCACGGAATACATGCGACGTCCGATCTCGACCTTCGAGGAGGCGATGCCTATCTTTAAGAAATACAATGTCGGGGCGATCAATTTCGGATTGACGGCCGGGAAATGCAACTTCCATTATCCGTGGAACAAGGTCGATGAGAAAGGCCGGTCGATCCCCTGGGCTGAAGAGCCTGAGGTGTGGTTCCATGACATCCTCCATGCCGACGGTACGCCGTGGAACGAGGAGGAGGTGGCCTTCATCCGGCGTATGACGGGCGTTGCCGAATGATGTTCCGTCGTTCGGAATCTTAACAGAAGTTCAGGTATAGAAAAAAGAGCCGACCAGGAGCCTGATCCCGTGCGGAGGGGGTGCCGATCAAGCCAATCGGCACCCCCTCAGGGCGGCCCATGCCCGAACCCTACTCGATTCGCAATGAAAAATAATGGAAAAAATGAATATGAACAGATTGATAATGAAGTCTCTGTCGGTGATTCTCCTGCTTGCTTCGGGCGTTTCGTGCCAGAAGCAGGAGGCGATGGACGACGGTGGCGGAACTCGCGGATTTGTTATCCGGGCGTCGCTTGAGGAGGGCGCTGCGGACACCCGAACCTCGATGTCCCCGAATGAGGACGAAACGAGTTATGCCGTCTTCTGGAACGAGACGGACTGCATCTCTGTCAATGGAATTGCTTCCGAGTCAATCTCCATCCAGGAGGACCGCCGCTCGGCGGAATTTACCTTCCTGAAGGGGTTTGAGTCGGCTTGTATGCGGCATATCCTGCGTCGGTTGTTTCGAAGTACGAATCCGGCGCATTGACGCTCCTTCTGCCGAACGTTCAGACCTGGAGCGAATCCGATCAGTTCGATCCTGCGGCTGCCGTCATGCTCGCCCAGGCTGCCGACGGGGCTTCGCTCCGGTTCCGGCACGCCATGGCCTATTTGCGGGTGACGCTCTCCGAAGCCTCGGATCCGGAACCTATCGCTGCGGTGGTACTGTCTGCCAACGACGGGTCGGCCCTGTGCGGAGCCTTTCAGGCAACGTATGGCTCTGATCTCTGGACGTTGACGCCGCAGGAGAGTGCCGCGTCTCAGGTCGAGTTGCGCTGCGGGACACAGGGCGCTCCGCTGGGATCCCGGATGGTGATCGCTATCCCGGCAGGGGAATATGCCGCCGGTCTGACGGTGCAGGTCAAAGACGTATCGGGGGACTATCAGGTCCGCAAGAGCGTCAACGCCTTTACGGCAACGGCCGGTCGGATTTATGACATGAGCTTCGCCTTCGAGCCGGAGGGTGGCACCTCATCGAACGATATCTTCAGTGTCTCGGATTGGGAGCTCTTTGCCGAGAAGATCGCTGCGGGAGAAACTTTTGAAGGTCAGACCGTCAATCTGATGGCGGATCTTACTGTTCCGGAGTATTTCGCCTATGCCAACGGAACGTTCGAAGGGACGTTTGAGGGAAATGGCAAGACGATGACGGCCGGGGCGAACGTGTGGCCTCTCTTTGCGACGGTTGGTGAAAAGGGGGTCGTCCGGAATCTGAATTTCGACGGGGCGTTCACCACTATGGCCAATCCGGCCTCGGCAGGCAACGCCGTTATCGCCAAAGTCAACCTGGGCGTGATCCGGGATTGCACCAACTCCGCCGATACGGAGGTGACCGTATCCGGCTCTCTGATCTTCGGGACGCTTGTCGCTCAGAATGGCGGGACTCTGGAGCGGTGTATCAACTATGGCAATGTGACCGTCACGCAGACGGCTTCGGCCTCCAGCGGATTCTATGGCGGGGGCCTGGCGGCGATCGGCCATACGGTGCTCGGAACCGCAACGGCAACGCAGCTCGATGTCGATGAGACGTGTCGTGCGGGCAACTTTGTCGATTGCGAGAATCATGGCAACTTGACGATCCAGTGTGCCGGAGCCGCACCGATCCGGTCGGGATTCGGCGGAATCTGCGGCATCGTCTACATGAACGGAGTCCGCTTCACGGGCTGCGAGAACTACGGGGACGTCATCCGGACCGACGACGCGGACAAAGCGGCCTCCAACAATGGCTCGGCGACGGTGGGTGGTATTCTCGGCCGCAGTGCGGCGTGGTTTACCACGGCGGCGGGTGACAGCAGGGCACTCGATGTCGAGGTCAACGGTTTTGATACGCGCTATGAGAATTGTGTGAACGAAGGCACCGTTCAGGTTTCGTGCCGACACAGCGGAGGCATCATGCCGAACTCTTCGGGGGCCCGGCTCGATGCTGCCGGAGGTATCGTGGGTGCAGCCATCGGAGTTGGCGACCAGCTCCAGCGCATCGTCTCCTGTCACAACAAGGGTGCCGTTGTTGGCGGATGGACTACGGCCGTGAATACGACGGCGCTGGGCGGTCTTGTTGGTCTGGCAACCGGAACCGAGATCACGGGCTCTACCTCTTCCGGCGATGTCCGTTCCGTAGATGCAACTTACTACATCGGGGCTGCGGGTGGTGCCGTGGGCTTTGCCCGCCGGGATGTAACACTTGCCGGCGACTGCCTCATTCAGAGCCGGATCGAGGCCTGGACTCCTTCGGGCAAATCCCTTCTGACCGGGCTTCTGTTCGGCAATGTCGTGACCGCTGCAACCGCATCCGATACGCAGGTGGCGGGCGAGATCTCTGAAGATGGAGTGTCGGCGGGTGTCGGGGCCGACAATTTCTCGGGATTCCTGGCCGATCCCGCTTCGAATGTACAACCGACCACTTCAAATATTGTGTGGTATGAAGAATAGATGCTGTAACTGGATGGTGCTGAGCCTGCTGGCGCAACTGGTGATCCTTCTGTCGCCGGGCTGCAGCAAAGAGGATACCTTGGTCGAAATAACCGACTGGGCGGCAACGGAGAATGTCTCTGCCGGGGAATCGGCAAAATACCTGACTTTCTTCGAAAAGGCTTCGGAGGAGATGGATTATTGTCGTGCACTCACCTGTACGGATGCGGGTCTGGAGGTTGTTCTGCAAAGCAACGCCTCGATCACCTTGCCTGCCGGAACCCCTTATCTGGCCTTGTCTCCAGAGGGCCGGCTGGTGCATTACGCCGCGGGAACCGCTGCGGCAGAGGAGCTCGATATCGAACTGAACGTACGCGATACCTGGTATGAGGCTCCGACGCTTGCCGTTTCCGCCGACGGCTTCTTGATTGTGGCCGGTCGTGAGACCGACATCGTGTCGACCGGACGATGCGTCATGGATTGCGGCAAATATGTTTATTACTATGCGGGGAGCAGCGTTGTTCCGGTGGCGAGCGAGATCCGCGAACGGTTCAACCCACCGCTGCCCAAGGACCGGGGATTGCTCAAGGTGCTCTTCGTCGGCAACAGTTTCAATGTGGATGCCACAGCGCACCTGCCGGGAATCCTCACGGCCGACGGAACGCAGCGCGTCCTCATAGGGCGGGTCTATCACGGAGGCTGTACGCTGCCGCAATACGATGATAACTACGAGGCTGATCGTTTCTGCTCGTATCGGACTTGGCGCCCGGGCGAAAAGGACTGGGACGGCGACGAGGAGTATGACACGAACCTAAAATATGCCGTCGAAGCCGAGGATTGGGATGTCGTGACCTTCATGGAGTACACGGGCAACAGTTGCTGCTGGTCTTGGACCGAGGAGGAGAAGGGACATATCAATTCGTTGATCGATCGGGTCTTTGCAGCGCATCCGGAGAAGCGTCCCACCGTATTGTTCATGTTGACGCAGACCTTTGCGGCACAGTCTGATTTAGTGGCTACCTATTTCGATTCGGATCAGATGAAGATGTATGAGACTATCACGGACTTTGCGCAGCAGGTGCTGGATGGTACCTGCATCGACGATGTGATCGCCACGGGAACCTGCATCCAGAATCTGCGGACATCGAGTCTGAACGATGATCCGGTTCAGGATCTCTCCCGGGATGGTTTCCACCTCGACTACGGGGTCAGCCGCTATGCGGCAGCCTGCACCATCTTCTATACGCTCTTCGAGCCGTGCCTTGGACTCGATCTCTCGGGCAATACCTACCGATACGATGTGAAGCTGGAGTATTCCACGGCGCATTCCATCCCGGTGACGGACGAAAATGTCGAGATCTGCCGCCATGCAGCCCATGCGGCCGCGGATCATCCGCTGACACTTACTGATATGAGTTTGTATTGATATGAAAAGGATATTTGCAAGTCTGTTCATGGTGCTGGCATTGGCATCATGTTCCAAGGAGGGGGAGGTCCGGGAGATCTATCTCCCGCAACAGATCGGTTTCGTGCTGTCCGATGCGGCGGGTGCTGTCACGGAGGACATGGAGATGGGTGTGACGGCAACGTGCCGACGCAACGGAGGTACGGTCTCGCTGACCGAAGGCCGTGTGGCGAAGTACGTCGCAAAGGTCTCGGCCGACGGGGTGTCGCTGGTGCCGAAGAGCGATGCCGACCGCATCTGTGCCAGTTACGGCGACGCCGGGTTGCATTATACGGTGTTCAGCCCCTATTCCGAAACGGGATTCGAGGAGATTCGCGTCCCGCAGAACCAAACCTACGGCCAGAACCCGGTTCGGGCCGTCTATGGGGAGGCGTTCATGGAGCAGGTGACCGAAACGGTGATGATTCCCGTCTCGGAACGCCCGCTGTGTTCGATTCTCGCACTGGAGATTCCGGCCGATCTGGTGGCTGAAAAGAGCGTCATGTTGGCCGAATTGTCGCTCCTCGGCGTAATGATGGATTTTGGCGAAGGACTGACACTCGACCAGGCGCAGATTGTGCCTGTTGCCGTCGAACCCTTCACCGTCCCGTCGAGCGGCATCCCGGTCGGCTTCCGCACGACGGAGGGTGAGTCGCTCTCCTCCATGATCCTCTCCGGGATGGCTGATGCCGGACTCTCCGTGAGGGCGGGAGAGACGCTGTCGGCTTATGTTCCGTCAGCCGATCCGTTCCTGCCTTGTGAATTCCCGGTTAGCTTCCCCCTGGGCCGGAATCCGTCCGCCCGTATCGGCTATTATAATTACAGCGACGACCAGCCGGAGTGGAACAATCAGGGAATCTGGCATTGCTTTGCCCAGAAACAGGTCTATGCGACGTGGAATCAGGTCTCGGCACCCAGTGCAACGCTCTATCAGAGACGTGAACTGATCAATACGGGCGACATTGGCTCGATCGGCGTGAAGGGAATCTGGACCGGGGATTATTTCGAGTTCGTATTCCCCGTCGGAGCGCTCGATGCCGGGAGTGTGGTCTCCTTCGAAGCTCCGTTCTATGGGCGTCAGCAACCGGTCTTCTGGACCGTGGAGTGGTTTGATGGCGGCGAATGGAAACGAAAGGTTTCGGAGATCGAGGCTTGGGACGGAACCCGCTGCGAGGCCTCCTTTGCAATACGCCCGTATGGTTGTGTTGTCTCCTATTCGTTCGCGCTTGAGCATCCGATTCATCGCGGGTTGCTGAAGGTCCGGTTGATCTGTGCGGATGGCAGCCTGCAGGCCGATACCCAAAGCAATAGGGTCGTCAAGAGGGAACTCCCCTACAACGACGGCAAGATTTATCAGTCTCCTTTCTACTTCTATTGTGAAGGCTCCGGAGTGAATGCGTTCCTATGGAGTGTCGCTCCGGGACAGGATGGCCCGGAGTCGGGAATGACCGAAGACCTGCAGGTGCAGGATCAGGTCTGGGAGTGGGAAAATTAATCAGAGAAAGGAAAACCAATAAACCATAACAGACAAAACAATGAAACGATTCTTATTGACTCTGGCCGTAACCGTAGCCCTGGTTCGTGTGGGTGCGGCCCAGGATGTCCGAGCCTATGAGGGCGCGATTACGCTTCCGACCTATCTCCTGGATCCGGCGGAAAAGGCCCCGATCTTTGAACGGGACTGGTCCTACCAGCGCGCCAAAAGAAGTGTCTATCCCTATCCGCTCAATGACAATATGACCCGTAAGAAGAAGGATGTGACCTACGATTGTCTCTATATGGAGAACGAGTATGTGAAGTTGTGCGTACTCCCGGAGATCGGAGGCCGGTTGTTGTATGCCGTCGACAAGACCAACGGTTACGACATCTTTTACCGGAACAGCGTGGTCAAGCCGGCCAATGTGGGAATGACCGGAGCGTGGATCAGTGGTGGCGTAGAGTGGAATGTCTTCCACCATCACCGCCAGACCAGCCATATTCCGTGTGACTGGCGGATTGTCGATAACCGCGACGGCTCGAAGACGATCTGGCTTGGCGAGACTGAGTATCGCCATCGGATGCAGTGGGCGATCGGAATCACGCTCCGTCCGGGGAAATCCTATATGGAGATCAGTGGACGCTTGATCAATTCCACTCAGAATAACAATTCGATGCTTTATTGGTCGAATGTATCGACGCTGGTCGACGAGAATTACCAGATTTGTTTTCCGCAGAGCACGGAGTTCGTGACGTTCCATTGTAAAAACTGGTTTGCACACTGGCCCGTTACGCATGAACCCTTCAACGATATGGACTTCTACAAGAATGGTGTGGATGCAAGCTGGTGGAAAAACCATTACATGAGCAACTCGATGTTCATCCATGACCAGAAGGAGGACTTTGTGGCCGGATATGACCACGGCCGTCATGCTGGCACGATGCTAGTCGGCAATCACAACATCATCAAGGGTGGCAAGTTCTGGCTGTGGGGCCCCAATTCCGAGTGGGACACCCGGATTCTTACTGATACGTCGGGCCATTATTGCGAGTTGATGGTGGGGGCCTACTCCGACAACCAGCCTGATTACAATTGGAGTTTCCCCTACGAGAGCAAGGAATTCACCCATTACTGGTATGGTATCCGGGACATGGGTGGCGTGAAGGCCGGTAGCCGCCACGCTGCGTTGAACCTGGACCGCCTGTCGTCGGACCGGGTTCTGGTGGGGGCCAATGCTACGGAAAAATATGCGAAACTGACCCTTGAACTGCGCCATGGGGATGAAGTTCTTTACACCCGCAGCGGTGCAATGTCTCCTGCCGAACCGATGGTTGATACGGTTGCCGTGGCAAGCGGGGTGGCAGATCACGAACTGACATTGGTCCTGAAGGACGAGAATGGAAACTGGATGCTCTCCTATACGCCGGTCCGCAAGGATGCGAACTCTCCGCTGCCCGAGATCGTTGAGCCGCCGTTGCTGCCTCATCAGATCGAAAACACGGAGGAGTGTTTTCTCGTGGGGCTTCGGAACCTGCAGTTCCACAACCCGTTCGTCAATCCGGTTGATTATTTTGAGGAGGTGCTCCGCCGGGATCCCTCGGACAGCCGGACCAATACCGTGCTGGGCTCCTACTATCGGATGAGGGGCGAATACGACAAGGCTGCGAAGTATCTTCGGACGGCGATTCGGCGTCTGACGAAGGATTATACCCGCCCGAAGGATGTCGAGGCGCTGTATAATCTGGGACTGATTCTTCAGATACAGGGCAAGCGCGAGGCTGCCTACGATACATTGTATCGGGCGACTTGGAATTATACGTATAATTCGGCGGCCAATACGCAACTGGCCCGGATGTATTCGGAGGAGAAGCGCTGGGGCATGGCTCTGGAGCGGCTCGATGAGGCAATCGCCTACAATGGCCGTAACTATACGGCGCTGAATCTGAAAGGTTCGGTCCTGAAGAGCCTGGGCCGGGATGCGGAGGCGCGGCAATGTTTCGACCGCGTGCTTGCCGACGATCCGATCAATGCCTATGCGCTGCATGAAACCGCTTCGCACGACGACTTCCGGCGCTTTATGCGCGAACAGCCGGAATCCTACCTCGAACTGGCCATTCAGTATTGGCACAATGGATTCACAGATACGGCCGTCAATCTGTTGAAGGAGATCGATGCCCGCGTGCCGTATCCGACCGTGAAGATGTATCTGGGCTATCTGACCGGTGAGGATCGCTATTTTGGCGAGGCCTTGTCGCTGCCGGTCGGTTACTGCGCGCCGTTCCGGCTTGAGACGGTCCCCGTTCTGGAGAAGGCTAAGTCGGTTTGCTCGGACTCTTCGCTGCCCTATTATTACCTCGGCAATCTGTATTACAACATTCAGCCCGACAATGCCATCCGGGAGTGGGAAAAGTGTGTGGCGATACAGCCGGACAACGATCTCGCCTGGCGGAACCTCGGCTGGGCCCATTGGCTGCATACGAAAGATTACGCCAAGTCGGCCGACTGTTATCGGAAAGCCATCGAGTTGAATCCCGATGCGGCGCTTTACCTGGAGGAGTGCGATCAGGTGCTGGAAGCCCTGGGGACTCCCGTTCAGGAACGCTATGATCTGCTCAAGAGCCACCATGCAACAGCCGAGAAACGCTATTATCCTTTGGCGCAGGAGGTCATAACGGGTACCTATGTCGGGGATTACGACTATGTGCTGGATCTTCTGGACCGGTGCTATTTCCCGACGCGGGAAGGGGTGGCCAACTTCCATGACAACTTTGTGGATGCGTTGATCCTGGCCGGCGAGGAGAAGATAGCGGAAGGTAAGGTCGAACAGGCCGTGACGCTTTACAAGAAGGCGTTTACCTATCCGGAGAATCATCAGGTGTTCCTCGTGGACGAGCGGGCCACGCACGATGCGCAGATCAACTATTGTCTCGGAGAGGCTTACGCCGCGCTTGGCCAGGATGCCGAGGCGGAAAAGTATTGGAAACTAGCCGCCGAACAGGATTATGAACTGAAGGGAAGCAAGGATTTCCGCTACTGGACGGGCCTTGCGCTGGAGCGTCTGGGCCGGAAAGCGGAGGCGGAGGCCATCTTCTCGGCGCTGGTTGCCGATGGCGAGGCTGCCGTTGTCACACAGCACGTTAATTTCTACGGAGCTGAAGGAACTACGGGCGTGACGGTCGATATTATCAACTCGGCGGCCTATTATACCCAGGCACTCGGTCATCTGGGACTCGGACATAGGGGGAAGGCGAAACGTCTCTTTGCCGAAGTGCAGCGCCTGAAGCCGGATCACCTCTGGGCAAACGAGTTCATGAAGCAGTTTGAAAAATAGCCCTCCGAACCCGAAAACAGAACGCTTTATGAATGGAAGAAAAGCATGGATGGCCGGGCTGGTTGTTTGCCTGTCGTTTTTGTCCGGATGCACCCGGGAGAGGAACGGGGAGGTGGCCGCCAGAATCAGCCTTGAGTACAGTACGCATCGTCAGCTTACCGAGATGCGCGTGCAGGGCCGCGACGCTACGGAGCCCAACCTCTATTATCCCCGTGTCAAGCAACTGAGTGACGGGTCGCTGCTGCTCTGCTTCATGAACGACCACTTCGGTTGGGACATTTATGTCTCGCGGAGCGAAGACGGCGGGCTGAGTTGGAGTGACGCACAGCTTCTGCTGGAAAAGTATTCGACAACCTCCACCGTGGGGGAGGACCTAATGGTCTATGCTAATCCGGACTTCATCGAACTGAACGACGGACGCATCCTATTGGCCTATCAGTGGCGATACAAAAAGGGATACAACGATCTTGCCCATACGAATGAGAATTGCGGCGTGGGGATCATGACCAGCTCCGACGGAGGTCGGAGCTGGTCGAAGGCCCGGTCGGTCTACCGGGGCCGTTGCTGGGAGCCGGCGATGCTTCAACTTCCGAGCGGTGAGATTCAGATGTACATCACCTCCAGCCAGAATGTGGTCAACGGACTCTCCTGTCCGCGAACTGTCGTCATCCGATCGTTCGATGGCGGGGAGACCTGGCAGGGAAAATCCGAGTGCGGCATCGGGGATAATGAGATCATTTCGTATACGAAGGATGACCGCTTCGGCTACGATGGCATGCCGACGGCCGTGTTGCTGCAGGATGGGAGCATCGCCATGAGCATCGAGGTCTGGAGCGGAAAGTATGTTGTGGATCAGACGCCGATGATTGTCCGTACGTCGGCCGAAGAGAACTGGCATTTGGATACGGCCCGTCTGTTGCGGCATGGCGGCCCGGCTTATCCGCAGAAGAAACAGGCCAATAAGGACCTGATCGGGTATGGCCCCTATCTGAGCCGTCTTCCGTCCGGAGAGACCTTGTTGCTTTCCAATGGTTTATACCAGGGCCGACAGTCGAGTTGGCTGTTTGTCGGGGATGTCCGGGCCGACAATTTCGGGTTTGCCACGACGGGCTTTGACGGATATTGGGGTTCCGTGGACTGTCTGGACAACGATCGGGTCCTGATCACCGGAACGGAAAAATATACCGAAGATTCCGTCGTTCGGGGCAAGAGCCATCTCATGACCGGCCGCGTCAACCGGGCTCGGAGCCTCACCCGGGTGGGTGATTCGCTGGTAGGGCCGGAGATGTTTGATGTCGAGAACAACGACTGCTGGTATCTGGGCCGGACGGTTCCGATGAAGGTCTTTTATGATTTCGGCTGTACGGATGAGGCTTTCGTGTTCGATACGTGGGTGTTTACGGATAAATTGACCGCATACAGTGTCGAAAATTCGGATGCTTCCGTAATTTTGTTGTCCAAAGGGGATGACGTCTATAAGTTGGCGGTGAATCCGTCCGGGGATTATGCGTTTTACCGGCTGGATCGGAATTCGTGGCAAGGTCTCCGTTTCGGAACGACGGACGAGATCGCGGTCGCGGGGTCGATCAATGCCGATGCCGACGAGGATTTGGGATTTGCAGCTCGGGTCCGCATTCCCTGGTCCTGGATGGACCGGAAACCGGCGCGTGGCGAAGTGTTGCGAATTCATCCGGCTTTCTGGTACAAGGCCCGTTCGGCGGAGAAACATCCGCGATACTGGGAGGAGTTGCAGGGAGAGAACCCGGAGGATCCGCAAAGCTGGCTTGCTGTGACGGTGGAGTAAAATTGACAAATGGTAGATAGATCCATGAAAAAGAGACTGCTTTTGATGCTTCTGGGGGGGGCTTGCAGATGGCCTTGGCTCCGGTTTCTGCCCAGACCTGTCGGGAACGCGCCGAATCGCTCGTTTCGAAGATGACGCTGGAGGAGAAGGCTTCGCTCGTATCGGGGCAGGTCGATGGTTTCCATACGGCTGCGATCCCGCGATTGGGTATTCCGTCGATTCGGATGGCCGATGGGCCGCAGGGCGTGCGGAACAAGACGAGGAGTACCTTTTATCCGTGCGGAATCTCGTTGGCGTCGACCTGGAATCCCGATCTGGCTCGGGAAATGGGGCGTGGACTGGCCCTGGATGCCCGGGCCCGGGGCATCGGCATCATGCTGGGTCCGGGGGTCAATATCTACCGTTCGGCGCTCTGCGGGCGTAACTTTGAGTATTACGGCGAGGATCCGGTGCTGGCTTCGGCGATAGCCTGCGGCTATATCGAGGGAATGCAGCAGAACGGAGTCATCGCTACCATCAAGCACTTTGCCGCCAACAATCAGGAGTACCGCCGTCATGCTACCAATTCGGTGGTCGACGAGCGCACGTTGCGCGAATTGTATTTTCCGGTGTTCAAGGATGCCGTGCAAAAAGCCGGTGTGGGAGCCGTGATGACCAGTTACAACCCGTTGAACGGGATTCATTCGGCTGAAAACCGCTGGCTGATTACGGATGTGTTGAGGAAGGAGTGGGGCTTTGACGGTATCGTCATGTCGGGCTGGACGTCGACCTATACGACGTTGGGATGCATGGAGAGCGGACTCGATCTGGAGATGCCGAAGGGATATTGGCTGAACTACAAAATGATACGCGAACTCCTGGATCGGGGAATTGTACATGAAAGGCAGTTGGATGAGAAGTGCGTCCATATCCTGTCGACCTTGATCCGGTTCGGATTGCTCGATCGTCCGGCTGTTGATTCCGCGCTCCCGCTGGATAACGAGGAGTGCCGTCGGATCGCTTATGCTACGGCGCTGGAGGGACCTGTGCTGTTGAAGAATGCGGGAGCCCTGCCTTTGGATCGGGCCGCTCTGAAACGGGTGGCGGTTATCGGTCCCAATGCCGATCGGATTCCCTTCGGCGGCGGAAGCGGCGAGGTGACGCCGATAGAAGGTTGCAGCACTACACTGTTTTCCGGGTTGTGTGCTGTCGCGGGGCGAGAGCATGTGGATACGATCCGGTTCGGAGCGGACGGTTCGTTCGATGAAAAGGCCGTGTCGCGGGCTTCGGCAGTTGTGGTGAGTGTCGGCTTTACGAAGGAGACGGAAGGCGAAGGCTTCGACCGGACGTTCTCCCTTCCGGAAGGACAGGATGAGCTGATTCGTCGGGTGGCGGGATTGAATGATCGCGTGGTGGTTGTGGTTAACTCGGGAGGAGAGGTGGCAATGCCCTGGCTGGACGAGGTGGAGGCTGTTGTCATGGCTTGGTATCCCGGGCAGGAGGGCGGCCGGGCTTTGGCGTCGATATTGTCCGGTATGGAGTCGCCGTCGGGACGTCTGCCTGTTACGTTCTGGGGTACTTTGGAAGGGAATCCCGCAGCAGTCTATTACGGGATGCGGAAAAACGAAATCGTTCCGCAGAAACGGGATCCGTTTTGCCATACGGTCTATTACGAAGGTCTTTTTTCGGGATACCGGGCGGCCGGGTCGGCCGGATTTGCTCCGCTGTTTCCGTTTGGATTCGGTCTGACCTATTCGCTGTTTGCCTACTCCGATCTCTCCATACAGCCTGCAGCTGATGGTTACGATGTCTCGTTTTGGGTCCGGAATGTCGGCAAGTGTCGGGCTGCGGATGTGCCTCAGGTCTATGTATCGGAGTGTAATCCTCGAGAACCGCGACCTGCCAAACTCTTGAAAGGGTTTGCGAAGGTTACGTTGTCGGCAGACGAAAAAACTCGCGTCTCTGTCCATTTGGGAAAGGATGCCTTCAGCCATTATGATGTGGCGAGTGGGGAATTCCGGGTATCGCCCGGTGTGTTTGAGGTGATTGTCGGGGCAAATGCCAGGGAGGAATCGTTGAAAACATCGCTGACCATCGAATAAGGATTGTCGGTTGGCTAATCGGTGTGCTGATTTGCCGAACTTGCGAAGTCCGGGTGATTCTATCATCCGGGCTTTTTGTTGGTATAGGTTGGGTGGAAGTTTATTAACTCTTTGTCGAATGATGTTGATTCTAACGACAAAATGAAGGGTGCTGTTTGCTGAAACAGTATATTTTCCCTATTTCATTTACCTCTATATGATGATCCTTTTTCGCAGAGTATGATATTTGCCTCTGAAGGATTGGTAAAATTCTCTTTCTATTGGTTAGCTGATTGTTCGAATTTTGAAAATGCGGACACGATGCGGACACGGAAAACGAAAAACCGCGTCAGACGAAAGTCCGACGCGGTTTCTGGTGCCCAGGACAAGACTCGAACTTGCACGAACGTAATTGTTCACTACCCCCTC
>OGQP01001104.1_pt1 | contig 16618 bp, 13 predicted proteins | sample 1553251 | NCBI WGS metagenome assembly OGQP01 (sample SAMEA2580016, study PRJEB22360) | human gut metagenome | biome: human gut; feature: human-associated habitat; material: faeces | place: Denmark | collected 2008/2010 | reverse complement strand
TGTTGTAGCCGGCGGCTACAACAACAACCGCCAGGGCGGCTACAACAACAACCGCCAGGGCGGCTACAACAACAACCGCCAGGGAGGTTACAATAACAACAACCGTCAGGGCGGCTACAACAACAATCGTCCGGGTGCAAGTTTCAACCGCCAGGGCGGACAGCGTTTCACTCCACGTCCAAAACAGATTGTCTACGACGTGCCTGAAGTGGATCCGAACGAGGAAGTACGCTTGAACAAGTTTATGGCGAATGCCGGAATCTGCTCGCGTCGTGAGGCTGACGAGCTGATACAGCAAGGACTTGTGAAGGTGAACGGAAACGTTGTTACCGAACTCGGCTCAAAAATCAAGCGCGACGACGTGGTTGAATACAACGACAAGGTGGTTACGCTCGAAAACAAATGCTACATTCTGCTCAACAAGCCTAAAGACTGTGTCACTACAAGCGACGATCCAGACGGACGTCTCACGGTGATGGACATCGTCAAGAACGCTTGCAAGGAGCGCATCTATCCTGTAGGACGCCTTGACCGCAACACTACTGGCGTGCTTCTGCTCACAAACGACGGCGACTTGGCTTCGAAGCTGACTCACCCGAAATATGTGAAGAAAAAAATCTATCAAGTGTGGACCGACAAAGACATCGCTGAAGACGATATGCAGCAGCTTGCCGACGGCATCGAACTTGAGGACGGACCAATCCACGCAGATGCAATCAGTTATGTCAACGACCACGACAAGAACCAGGCGGGAATCGAAATCCACAGCGGACGCAACCGTATCGTGCGCCGTATGTTTGAGTCGCTCGGCTATCGCGTGACTAAACTTGACCGTGTGTATTTCGCTGGCTTGACAAAGAAGAATCTGCCACGCGGACGCTGGCGTTACCTTACTCAGGAAGAAGTGAACTTCTTGAAACAAGGATCTTTTGAATAGAATTTTAAATCATACAAAATGAAACGTACAAAAATTTCAGAAATATGGGCGCCTGAGTTGATTGGCACAGACGTTTGTGTGAAAGGCTGGGTGCGCACGCGCCGCGGCAACAAGCATGTGCAGTTTGTGGCTCTCAACGACGGCTCTACAATAAAGAACCTTCAGATTGTCTTCGATATGGAGAAATTCTCCGACGAGGATCTGAAACCCATCACAACGGGTGCGAGCATCCACGTAGAAGGCAAACTCGTGGAGTCGCAGGGCAAGGGTCAGACTGCCGAGGTGCAGGCGGAAACGCTTGAAATCTACGGCACTGCCGATCCTGAGACTTATCCTTTACAGAAAAAAGGACACACTCTCGAATTCCTGCGCGAGAAGGCTCATCTGCGTCCGCGCACAAACACTTTCGGCGCGGTGCTCCGCATACGCCACACGTTGGCTTATGCAATCCACAAATTCTTCAACGACCGTGGTTTCTTCTATCTCAACACGCCGCTCATCACATCGAGCGACTGCGAGGGTGCCGGCGCGATGTTTCAAGTGACAACGCTTGACCTCAACGACATCCCTAAGAACGAAGAGGGCAAGGTGGACTATTCTCAGGATTTCTTCGGAAAGCCTGCCAGCCTTACCGTTTCCGGACAGCTTGAGGGCGAGCTTGGAGCAACGGCTCTCGGCGCAATCTATACGTTCGGACCTACGTTCCGCGCCGAGAATTCCAACACTCCGCGCCACTTGTCGGAGTTCTGGATGATTGAGCCTGAGGTTGCGTTCAACGACATCAACGACAATATGGAGTTGGCAGAGGATTTCATCAAATATTGCGTAAGCTATGCTCTCGAGCATGCTGCCGATGATATTGAATTCCTTGCAAAGATGTATGACGAGGATCTTGTTGAGCGACTCAAATCGGTTGTCAACACAGAATTTGTGCGACTCACTTATACTGAGGGCGTGAAAATCCTTGAGGAGTCGGGACATAAGTTTGAATTCCCTGTTTATTGGGGAGCCGACCTTCAGAGCGAGCATGAGCGTTTCCTCGTAGAGGAACATTTCAAGCGCCCTGTAATCCTGACCGACTATCCGAAGGAAATCAAGGCTTTCTATATGAAGCAGAACGAAGACGGCAAGACTGTGCGTGCCATGGACGTGCTGTTCCCGAAAATCGGAGAGATTATCGGTGGTTCGGAGCGTGAGGAAAGCTATGAGAAGCTGAGCCAGCGCATCGAGGAACTCAACATCCCGATGAAGGATATGTGGTGGTATCTTGACACTCGCCGTTTCGGCACTGTGCCTCACTCTGGTTTCGGACTCGGCTTCGAGCGCCTTGTGCTGTTCGTGACTGGTATGACCAATATCCGCGACGTCATTGCGTTCCCACGCACTCCGGGTAACTGCGAGTTCTAATCGCAAGACATGACAAAATAATTTAGGACTGGTTTGAGGCTGAATGGCTGAAAATCAGTCCTATTTTTTTTATAAAACAGACTGAATACTATGGGAAAAAGTGAATTTTTACAAGATTTCAAAGCCTTCGCGATGCGGGGCAACGTGATTGACATGGCTGTCGGTGTGATTATCGGCGGCGCTTTCGGTAAAATTATCTCTTCTGTTGTCGCCGACGTGATTATGCCTCCTCTCGGGCTGCTTGTCGGAGGAGTGAATTTCACAGACCTTAAGCTTGAGTTGAAACCTGCGGAGATGGTCGACGGCGTGATGCAGGATGCCGTGACGCTGAACTATGGAAATTTCTTGCAGACGGCGTTCGACTTTATTATCATTGCCTTGTCGATTTTCTTGTTTGTCAAACTTATCGGCAAACTGATGCGCAAAAAGGAGGAGCCTGCCGCACCTCCGGCTCCAAGCAAGGAAGAGCAGCTGCTCACTGAAATCCGCGATTTGCTGAAGAAGCAGAGCGAGAAATAGGTTATTTAAGTTTTTCTTTCAGAAAACGTCCGGTGTAGCTGTCCGGGCATGCCGCGATGTCCTCGGGTGTGCCCGCACACACGATGTGTCCGCCGCCGTTGCCTCCCTCAGGACCCATGTCTATCACGTGGTCGGCGCACTTCACCACATCGAGATTGTGCTCGATGATTATGATTGTGTGTCCCTTCTCAATAAGACGGTTGAACGATGCCATCAGAGTGTTGATGTCGTGGAAATGCAGACCCGTGGTAGGCTCGTCGAAGATGAACATCGACGGGCGCTGCTTCTCCTGACTGAGGAAATAAGCCAACTTTATGCGTTGGTTCTCACCGCCCGACAGTGTCGACGACGATTGTCCCATCTTGACGTAGCCCAATCCCACCTGCTGCAGCGGCAACAGGCGTTTCACGATGCGTGTCTCCGTAGTGCCCTTCGACTCGCTGAAAAACTCGATGGCCTGGTTGATGGTCATGTTGAGGATGTCGTAGATGCTCTTGCCGCGGTATTCGATGGCAAGAACCTCCGGCTTGTATCGCTTGCCGTGGCACGACTCGCATTGCAGCGTGATGTCTGCCATAAACTGCATCTCGATGGTGATTGTGCCTTCGCCCTTGCATTCCTCGCAGCGTCCGCCCTCGGCATTGTAGGAGAAATATCCGGCGTCGAAGCCCATTTGTTTCGCGCCCTGCTGCTCGGCAAACAGCCTGCGGATTTCGTCGAAAGCCTTAAGATAGGTCGCCGCATTGCTGCGCGAAGATTTCCCGATGGGGTTCTGGTCTACAAATTCCACGCTGTTGATGAGCGACAGGTCGCCGCGCAGATCGGTGTATGACCCTGTGTTCTCGCAAGCCTCGCCGAAGTGGCGCAGCAGCGCGTTGTAGAGGATGTCGCGCACGAGAGTCGACTTTCCAGAGCCGCTCACGCCGGTCACCACGGTCATCACCTGCAGCGGGAAGCGCACGTCGATGCCCTTGATGTTGTTTTGCGCCGCACCGATAATCTCGATATAGTTGTGGGTGCGCCGGCGCAGCTTGGGCAGAGGTATTTGCATCTCGCCGGTTAGATATTTTGCCGTCAGGCTGTCGGTGGCTTTGTCGAGCTTGTCGACAGGTCCTTGATACACCACATTGCCGCCTCCGCGTCCAGCCAAAGGTCCGATGTCGATAATCCAGTCGGCGGCACGCATGATTTCCTCGTCGTGCTCCACAACGACCACCGTGTTTCCCAGCTGCTGCAGGCGGCGCAACACGCGGATAAGCCGTTCGGTGTCGCGTGAGTGCAGTCCGATGCTCGGTTCGTCAAGGATGTAGAGCGATCCTACAAGGCTGCTTCCCAATGAAGTGGCGAGGTTGATGCGCTGGCTTTCGCCGCCCGACAATGACGACGACAGGCGGTCGAGCGTCAGATATTCCAGTCCCACATCGCAAAGATATCCTATGCGGGTGCGAATCTCCGTGAGCAAGCGTTTGGCGATGCGTGCGTCGGAGTCGTCAAGGCTCAAGGTGTCAAACCATTGGCGCACGTCGCTTACCGGCATCCGCACGATGTCGGCTATCGTTTTGCCGGCAATTTTCACGTATAGAGCCTCGTGCCGCAGACGGCTTCCGTGGCATTCGGGGCACGCTGTCTTTCCGCGGTAGCGCGCCATCATCACTCGGTATTGTATCTTGTATTGGTTGTCTTTCACCATATCGAAGAAGCTGTCGATGCCGTAGATTCCCGGCGCACCGTGCCACAGCAGCGCGCGCTCCTCGTCGGATAGTTGGTAATACGGGCGATGCACGTGGAAACCGCGTTTGGCGGCGGCGATGATAAACGCACGCTTCCATTCGCTCATTTTCTCTCCACGCCAGCACACGACGGCGTCGTCGTAGACCGACAGCGCCTTGTTGGGGATAACAAGGTTCTCGTCAATGCCGAGCACACGTCCGAATCCCTCGCAGGTGGGGCATGCGCCGTAAGGGTTGTTGAAGTTGAACAGCTGGTCGGTTGGCTCGATAAACTCGATGCCGTCCTCCTCGAATCGTTTTGAGAAAGCCGCGGCCGTGATGCCGTCGGACGTCCATGCGAGCAGACGGCATTGTCCGTCGCCTTCGTAGAACGCCGTTTCCACAGAGTCGGTAAGGCGGCTTATGGTGTCGGCGTCGGAAGAGACGGTCAGACGGTCGATTAGCAGGTTGCAGTTCGTGTCGCAGTCTTTGGCATCGTCAATCTGTAGAAATTCGCCGTTGCGCTCAATGCGTGAGAAGCCTTCCTTTTTGTAGATGTCGAGCTGCTCCTCGATGGTTCGTCCAGATGGCAGGACGATGGGTGCGACGATGGCGATGCGTGTGCCGTCGGCATAGTTTTTCATGCATTCAACAACATCATCCACCGTGTTTTTCTTCACCAAGTTGCCCGATACGGGCGAGAACGTCTTGCCGATACGTGCAAACAGCAGCCGCAGATAGTCGTAGATTTCCGATGCTGTTCCCACCGTGCTTCGCGGGTTGCGCGTCGACACTTTCTGCTCGATGGCGATGGCAGGCGGCAATCCTTTAATGAAGTCGCATTCAGGCTTCTGCATACGGCCGAGAAACTGCCGGGCATACGATGACATGCTCTCCACGTAACGCCGTTGTCCTTCGGCATAAAGCGTGTCGAACGCCAACGACGATTTGCCGGAGCCGGAAAGTCCGGTGATAACGATGAATTTGCCGCGAGGAATCTCCAAATCTATGTTTTTCAGATTGTTGACCCTTGCGCCTTTTATGATGATATTGTTGTTCGCCATACGTTAATTTTTCAATTTGTCGAAGTCTATTCCCGAAGGCGACTGGAACGCTCTCAAGCCGAACTTGCCGAGCGAGGCGTAAGCCGTCTCTACAATTTCCGCCTTGAAGTGCTCAAAATCGACCCATTGCGTGCATGAAGTGAAGCAGTAAAGCTCCACGGGCAGTCCGCAAGCCGACACTGGCTGTTGGCGCACCATCAGGTGCGGCTGCGGGTTGGTGAGTGGATTTGAGCGCATGCGGTGCTCCATATAGAATCGGAAAAAGAATAGGTTTGTCACGTCGGTGCCGTATGTCGGGCAGTCGGGAATCATTGCCGCCAGGCGTTCAACCTCGTCGGCAGAGCACGTGTGCACCGAAGTGATGTCGATATAAACCATTTCGCGCATCCGGCGTCCGCCTTCGTCCCACATGTTGCGGAAGTTCTGAAACGACTCTGTAATCAGCGCATGTGTGGGGATGGTTGTGACCGAATTGTCCCAATTCTGCACTTTCACGAAATTGAGAGTCACGGCGGTTACCAGACCGTTGGCGCCGCGCTTTTCGAGAATCATCCAGTCGCCCGGCCGCAGGATGTCGTAGTAGTTGATTTGTATGCCTGCCACAAGTCCCATTATCGAGTCCTTGAACACCAGCATGAGCACGGCTGCCGAGGCACCGAGTCCGGCAAGGATGGTGCTTGGCTCACGGTTGAGCAATATGCTGACAGCAAGGATTATGCCCACGCATACCACAAGAATCTTGAATGTCTGGTATATACCCGTCAGCGGACGTTTTCTCAGCAGCTCGGATTCAGAGCTGATAATCTGGAACGAAGAGATGAACGCGCATACCAGCCGTGTGGATATTGCGACGATGAGCAGCAGAAACGCTTTGTCGATTACGGTGACGGTCATCGGATGGTCGCTGAACAGCATTGGCACAAACATATAGGCGAGCAGTGCTGGGAGCAGGTATGCCGCCAGGTTGAGCACGCGGCTGTTGAACAGATGGTCGTCCCATGTTGCATCGGTCTTTTCCGTGAACCGTTTGACAAGAGGAAATACTATCTTCTTGAGCAGAAAGTATGCCAGCAGACAGATTGCGGCTATGATGCCTATGCCAAGCAGCCTGTCGGTGGAGGATAGGTTGGCAGGATGGTCGGAAAAACCGACGATGTCATAGAAAGACAACATGGCTTGCTATTTCTTTTTTTCTTCCGGAGCGAACTCGTTTTTGTAGTCGATTGCCACGCGCGGGCGAAGCAATGCGCGGACAACGAGAACCACGCCGGCAATGATGAACGGAAGGCTTAGAAGCTGTCCCATGTTGAGGAGCATTCCCACTTCGAAACTTTCCTGTGGGTTCTTGACAAACTCGATGAGGAAGCGGCATAAGAAAAGAACTACGAAAAACACTCCGGTAATCAGTCCGCGGCGTTCCTCTGAGTTGCGCTTCCAGTACATCCACATCAGTAGTCCGAACAGTGCGAAGTAGCAAAGAGCCTCATAAATCTGTGTAGGGTGGCAAGCCACCTTGTAACCGTATTCGGCACACATGTTCTGCCATTCCAGAGAGTCGACAAAATAGAATCCCCACGGAAGCGTGGTGACATGTCCGAATATCTCGGAGTTGAAAAGATTGCCCAGACGGATAAGTCCGCCAACGAGAGCCACAGGCACCACAAGACGGTCGAGAGTCCACAGCGGCGAGCGCTTGGTGACGAAATAGGAGTAGAGGCAGATGCCGATAAGGATGCCTATAGCCCCGCCGTGGCTTGCAAGTCCGCCTTCCCAGACTTTGAGTATCTCGGAAGGGTGCTGCGAGTAGTAGTCCCACGCGTAGAAGAACACGTGTCCGAGGCGTGCGCCCACGATGGTGCAGATTACCACAATCACGAAAATCGAATCCACCCAGCTGCTGCGCTCTCCCTCGTGCTTGAACATTTTCGACAGAATCCAAGCGCCGAGGATAAAGCCGATGGCAAACATCAGTCCGTACCAGCGGATGGTGATTGGCGATGAAATCAAGTCGGGGTTGCAGTCCCACGTTATAAAGTTAAGAATTTGTGCAGTCATATCGTTGAATTTTTACTGTTCAGAAATCAGGCCGTAAAGTTACGCAATTCTGCGCTAACAGCCAACATTATTTTCTTTTGAGCAGACGCGGGAAGAGACGCCGGAAGCGTGTCAGCGGCACCGAAAGGCTTCCTCCGGCGATTACCAGGGTCACAGCCACGATTATGAGCACCAGCCCGACGCTTTGCCGTGCCGACATTGTCTCTCCGAAAATCATGATGCCGAAGAATATTGCGGTGACTGGTTCCAGCGCGCCGAGAATTGCGGTTGGGGTGGAGCCGATGCTCTGGATTGCGGCGGTGGTGCACAGGAAGGATATCGCCGTGGGAAATACGGCAAGACCCAGCACGTTGCCCCACATATACCAGTGCGACGGCATCGTTATCTGTCCAATCCACAGCAGTCTGATTATGAACACAGAGAGTCCGAACACGAGAACGTAGAGCGTGATTTTCAGTGTAGGCTCGTCCTTGATGGCTTTCACGCGGTTTACGCCAACGAGATAGATGGCATAGGAGAGCGACGAGAAAAACACGATGATTGAGCCCACAAGGCTTATTGTCGACCCGTCCTCGTTTTTGTAGAGCAGGGCGATGCCGATCAGTGCCGAGAGCATGCACACTACGGTTGCCGCCCTGAGCCGCTCATGAAACATTACAGCCATTATCAGAGCTACCAGAATGGGGTATATGAACAGCAGCGGAGCCACCTCGCAACGCTTTATCGCCAGGCTGCGTCCGCGAGCCTTGAGCATTATCGCAAGGAGCGGAATGGCGAAAAGATAGCGGAAAAACAGCACGGAGTCGGAGTCCATGCCGTCGTCGTATAGTGGCAGCGCGAACAGTGGGTTCATGCCGTATGTGGCGGCAGCCACTGCTCCGAGAAAATAGCCTTTTGCTTTACCTGTCATGTCGAATGTTTTTATGTATGATGAATTAATGTTGTGCCATGCGGCATAGTATGGGTTTCTGCCATTTTTGTTTACTGTTGAAATAATCGGATACTACATATCCTCAATTGAGGTGCAAAGATAGCAATTCGCATAAAAAAATGAAAATTCAGGTGAAAAAGCGGGACCAAATGTGTTGCCCATTGCAAAGATTTCGTAACTTTGCAATGAAAGAACGGCAACAATGAAGCAGACGAACCAACATACAGTCTTATTCCAGCGGTACTTCCGGCAAGCGGACACCGCGGCGTTGTCGTCGACGATATAAGCCAGTCAGCACGATTTGTGTGGATTGGCTATTTTTTTATTCGGATATTAACTTATTTAATAAGACGAAGATATATATGGAAAACGAAAGTCTTGTATCGATTTCCGACTTCTCAAAGCAGGAGATGCTGGATTTGCTCGAGGATATGAAATATTTTGAGGCAAACCCGAACCGGAAACTTCTTGAGGGCAAAGTCGTGGCGACTCTGTTTTTTGAGCCGTCGACACGCACCCGCCTGAGTTTTGAAACCGCAGTGAACCGTCTTGGCGGACGGGTGATTGGATTCTCCGATGCGGCAACGTCGAGCTCGTCGAAGGGCGAGACGCTAAAGGACACAATCATGATGGTCAACAACTATGTCGACCTGATAATAATGCGCCACTATCTTGAGGGCGCGGCGCGCTATGCGTCGGAGGTGTCGCGTGTGCCGGTCATCAATGCCGGTGACGGTGCCAACCAGCATCCGTCGCAGACAATGCTCGACCTTTACTCTATCTATAAGACTCAGGGCACGCTGCGCGACTTGACAATCACCATGGTGGGCGACTTGAAATATGGTCGCACGGTGCATTCTTTGCTGATGGCAATGTCGTATTTCAACCCTACGTTCAATTTCGTGGCGTGCAACGAGCTGCAAATGCCACAGGAATACAAGGACTTCTGCAATGAGCACGGCATCCGTTACCGCGAGACTCACGAGTTCTCGCCGGAGGTGATCAATGAGAGCGACATCATTTATATGACGCGTGTGCAGCGCGAGCGTTTCTCCGACCTTGAGGAATATGAGCGTGTGAAGAATTTATACAATCTCCACAATTCGATGCTCGACGACAGCAAGCCAACGGTGCGCATCCTGCATCCGCTGCCACGTGTCGGCGAGATTTCGCAGGATGTCGACGACAATCCGAAAGCCTACTATTTCCAGCAGGCGCAGAACGGACTCTATGCCCGTCAGGCAATCATTTGCAAAGTTTTAGGTATTAACGTAAAGGAACTCAGAGAAAATGAACGATAACAGCAAACTCGCCGTCGCCGCTTTGCAGAATGGCACGGTGATTGACCATATTCCGTCCCACCTCGTTTTCAAGGTGGTGCGTCTGCTCGATTTGGAAAATGTGGAGGGCAGTGTCACAATCGGCTATAACCTCGACAGCAAGAAACTCGGCAAAAAAGGCATCTTGAAAGTGTCGGGTGTGACTTTTCCTGAAGAGACGCTCAACCGCCTGGCTTTGGTTGCGCCAAACGTCAACGTGAACATCATCGAGGACTACAAAGTGGTGAAAAAGTTCAAGGTGACGCTTGCCGACGACATTGTCGACATCGTGCGGTGCACCAATCCCAAGTGCATCACCAACAACGAGCCGATGCGCACGTATTTCAACGTCATCGACAAGGACAATGTGACGCTGAAATGTCGCTACTGCGAGCGGATGATTGAAAAGGAGGATATAGAACTGAAGTAAGGGCTAATGGCAAAGAAAGTGTGGCGTCCAGGCACGATGATTTATCCGCTTCCGGCTATTCTTGTGGGGTGTGGCAACACCCCGGAAAACTATAACCTGATAACCGTGGCGTGGGTTGGCACGATATGTTCCGACCCTGCCATGTGCTATGTGTCGGTGCGCAAGGAGCGTCACAGCTACGCATTGCTGAAGGAAAACATGGAGTTTACGCTCAATCTCACAAACCGCGACATGGCGCGTGCCGCAGACTGGTGTGGAGTGAGGTCGGGCAGGGACTACGACAAGTTTGCGGAAACGGGGCTCACTCCGCGCCGCGGCATGATGGTGCAGGCTCCATATATTGAGGAGGCGCCGCTGTCTATCGAGTGCCGCGTGAAGGAGATAATCCCGTTGGGCAGCCACGACATGTTTATGTCTGAAGTGCTTTGCACGCTTGCCGACGAGCGTTTCATCAATCCGGAAACCGGAGCGTTCGACATGCAGGCAGCCGACCTTATCGCCTATGCCCACGGCAACTATTACGGACTTGGCGACAAGATAGGCAAGTTTGGCTGGTCGGTGCAGAAAAAGAAATAATTATAAAACTTATTATATAAGACCAATATGAAAAGAGACGATTTGATTTTCGACATCATCGAGCGCGAACATCAGCGCCAGAAGAAAGGCATAGAGTTGATTGCCTCTGAAAACTTTGTCAGCGACCAAGTGATGCGCGCCATGGGGTCGTGCCTCACAAACAAGTATGCAGAAGGCTATCCCGGCCACCGCTACTATGGCGGATGTCAGGTGGTCGATGAGGCGGAAACGCTTGCCATCGAGCGCGTGAAGGAAATCTTCGGCGCCGAGTATGCCAACGTGCAGCCGCATTCTGGCGCACAGGCAAATATGGCTGTGTTTATGGCAACGATGAAACCAGGCGACAAATTCCTCGGATTGAACTTGTCGCACGGCGGTCACCTCAGCCATGGTTCACCTGTGAATTTCTCAGGTTTGGTTTTCCATGCCCTTGAGTATGGTGTGAAGGAAGACACCGGTCTGGTCGACTACGACATGATGGAGGAAGTGGCTCTCCGCGAGCGTCCGAAACTGATTATCGGAGGCGCGAGCGCATATTCACGCGAGTGGGACTATGCACGCATGCGTAAGATTGCCGATGAAATAGGCGCGTTGTTGATGATCGACATGGCTCACCCTGCCGGACTTATCGCTGCCGGACTGCTCGACAATCCGTTGAAATATGCGCATATCGTGACATCTACAACCCACAAGACTCTCCGCGGTCCGCGCGGCGGCTTGATTCTACTCGGCAAGGATTTCGAGAATCCATGGGGCAAAACGACTCCTAAGGGCGTTGTGAAGAAGATGTCGGCAATTCTCGACTCTGCGGTGTTCCCTGGTGTTCAGGGCGGTCCGCTTGAGCATGTGATTGCTGCCAAGGCTGTGGCTTTCGGCGAGGCTTTGCAGCCGGAATACAAAGACTATCAGAAGCAGGTGAAGAAGAATGCCAAGGCTATGGCGGAGGCTATGATTGCAAAGGGCTACAAGATTGTGAGCGGCGGCACAGACAACCACTGCATCCTTGTGGATTTGCGCACCCGTTTCCCGGAACTCACCGGCAAGGTGGCAGAGAAGGTGCTCGTTGACGCCGACATCACTGCCAACAAGAATATGGTGCCGTTCGACAGCCGCTCTCCGTTCCAAACGTCGGGTGTGCGTCTCGGCACGGCTGCCATCACTACACGTGGCGTGAAGGAAGACCTCATGGGCGACATCGTCGAGATGATTGACACGGTGCTCAGCCACAACGAGGATGAGGCGGTTATCCGCTCTGTGCGCGATAAGGTTAACGCCATGATGGCAGACTATCCGATGTTTGCATATTAATCAGTATATATAGGTATAATAAAAGCAATCCCGGAGACGATGGTTTCCGGGATTGCTTTTATTATTTGTGCTTGGTTGGAGGTCAGAGGACAGGAACAATTGTCAGCTCTATGCCCATCTCCTCGATGGCGTGTGCCGTTGACGGAGAGATGTGCGAGTCGGTGATGATGTGGTCCACGTCTTTTGTGTCGACGATCTTGCTGAAGCCGCGGCGTCCGAATTTGGATGAGTCGGCGAGCACGATGGTCTTTTGCGCGGTTTGTATCATAACGCGGTTGAGGCTTGCCTCCATCATGTTGGTTGTTGTGATGCCGAAGTCGAGGTCGATGCCGTCGACACCGATAAACAACTTGCTGCAGGAGAAGTCGCTCAATGCCGACTCTGCATATTTGCCGACCACCGACAAACTGCTGTGGCGGAGGATTCCGCCAAGCTCGATGATGTCGACGTTGTGGTCGTTGGCAAGGATGCGCGCCACTTCGAGCGATGCCGTTATCACGGTCAGCTTGTCGGTCGTGTGGATGTTGCGCGCCAACGCGTGGACTGTGGTGCCGGATGCGATGAGGATGGAGTCGCGCGGCGTGACCAGCTGCGCTGCCGCTGCGCCGATGAGCCGTTTCTCCTCCACATACAGCCGCTCCTTCTCGCTTACATTCTTGTTTTCGCTGTAAGGGTCTATGAGGATTGCTTTACCGTGGTTGCGGTAGAGTTTCTTTTTTTTCTCAAGCTCTGTCAAGTCTTTTCGTATCGTAACTGATGAGACGTTGAGTTGCTCAGACAAGTCGGTGACAAGCAACGAGTCCTGTTGCATGAGCAGATCGAGGATAAGTGATTGCCTTTCGTCTTTAGTCATGTGAATTATTATATGTTATGATTTGATTTCAAAGTTTTTGATTCGCTCTGCAAAATAACGAAAAAATAACAGTTTTGCAAAATATTTTTAGTGAAAGACCTCAAAATATGTTGCATAACATACAAATTTCCTTGCTAAATTTCAAAATGAAATAAAAATCGATTTTAAAAAAAAAAAACAACCGAAAAAGTTTCGTATCTCAATTATTGTTTATACATCTGTGGCGTAATGAAAGATGATGGCTTTCATCGCACTAAAACGAAACCGAACGAGAAACTTTTACTCTTAAAATTAAAACATGAAAAAGCTTACGCTAAACACTTGTTATTCACGCAACTATGCTGATTTTACAGGGAAGGGGTATTTCTCCCAACCGTTTTTTGAGTCTGTAGTTTTTATGGACGGTGTTGCCTGTGGCGATGCTGTGTTTTCGGCAATTGAGATGAATCTATCTTCAGAACAAAATAATAATAATAGGAATATAGGCACCGGCTGGCAGTAGGACGTAACTGCCGGCCGGTTCTCTTTTTGTGTGACGTCCCGAATGCACAATTTAAGCAAAAGCAACGGAAAGTGAAGATGAGAGAAAAGAACTGCAAGTGGTTGAGAATGAGCAATATTTCATAATTCTGCCAATTGTCTGCAAAGCAAAGCCGAGCAGGATATTGAGTTATTTCAGTTACCAAACCGTTAGCGGTCAGTTACCGAAACCAACACTGCTAACGAGGTGAAAAACAAATAGTTTGTCACCAGTGTTTGTTGCACTGTTCTGCACAACTTTCAATGACAGAGAATGCTTACTGATTGATTATTTTTGCAAACTAAAAAAGTAAGCAGATGAAAGTTGAAAAATTCAAGGTGCTGCTCTACCTCAAAAAGAGCGGATTGGACAAGAACGGTAAGGCTCCCATCATGGGACGCATCACCCTCAACCGAACAATGGCGCAGTTCGGTTGCAAGTTGTCATGTACGCCAAAGTTATGGAATCCACGTGAGAGCAGACTTGACGGCAAGAGCAAGGAGGCTGTGGAAGTGAACGCCAAGATTGACAAGCTGTTGCTGGCAATAAACTCAGCCTACGAGTCACTTGTGGAGCGCAAGACTGATTTTGACGCAAAGGCGATAAAGGACCTGTTTCAATGCAGTGCAGACACTCAGATGACCTTGTTGAAGCAGCTTGACGCCATCATTGCGGACATTGAGTCAAGAATCGGCATCGACTACAAGAAAGGCACGCTTCCAAACTACCAGTACACTCGCCTGACATTGGGATTGTTCGTCAAGAAGCGTTATGGAACTGACGATGTGGCATTCGGTGAGCTTGACGAGCAGTTTATCCGTGAGTACATGGACTTTTGCTTGGACGAGAGAGGTCTTGCACTTGATACAGTCCGCCACTATCTCGCCATCTTGAAGAAGACCTGCCGAATAGCTTTCAAGGCAGGACACTCCGAGCGTTATCATTTCATGCACTTCAAGCTACCTCAAAAGAAAGAGAATCCACCAAAGGCATTGACACGTGAGGACTTCCTAAAAATTCGTGACCTCAAAATACCAGAGCGAAGAAAATCGTTGGCTTTGACCCGTGACCTTTTTCTTTTCGCTTGCTATACAGGCACGGCTTATGCCGATACAGTTTCTATCACGGAAGAAAACCTCTTTCGTGATGAGGAGGGCAGCCTTTGGCTGAAATACCACAGAAAGAAGAACAAGATGCTTGCACGTGTGAAATTACTGCCGGAGGCACTTGCCATGTTGGAGAAATACAAAGACCCGACAAGACCTACTCTTTTACCGCCACAGGAATTTCGAGTGCTGAGAGGTAACATGAAAAGTCTCCGAGTACTATCTGGCATAAGTATGGATTTGGTCTATCATGTTGGACGGCACAGTTTCGCATCGCTCGTTACGCTCGAAGAAGGTGTTCCGATAGAGACTATCAGCAAAATGCTTGGTCACAGCAACATTCAGACCACGCAAATCTATGCACGTGTCACCCCGAAAAAGCTATTTGAGGATATGGACAAGTTCATCGAAGCCAACAAGGACTTCAAGTTTGTCCTGTAATATTATTACAAAATAAGAAAGGAACATAAAAATGAGAAGTACATACAAGCAGTTTTATTATATCAACCGTGGCAGAGTAAAGGCAGACGGAACCACATCTATATTTTGCCGTATCACGATTGACGGCAAAGTGTCAGCCATAGCAACAGGTCTTTACTGTGCTCCCGAAGAATGGGACACGAAAAAAGGTGAAGCCAAGAATGCAAGAGTGAACGGACAACTGCAAGCGTTCAGACTAAGAATTGACGAAGCCTACGAGCAGGCAACAAAGGAAAAGGGCATCGTTACCGCCGAGATTCTGAAGAATGTTATTGTTGATGCAAATACTATCCCGATGACATTGCTTGCCACTGGCGAGGAGGAGCGTGAACGCCTTAGGCTGCGCTCCATCCGTATTAACTCAACATCTTCTTATCGCCAATCTAAGACATCGCAGCTCAACTTGCGAGAGTTCATCGGGTTACGAGGAATGAATGACATTGCATTTGAAGATTTGACTGAGGAATTTGGCAAATCTTATAAGTTGTTCTTGATTGGCAAAGGGTATAGTGCATCCAATACGAACCATAATCTTTGTTGGTTGCAACGCTTGGTTTATATCGCTGTTGACAGAGGTCTGCTGAAATTCAATCCACTGGAAGATGTCGGATATGAAAAGAAAGGCTCACCAAAGCGTAGACATATATCCAGAAATGACTTGCTGCTCATTATGGAGACTCCTATGGAAGATAAGGCTTTGGAGTTGGCACGAAGAATGTTTGTTTTCTCCAGCCTTACAGGTTTGGCTTATGTCGATTTACGTAACCTGTATCCACACCATATCGGGATGACGGCAGACGGTAGAAAATACATCCGTGAGAAAAGAGCAAAGACCAACAACGAAGCGTTCATTCCCTTGCATCCGATAGCTGAACAAATAATGTCGCTATACAATACAGCGGATGATAGCAAACCTGTTTTTCCTCTTTCTTCACGTGATTCCATGTGGTTTGAATTTCATTCACTCGGTGTGGCTTTGGGTATAAATGAGAACCTTACCGCACACGTTGCAAGACATACATTCGGAGTAAACATGGTAACTTCGGGCATATCAATGGAAAGCATCGCCAAGATGATGGGGCATTCCAACCTGCGAAGCACCCAGGTCTATGCCGTCATCACCGATGACAAGATATCCAAGGACATGGACAAGCTGATGCTGCGCAGAGAAACAAAAGAAACTGACCAGAATAAACCCAAATCGGTCATTAGAAAAAGCTTCTTGTCATTTTCTAATGACCGCCATTAGAAAAACAGCTTTGTATATGCTTGATTCATAAATATTTACTAACTTTACCACAAAAAAAAGAAGATACTCCGATGCGAAACTGTGACATAAAGTTTGTAAATAACGTGAGTTCGACGAATTAGAATAACGTTAATTGTCTATCTACTGTCCTTTGA